>Ga0265780_10002485_pt1 | contig 24909 bp, 24 predicted proteins | sample P1T30metagenome_FD_192432 | JGI IMG/M metagenome (GOLD analysis project Ga0265780, IMG submission 192432) | Plant litter microbial communities from East Loma Ridge, Irvine, California - P1 T30 | ecosystem: Environmental > Terrestrial > Plant litter > Unclassified | place: USA: California... | reverse complement strand
TGGGCTGACGTCTACGTTGTGTGTTAATGAGTAGTTTGTGTGCGGAATCATAGGATTGTGTTTGCTGCGGTAAACTAGATCGCTTTATTAAATTTTCGAGGACATGATATGATGGTAGCGCGCTGTGTTAGCGTACCATGGTTCACTTGTAGGGCTAGCGATCAACCACGTAGCCTAGAATGAGTCAAAGAGGTTGACACTCCGAATGTATTCAATTTTCGGCATCTATGCATGTTCACACCTGTCGTCGTCAACACTGTCGATGTAACTCTGCCATCTCCGTGTCTTCAGCCACCGCCGGCTCCCATTCGAGCGCATCCTGCCACTCCCTCGCCCGCTCCCTCTGCACCCTCATGTTCTCGTCGACGGGCGACCTATCCCGTACCCAGCCCTCATGCGCACTCCAATCGCCCGCACTTAGCCGTCTAGCAGTCGCAACACTGCGACCAGCCGGGTACGCATTGAAGCCACCACCATTCTCCACCCAGACCTGTAGTAGCCCAGAGCAGAAAATCTCTGCAATGGCAGCTTGCGTAGGCCTGAAGATGAGGTAGACGATGAACTGGTGCATGCGGAAGTGTTGTTCAAACCGCTTGGTACGGTGCAGATATGTACAAATATCTTCCACTAGATTCATGACGTAGTTTGATGATTGGTGTGCTCGATGCTGTGCTAGACGGACGTGTGAGTCTTTTGAGTAGCCGCACTCACCGGGTGGGAATTGGAAAGGTGCGTCGCGAAACAACTCGGGCGTCTCGTTGAAGCGCCGCTGCACGCCATTGCAGAAGCGAAGGAGCGTCTCTATGCGTGTTGCTGAGCGGTGTTTGGTTTGGAGATACTTACGGTGGCCTTGTGCGGATACTGCTTCGCCTACAAAAGGTGGTGTGATATTATCAACGTACCAGGCATGTAGGGAAGTTTGTCCCTCTGACAAATAGTCCTCGACTATTTGGCTGATGATTGTGTATTGCCTTGGTGTCGGAGCTACGCCATGGTCATCAGCAAGCAAGTGTATGTATATGGAGGGTTGACTGTGCGCTCGCTCTTGGACAACTTCATACTCCTTTCGTAGAGCAGCGTCTCTCGAAATGCGCTGCAGTAAGTTTCCATCCACAGCAGCAGCAAATACCAAGGGTGCGGAAGCAAGTATTAGCGTACATTCTCGCATGAGTGTAGTTCGATCCTTTGCATCGAGGATGGTGCTGTTCTCGTACTTGGGTAGCTCTTCGTCAAGAAGCTCGGAAATTAAAGGCTGATAGTGTTGTCGCTGGAGAAGATTTGACCATCGTATGCGGCGCTCAGTCAGTGTTTCTACGTGAGGTGATACGTCCTGGCTCTCTGCCTGGTGAGTGTAGCTCTTATTTCTCGTGGTAACCATGTTTGAGATCAAGAGTGTATTGGATGAAGTTTGTAAGGTTTGGAAGCTGGGAGTGGGGATAGAGAAAGACCCCAAGAATGGTCGTCGCCATTATATAAAAATATCAGTTCACTTGAATCGCGAGATGCTGGTGATGTTTGAATTCCTTCGTCGAGTCGGAAGCGCACCTTCTCGTAAGCCGCTAGTGTAGAAACTCGTAGTAGTATGGATTCGTAGGATCGGTTCTCGCGTGTAAGAGGGCTGCTCGGTTAGTCCAAGGCATTGATTGATGCCGCCATTCCGCTTGTGAACAGTCCATTGCTGGACGGTAGAGTGGGCTCTATGACTGATCCTTTAGTAGTATATGGAATTCATTACCCTTGATGAACCAGTCTTCCGGGTGTATGGACTGTTACACATTGATGCGATGGGTGGTGAAGAGTCGCGTGTGCAAGGTGCGACCCCGCGTTCTGATGTTGTGGCGCATGCATGTGGCTGACACTTAGCGCGTTCGACTCATGCCCCTCCATTCCAAACATTGAGCTGTTTGAGCTCGAGTTTCTATATCCAATTCACCAAAAGTAAGCAGATAATCTCTATAATCTCATGCGCCCCCTCTATCTCCCCAGATCTGAAGCAATTGTATCATATTGAAGGTTTGTTTACACCACGCAGACATGGCCGACGCCCCAGCACCTGCAGAGGAGAAAGGTCCCTCCAAGCGCGCCCTTGAGAAAGAGAGGAAGAAGGCAGAGGCCAAGGCGAAGAAAGCTGCACATGCCCTGCGACCAAAAGAGCAGGCGAAGCCCGCAGCTAGCAAAGAGCCCACGAGTATCTTCTCTGAAGGCTGGCTGAAGCGCGTATACGAAGAGAAGCCCGCCACAGAAGTCCGCACTCGATTCCCCCCCGAGCCCAACGGCTACCTTCACATCGGCCATGCCAAGGCGATAGCAGTCGACTTTGGCTTCGCGAAACATCACAATGGCGCCTGCAACTTGCGGTATGACGACACGAACCCCGAGAAGGAGGAGGAGAAGTACTTCACAAGCATATTGGATATCGTCAAGTGGCTAGGATTCGAGCCAGCCAAAGTCACATACAGCAGTGACTGCTTCGACAAGCTGTATGAGCTGGCGGAGGAGCTCATCAACAAAGATGGCGCATACGTGTGTCACTGCTCACGTACGCATTCGCCGTCTATAAACATATCCAGCACCACTAACAACGATCCCAGGAGAAGAAATCAACATGCAGCGCGGCGGCCCGGACAACCGAGGCGCGCGCTATGGTTGCAACCACCGCTCACGGCCAATCGAGGAGTCAATCACCGAATTCCGAGCAATGCGCGACGGCAAATACCAGGCCGGGGAAGCGTTCCTGCGCATGAAGCAGAAGCTGACAGACCCGACCGAGGGCAATCCGCAGATGTGGGACCTGCCCGCCTATCGTGTTGTCAAGGAGAATCACCATCACAGGACAGGTGACAAGTGGAGAATCTACCCAACGTACGACTTCACGCACTGCATCGTTGATGCTCTAGAGGGCGTCACGCATTCACTATGTACCGTGGAGTTCCGCCAGTCACGAGTCTCGTATGACTGGCTGCTTGAGAAACTGGATATGAAGGTCCCCAAGTCAGATGAAAAAGGCCCCATGCAGCGCGAATTTGGTCGTTTGAGTGTCGGCGGAACCATCCTGTCCAAGCGTCGTATCCTCCAGCTCGTAGAAGGCGTGACCATCGGCGACAAGAAAATTGCGCCAGCAGTACGGGGCTGGGATGACCCGCGTCTCTTCACCATGGTCGCACTCCGCCGCCGCGGTATACCCGCCAAGGCTATGCTCAACTTCGTAGCAGAGCTGGGTGTTACAGATGCGCTAACTGAAATCGAGCCGCCACGATTAGAGTCTTCTATTCGCAAGCATCTCGAGCGTACCGTGCCACGCCAGATGCTGGTCCTCGACCCGATCAAGGTTGTCATTGACGACTTCTCCGCCGAAGACGAACAGGAAATGACTGTGCCCTACGATCCCAAGGGCACCATATCCGGCGAGCGCCAGGTCAAGCTCGGCAACGCTGTGTACATCGACCGCAGCGACTTCCGCGAGGAAGACGACCCAGACTACTTCCGCCTCGCGCCCAACAAGGCCGTCGGACTCTACAACGTCCCCTTCGCCATTCGCGCAACATCCTTCTCCAAAGACGAAAGCGGCAACGTGACGGAAATCAAAGCCGTTAAAGTCCCCGCTACCGAGAAGCCAAAAGCATACATCCAGTGGGTCGATGTAGCAACCAGCATCCCCGTAACCGCACGGCTCTACAACTCCCTCTTCAAGACCGAATCACCAAACACACTCGACTGGAAAACTGGAGGCTGGGCAGAAGACCTGAACCCCAACTCGGAGATAATCTACAGCAAAGCCGTGATCGAGCGTGGCCTGAGGGATCTAATCAAGCAAAACTCGTTGAACCCGAGCGGATCGTCAGATGCGCTTGTCCGCTTCCAGGCGCTGCGCACTGCGTATTTCTGCGTTGATATCGAGAGTACGGAAGAGAAGATAGTGTTGAACCAGATCGTGAGCTTGAGGGAGGACAAGGGGAAATAGTGCAGTCTAGGTCGGACATGTATTTGAGTATGGTTGAAGAAATGATCAACATTGCCTTCCACGTCCTGTTTCAAAAGCATGTGCTCTAAGTTCATCCCTTGCGTGGCGATGGCGATGCTATGTACTAAGATGATCCAAGGAGAGAGAGATGGGTTCGAGTGTCGTGAGTCAATATGTGACTTATTAAAGTAAGCTTGGCAAACATATAAACACTTGTGAATTCGGCCTGCGGCGGTAAAATTGATAAGCGCTGAAACCACCAGTCACATACTCGAACTGCGTGATTGTGCAGTAATTCAAAGTTAGTCGGTGTTGTTCCTGAACTATAGTCATACGTGCTCGAAACCAGATAGGCATTTAATTATTCTGGGCTTACTTAGTGTAGAACCAGCACAGCGCTGTACGTAAGACGCACTATACCCTAGTTTTCCTGCCTCGAGATGGGGCCGCTTATTATGCGATTGAAGTTCGATTTAGAGCTTAGTTCCTTGGCTGTGGCATAATTCTGTCAGGCGTGAGTCTACACCCACCACGCCATCCATCTAAAAAGGTGACAATGATCAATCTCAACGATTGATCATGCTGTGCAGAATAGTATATATCGTATAAGCCTGCCGCGCGGCCTTACAAATTCTACGGTTTCTGCTAGCGCATCTACGGTAATGGTTAGATCGAAGTACCACCGTACATAGAGCCCAGCGTGATGGTCGTGGTTGATACATAGCGGTGGGGCACTTTTCCAGGTACCGTTCACACCTGCATCGTTCTAGGAAATTCGAGATCGGATGTTTCAACACTTTGGGACAGGAGAATCTACTCGAAATGCAGAACATGAGGGAGATGGAGAAGTATGAAGTTGCAGTCAACTACTGCTATTGAAAGCCAGATCAGCATTCACTTCATTCTTCTCCCTTACTCTCAAGCAACCCTTTTCTTTTCACTCTTTGTCCGCTACTGTTATCATTCTGTTCGCCGCTGCAGACGCAGCAGTGATTCCTCTACACCGTGCGGACGTACTCAGCTGTACCCCTCCGGAATTAGCAGAGAACGAGGTCCGAAACTGGCTCTCAAGCTTGTAATCACCCTCGAGAGCCTTTCGATGCCGCAGGCTAATTGTGTCTCGTCTTCCCAGGCAAAGCAGATTCGCAAGTAACTCTCAAAATGAGTGCCTATCTCCTCACTATCTCCAGGAACCTCAAACATCGATCCTGCTGCTACTACCAACTCTTCTTCTTCCGATGCTCTAGCCATGACGCTGTCTCCTGAGAGACCATTCGGTAAGCAGAGCCATATGAAGTAGCCTCCAGCCGTGTTGTCGTGCAATTTGATTCGACAACCAAGAGGAAGTAGGTAGGTGTTGATAGCAGTCCGTAACGTATGATAGCGCCGGGAGAGTGCTGGCTGCAGTTGTTTCAGGATGAAGGCTTGCAATTCTCCATTTTCTAGCATCGAGGCTACCATCACGGCGGCGATTTGAGACGGCGCGCCTCCTGACACCGTAGTTCCACTGAAGAGATCATGGAGTTAGTGTGTATATCATTAATACTAGATCAACCCACCCGATCACATAACGATACTCGTAGATTTCTCCGAAGTTGGTGCTATTGGAAACACGCTCTCAGGGAAACCGACACGGGTATACAAGGGAAGGTGTTCAAGATAGAAGGAGGTACTCACGCCTCTGATAGACCAAGCGAGAAGCTTTCTGTTCCTTCAATCCATCCGGTTCGTAGTCCCGGCGCTAGAATCTTGCTGAATGTACCATTGCTAACGACATTACCGTAACCGTCAACACCGGGCCTGTTAGTTCCACCGTCAAGGAAACGGTCGATATCTACAAGCCGGGGGATAACAGCTCTCTTGGATCCTTCAACTGTTGAAGATTCACGAGCTGGCCAGTATAGGAAATCGTATACGTCGTCGCACACCACGAGAGCATCAAATCTCCTCGCGAGGCGCACGAGTCCCTCACGCCGGCCAAGAGTCATCAAGCTAGAAGACGGGTTCGAGAATGTCGGAACAGTGTAGATGATATGCCGGTAGGATTTTCGGTTTAGTCTGTTTGACTTGTATCCTTTGGCAGTATTACTTGTTGACTTTGCGCCTTCTTCAGCCTTTGTCAACTCTCTCTCCAAGTATGCAAGATCTATCCCTTCTGCATCTTCAGGCACGCTCCGAAGTTTGCCAGCGAGGCCAGCATCTTCCATGATGCGACAGGCAAGCATGTAACATGGTACAACCAGCCAAACGGCTAGCGTATGTCCAGGATCAGTATATACTTGCAACAATGTACCTAAATTCTGTGAAGCACCTCCAGTTATGCATATCCTTTCCTGGTTGATGGGAACCCTGGGTGCAAAAAATCCCGTAAGCCATGCCGCAAGGACTCTTCTCAGCCGTGGGTCGCCCAGGTTTGGACCGTATAGCATTCCGGAAATGTAATGGTCCGAGTTAAAAAGGACTGCGGAGGCTGCGTGGCGAAGCAGATTGGAAGGTATAAGGGACGCATTGGGCCATCCACGATGTAGGTCGATCCTTGTCAAAGCTTGATCCAGAACGGGCGTGTTTGTCATATTGCGCTTGTGGATGAACAATGCTGGGTACGGTAGAAGCCATATTATATAGGGATGGGTCTATTGGGACACGTGAGCTAGATAGCGCATGTCGCCAAATTGCAGGTGGGCGGCTGCTTGGTCGTGATTGCATTTCTCACGTCCGTCATGATGCATATGTGGCGTGATAATAGCAGCGAATCAAGCCTCTCTCGGTTCTGGCCACAGTTTTTGCATGCACATGCACATAGCACACGTCAATATGGCTGTTTGGAATAACCCGAGGTACCCCCCTCACACATTCCCTCTTTCGTTCATTTGAGTCTCAAGGCCGGTGCACGGCGCATGTCTACCTATCCAGGTGTTCATCTTCAGATCAAGCCATGCTCTGTCTCCTTCTTGACCTTGGGCCTGTAAACCATGCCTATCTCTTTATAGTCCCCCCTCACAACGTCTGCTTTGTCTGAATCGAAAGTGACATTCATGCTTATGCCAACAACCGCTTCAAACCCCGCTTTCTCATAAAGGCGAACGGCCTCTAATGTGGATTCGAGATACGCGGGTATCATTTCTTTTTCGCACCGATCTATGCCCCACGCAACCAGAATAGCTCCAGCACCGTGTCGTTGATATTGTGGATCCGTAGCAATGAATGTGAGACCTGGTTAGAAATCTTGTTTAGCAGAGGCTACAAATAAGACTGCGCAATGGCCGACAGAACAGATTCATTGCGAGGAACCCTAGGTGGACCGATTCATCTGAGTGACTTACGATAGCACGCTTGTGAACCCATTGCTTCCTTCTGCGCCTCTTCCACGAGTTTCGTCCAGTCGGCCAGAACGTCCAGTGACGTACCTTCCGGCCACATCCACGGTGGTTCTTCATAGTCGTCATCTGGCGCCGTCGGGTGGGCCCACTTTGCAAACGCGATTATGGTGTACTCCGTCAACGGTGCTCCCACAATGGTGTTCACTTCCTTCCCGTCAATATCAGTGGAAGCGCCACCCTTTTGTACGGTCAAAACTGTGGTGTTGGCGTCTTGTATGTCGGCGAGAGCCTTCGACTCAATTGACCGCTGCAGGGCCTTCCGAATTTCCGCAGATCGGAATTGCGCCAGTAGCATCGCGTTGGACCTGAAGGCAGCCATATGAATCTCTGCAATGCGAGGTGCATCTTTGGGTTCAGCAACGCAGCAGCGAAGCAACATTTCGAGTGGACTAGGCTGTACAGCAGTTGTGCAGCTAAGTGTGGAGTAAGCAAAATGGGTCGAAGCGACGGCGGGTTTTGAGAGTTTATACCGAAAATTAGGTTGCAAACGCATGCGCTAGGTATTCACGAACCGCCCGCTGCGTCATTTGTTAATCCCTGTCACGCGCATGCACAGCCCACCAAGTTTACTACATCCAAGTTGTAAACCTAATTTGCGATGTTTGCTTAACATGCCACGTCGAGCTGTGTAACGCATGATTCCGCCGTGAAATTTGGAGTTTTGATTGCAATATAGCTTTTCTGTCCTATGAAGCCAAACAAGTAACTTTTATCACTGACGAAGCCACGCTTTTCACTGCCATGCATAATGCTCGTTGTTCACCCAAAACGGTTGCTCTTTGCCAATCCCGCCTTTCTGATTATACCAGAACAAACTGGCAATACTGTCGTTGTCTCGCTCTGTCAATGTGTACTGAACCCCGATTTGCATTAGCATATCCATGACCAGTGGCGTTGGGTCCCACAGCTTCACGACGTCGAGCTTCCATTCTGCGGCTTCAGCTTGTGCAGCCTGTAGCACAGCTCTGAGAAGCTCAATTTGCGTCTCATATACGTCTTTGGAAGGTCTCTTAGCAGCGTCCAGCGGTAGTCTAGTCGCAGTCTCGTCGACCTCTATGACTAGTCGAAGAATGTATAGGACATTGCTCGGCTCCTCTGCATCAAGACGGCCATAATATCGGTGCACCCATGTCGCCCAGACTTGACTGCCTGGCAATCCGGCGAGTACGCCCTTGGCAGTTGGTGTCTTGTTGAAAAGAAAGTCGGTCGCAAATTGTTCCTTTCCGATGTGCCAACCAATATGATCCACGTCCGGGATGATAGTGAAGCGTGTTTTGATCTCGTTGGTAGGCACCGCCATTTGAGAGCGTATGAGGGCTTCGTCCCGCTTGCATATGTCCTGAAGGTCGTCCTCTGTGATTGTTTTGGCCAAGGCTGGCCATGCACCCGGCTTCGGCTCCAACTCAATTTGCGAATTTGTGATGTTTGGGTACCATCCAAGTTTAGCGTAGTACTCTTTGCCAATATCGGAGTAGAGGGTGGTTCCCACGCATGGCAGCCCGCCATTTTGCCAGTTGTACAATTCCTTGACCAACTCTTGCATCATGCGTCCTGCGTAACCACGACGGCGGTACGGGGCTGGGCAAAAGACGCTAGCGATTCCGTGCACAATGTTGTCGCTGACGCTGCCGTCGGAGTCGCTGGTCAACGAACGCTTCCGGAAGGTTTCGCAAGAGCACAAAATGTGTCGTTCGTTTGGGGCCAGGTCTTTGTGTACCAGGATCCAAGTGGTCATACCCCCATCTTTGGCTAAAGGGACTGTCGTAAGGAACAGCGACTCCTTCAAATAAAGAGGAGGGGTGAGAGAATCAATCCACGCAGCAGATGTAGTGTTCCAGATTGCGATACACTCGTCTTCAGTTGGATGGGATAAGACAAGATCAGAACTTTTGGCATGGGGCAGGTCGGTTTGCGAGAGAAGAGTCATGACGATGTAATCTGAGCGCTTTGTTCAGTGCCTAACGGAGAGGCTGATGGGTTGCTCTCTTGCCTTTCGCTGGGATTTATGGGTAGATGTAGTGCGAGCTTGTGCCGCAGGCTGTTACACTGCAATATTGACGGGAACCAGCAGAGAAGGCTCAGGCTGAAGTTTCACCAGAGTCTGTGTTTAGGTAAAACTATTATCGTGCACTCGTTTGCGACTACTGGTTACAGACGGGCCTGCATCGAGGCTGCAGGTTCGTTTGGCCCCGTGTGCCTGTCTTGCTCGATAAGGATTCCGGTGAGTATAAGTCGCCACCACCAAAAGATTCAGGTCGCAACGAAGTGGTGCTTCCATGTAGGTGGCTGCATCTGCAGATAAGAAAGTGATGGGGTCTGCATGAGCTAGGCGCTAGCTCCAATAAGTTAGCGACCTAGGTAGTTGGGATTACGAAGCGGACATGGGAGCCTCCAAATTTCAGACACCTGAGCGGCCCGCTGCCAGCGCTCCCTCAATTCCTCTATCTCGGCACCAAATCACCTGGCCAGTGCAAGTCGCGCTATAGTAGGCTCGCGTCACCTCGGACCGGTATGTCTACTCAGTGCAAGCGCGGACAGCCTAGTCATTGTCACCATCTTGCAAATGGATCCGATCACAATCATCGGGCTCCTTGCTTCCATCACAAACCTTGTCCATGCTAGCAAGTCCACAATACACCTAGCCAGTAGGTTTCGCAATGGCGACTCTGATTTGCGCACGCTCTCGAACGATTTGTTGCTTTTCACTGAGGCTTTAGATGGATTTGACCGCATCTTGCGCAGCCGCCAAACAACGCATCGGCTTTCGGCACCACTGATTGAAGGCATGCTCAAAGATGCATCTAGTGTCGTAACTCAACTTGAAAAGCAACTTGAGAAAATTGGCGCTTCGAGTGCCTCAACCGTCCGGCGCATGCGTTGGGTGCAGCAGTCTAATTCGATAACGAAGTTGCACGATCGGTTAAAGGAACTCAACTCTATGCTTCAGACGTTCCTTTCGATCGCTCATACGTGAGCACACCTCTCCCGCGCATTATTGGTAGTCAGTAGGAGTAACAATAGCGATAGAGAAACCTTCATAACTGCGGTTAGCAGACAACATTCGTATTCTATTACCGCCTCAGACGATGCCCAGGCTCAACTTAGCGAGGCAGTCGCTTCGCCACTTCTACAGGTTCCAACCTCTTCGAGCTCGCGCCGTCGCCTCTCTACCTCCAGTGGAATTTCAAGCCTCGGCAGTAGATCGGGAAGCACGGTGTCTTCGCAGCAAACACTGGTGAGCTCATCATCTTCCGACTTGCCAGATATATCGAAGCAAGAATCGCACGATTCCCTGCTTGAAGCATTCGCCATCACCTCACCGGAGCTACCGAGCATACGTCAGGCATGCCATTATTTCTGTTCTTGCAAATGTCATGATGTTGACATCAAGAAAGCACCGCGGGGGCTCAGCAAAATAAAGAAAAAACCCGAGATTCAGTGCACAGATCCATCCTGCAAAGCCAGCCCGGAGCCAAAGATTGAATTCTCGACACAAGTGAAATCTTTCTTTAAGACGTTCTCGGGAGCTATGGCGTCAAACAGCATTAAAGTCCGCTACAACCTTCATACCTACCGCATGGTATCAGAAGGATCCGATGCAATGCGATACGTCAAACATGGAAATCTGGATGGATTGAAAGCCTCAATAGAGTCGGGTCAGGCGACTATATGGGATACGGCACCAGATGGATGGTCCCTACTGCACGTAAGATTGAGCTACCTTCCTTGTTATCTGCAGACCGAAGCGCTAAAGCATCAGGGCACAGACCGCCGCATACAATCGACAACTGCCCATTGTGAAATATCTGTTACAGCTTGGCGTGGATACCGACAGCGGTGATGTTGGCTCAAGGTGTGGGAAAGTCTGGTACGATACGATTGGGAAGCAAGGCACTAATTTCATTTCTAGAAAAGCAGCAGACCTTGCGATACTGAAATCTATCTCCCAAGATGCGACAGAAGTAGAGCACAAAATGGTCGAGGTTTTCTCAGAAGAAGATGACTTTGTCCGTGATTTCGATTTCACGCCAATACACATAGCTGCTCTGGACATGTACCCTGTTGACGACTTGGAGCGGCCCGGACTCTCACAGTCAGTAAATTCAATGCTTTCCCGTCAACACAGACGGCTATTGACTCAGTGGTTACTGACCAGGTGCTAGACTGATTCAACTCGTTGACGAAGCTAACAACGCACCGGTGAACACGAATTGGACAGATTGGAAGAGGAAGTTCGCTACTCGCTCGCCGCTCCACCGGGACATTTTGGAATACTTCCGATCATCTGCTTTCGAACAACCTAAGGGTACAAAGATCGTCCATAATCTGATCGACCGGCAAGACAAGAAGTATTTTTGGACACCGCTTCATTGGGCTGCAGTAGCGGGTCGCGTGGACACCATGGATATCCTGATGCATAACGGTGCGAACCCGTTGATACTTTCGAATCTGAACGCTAATATCTTGCATTCTGCTGCCGAGTCAAAGTTTGATACTGGTCTAGCCAGTGCGCTAAATATTTGGAGGCGATGCTCGGACCAGCTAAACATCAATCAACAAAACAGGTGGCTCGAGACCCCACTCCACGTAGCTTCGTGGTGCTCTGCTGCATGTGTCCAACTGCTGCTTGAGGCTGGAGCGTTGCCTGGTGTACAGCAAGAGGACGGTCAAGTGCCACTACACTGTGCTGGTCTTGTGGTTAGTCCTGATCGAAGCTCCATAGCCACCCTACTTTGCGGAACCGACGACAGAAGTCACATCAATATACAGGATGTGGATGGGCGTCCTCCGCTGTTTGACTTTTTGGACGATCCCGAGTGTGTCAAGGTTCTCCTGTATCATGGTGCGAAGCTCGATATGGTTGATATCAGTGGCAAGTCCGGCATACATCATTGTTGCTATCATGGCTATAGCGATACGCTGGAGCTTTTGCTGCAGAATATGGAAGACAAAACATCAGTCTCTACAAAAGACATCAATGGAGTCACCGCATTGATGGAAGCTTTGTCTAGATCTCACGTTCGGTGCGCCTTACTTCTTTTGGATAATGAGGATGTCGGAGACATTATAGGCAACGAAGGATGGGCTCCAATTCACTACGCAGCAAAGATAGGGGACTCTGGACTTTTGGAGGCGGTATTGAGGCATTCGTCGTTCATAAAAGGCATGAGGACAATGGACGGAAAGAAAGCCAGTGAAGTCGCGATGGAAGCTGGAAATTGGACAGGAGCATGTATGGAGCTCATCAAGAGATATGACTTTTTCCGTTGATTACTGCACAGAATATACTTTTCTTTGCCCCAATACATAGGTGTATCCACGGTCCGTAAATTTGAGATGCTTTACTACACTATATACTTCTCCTACCAATACGATAATAATCTGGGCGTTTTCATTACTTGGAAGCCTGTTCACTCAAAAGGCCAGCCCCCAAAGCTTTAGCGGAATAGTCCCTCTTAGGGAACAGCGTTCTGACATGCGCCAAATCATCGCGGGTACGCAAAATTGCCTCCAGGTCTGAAGAAACGAACATCACCGATCTCCCCTCGCCTCGAAGCTTCAGCCATTCGTCGTCGCCAGTCGCTAAACCTGAGTACGGCTTGTCGTGCTTCCTCAAGATTGATTCGAAGGTGTCCAAAGCATTGAGCCACTCAGTCTCTTGTCCCCAAAAGCCCGGTAGGCCCATGGAAACTCGAAGGTCCAGACTCCCAAGCCATACTGAATCGATGTGTTCACCTATGTCAATCAACATCGCGTCGAGATTGTTGATACCCTCCAATGATTCGATCTGAATTATGAGAGCAGCTTGGTTATTCTGATTCTCCCAGAATGAGATTTCCGAATTGCAAGATTGCATGGATGAGTGAGGTAACCAGCGAGATGGGGGCGCGGATCGTTTTCCCCCAATGTTGGCCCCAAATTTCGCGGCCGCGACTATCTTCTGTGCTTGCGCAACAGTGTCTACCTGCGGGACCACGATGCTTGCACCTGCATCTAACGCGAAACCGATTAAAGCATGATCATGGGCAGGTACGCTAGGTATATTAGCCACTTACATATGGAAATTCGGGTAGAGCTATACTTACCGAACAAGCGCAGCACTTCGTCCCTCGCTGATGAACTGAATATCGTGAACTATCTAGGGTTTATATAAGTATGCGACTCGTTCAATGAGCTGGCTAGCTGGCCTACTTGAGTCATGGTCTCGACAGACATACTGGCGTGCTCCCACTCAACCCAGACGAAATCGAAGCCAAGCTGAGCCACAACCTTTGCGATTGGTGGCGAAGCCCAAGCACTAAACATCCCCAAGAGAGGCGGGATTCTGCCTGCATGGGCATCAGCGATCGCTTGTCGGGCTTTGTGTGGTTGCAACAGGCTCGGGGCGCGATAAGCAGCCATCTTTCTGGCGGGATAGTCTTGATATTCAAAACCGGCATCGCCCGACGTGTTTAGAGAGTGACCGTTCATGATGAAGTTCGAAATCTGGATAATATTGATTGGGAGGTAATGTGGCAGTTCGAGACTCTGACACTAATCTTGCACTAATGCTTGTTTGCATGCGTAGCGAGGCAGGACGTATTTACATTCAATCTTACAGCTTTTTTGGCGGCTAGAGCCTCATTGACCCCGCACGCCCCTCTGTTACCCAAAAGCAATACCTTCAGCTGTACAGGGGTTAAAAGCACATATGGCGTGAGTATGCAACAGGCCGATTGAAGTGTTGATTCCGGTCAGCTATCAGCAAATACCTGGTTGCGCCAGAGTGAAATGAGGCGGTGAGGTTTAGCGTTCTGGCGGTATGCAGCCACTATCACATAATGAAGCCTCATAACAGCCAATCCGGCATGTCTGTCCAAAGACGGTTGTATCGAATAAGTGAAATACAGCCACATTGATCAGCCATTAAATCACGTTGCTCGTGGCATTTGTGAGATTGAAAAAGTAGAACCCCAGCGGCGGCTGCCGCAAGACTAGACATCATGCAGAACCTAGTCTCGAATCTCGCCTCTCGGTTGCCCAATTCCGGGGCCAGAACCCGCACTGTTTTCCTGGCCGATTGTAATATCACGTTCGTCGTTGTTTTGAGTCTGTAGTGCAGCAACAGCGTCATCGACTTCTAATACATTGGATTAGCATTGTGTCATGTGTTTGCCTTGTGTTCAGCCGTACCATTTATTGATGCTCTCCCCTGAAATCCCTCCCGCATTCCCGTGGCTTCCCGTCCAACCCACCATTGCATCTCTTCTCTAACGAACCCAGCGAGATCCCATTCGCCAAGCTCCAGCTTTTCAGCTTCATCTATCCAAACATAGGCATAAGCCTCCATTTCATCCTCCCCTATCAACGTGTCTGAGGCAGTCATAGGCTGTGCATCATTAACTACTCTAAGCATTGCCCGAACCCTCACTTTCTGTCGTATATACTCAGATCCTTCATAGATATCCAGGCGCCAAAAGTCCGCTTCTGTAAGTCCTTCGACCAACATGCCTTGAACGTACGACTTCTGGTCGGCAGCAATGATGGCAGGATATTCCTTGTCCTTAATGCGGTGTCGCTTGTGAGCATGCAATATAGCCGGTCTGATGCGTAATGATGATTCCCAATGGGTAGTAGATGGATTCTGCGGGCCGCCTATTATGCGGTAGAGAACTTGCGGTGCCATGAGTGTGCCGTAAAAGAAGCCCTTGCAGTCCATTGTAAGTCTGCAAAGGCTGAGCAAAAGAGCAGTAGAGGATTGAATTGATATCTGAAGTTCTATTAATTCCTGGGGAGATTTAGGTTAAATGTTCGAAGCGACCCCGGATCAACCTTGCTCTAAAAGCTTATCTCAAGAAGGCTTAGTTACGTAAAAATACGCTTACTACTCTAGCCTATCTGTGTTATAATGAAGGTTTATTTAATACTGATCTTATCTGCACATTCATGTATTCATCAAGTTATTGGATTCTAGCTTAACGCTTGCATCACTCGACACGTCAAGCTCCAGGTATGCAACGCACAGACAGGCGAGTTGTTGGCGGCTGGTGTCTTCAATCTAGACTTGTCTTGTAAGACGCCACGGTTGGAGACCTGCATACATCTCGCCAACTCGGGAGATGTTATTGGCTACGAATTCCCGTGTGGTATGGTGTACCAGCTGAACGGACTTGCCCTCCTTAACTAGCATCTAACCCGCTTTTGTAGACCCAAAATAGTCTGCACCATGCGGGATCCCCGGCGTCCAGTGGTTTTCACCGCCCTAGGTCGTGCAAGAGGTCTTTCCCGTCCTCATTCACGGTGATCGTGCTACCCGCTAGAACAAATTTGAATGGGCTGCTGCGTGGCTGCGTTGACCGGATGGCGAGCGTGGACGTTTGTGGGGGAGGCATACATGCAATGTGTATGACGTCAAGGCTTGGGAACTGATCGAAGGCGTGGAGATGGAGTGTTATCGTTTTCAAAAGATGTACACCCTCCCCTTCCTCCCTCCTCCCTTAACCTGAATAAATGGAGGGCAAATTCACCTCCGCGTACTCCTATTAGTCTCGAACTTCATGATAGTAAATTAGGGTCTAGATAGTGTAAGGCCGCGCGGCAGGCCTATACGATATATACTATTCTGCACAGCATAATTAATTATTAAAATTAATTATTATTACTTTTTTAGCATACTTAGCGCAGTAGGTGCAGACCTGCGTTTTAACAGATAGCTGTTAATAGATGTTATATTTAGAACGAATTAGAAATCTTATAGCTACTAGAAATGCTGCCTATACGTAGTATTATTAAGTATATTATCTTTTCCCTCTACTATATTATTATTTATTATAGATATTTGCTAAAATATAGATGCTAGAGGAGTGCACATTCTTTAAATAGCAGCAGTATCTCGAGTCTGTGCTCGAAGAGCTCCTTAACATCTTAAGAAACAACTTCTGTATATTCTGTAGATTCTATTAAGCGCAGAGAAACCTTCTCTGCGGTTAATGTCTGAATCTAGATATATTAAATATCTGGTTCACGGATAACGAAATAGTCTAGAATTGCCAAACCAATTAATCGCTTTATAGGACGCTTCTAACTCTCGTCGGCAACACGTGGGGCGAGATAATCTAGCAGAGCCCTGTCGTAGCAGTGTTGAAAGTAGGCAACGAGTGAGATCCGCCAAAGGCCCGGGATATAAACCTAACTGCGTACCGCGATGCAATTAATTTTTTAGGATATTTTCAGGATAGGTCTGGGAGTATGATCGATGGGATCGGCGCGGAATCTCACCTCGCCAAAAGAATTCTAGCTGAGCGAAGTGGCAAGGTCAAGGGTGTGCGAATCAACTGTGTCGGAGATCAGGCTGGCGACCCGGCCCGTCAATTCGTGCAAGTTGACGTGCCAAAAACGCATCCGCTATTCAACCTCGAAAGCGACGACCCCTTCAACATCCCCAATCACCTTGATCTGTTCTGGGTCGCAAAAAGCTACGGCGCCAAGTATGCTGGGAAGCCAGACCTGGCGGAGAACCCAATGCTACGACTGCTACAACTCCTGTTGGCGAGCGATTACGAGGAACCGAATTGGGGTGAAGTCAGCCGGCGTAGGGCTGCGTGGGAAAAGGAAAGTGTCCTCGTTGTTTACAGGCAAGGGGATCTTGAAGTTAAAATGGTAAAGGCAATGTGTCGCATGATCGAAGAGCTGGTGATATCGCTTGTTGAGGTGAATCGCCACAGAGGGGAGGAAGGGAGGAGAGAAATTCTAGACGAAATAACAATGGAGCAGTTGGAAGAGTTTGTGGAAGAGTGAGCAAGATGATGTCTGCATATTCTTATTGAGGTCTATCCGTTGTGACTTGAGGTGTGCACATCACAAGATACTTAACCTGTGTATTACGTATCTCTGCATAGACGCATATATATGTATTGATGGCCATCCGATTTCCATCGACTGTGATGAAAAGAACTTCAAGCTGTCGCACTACATCCGAGTTCTTGTCTATCTCAGCAGAAAAGTAATTGCACGCGACTCTGCAGCAGATATGAACCCCAAGGACAAACGTGTCATTGAAAAGTTCGTGAACGTGAATTGAAGGTTCATCGTAAAGCTGTCGGACGAAGACATCGCATAGTGAGTTTCGTAAGTGCTTACGCTGCTCATCATCCCCATGATTTTCCATATGCCCTCAGGCCTTCGTATCCCATTAGCAAGAATTCATGCAGCGAACTATGATTTGGAGAGGTAGATAGATTGATATGCTAGTAATATCCATCCTCCTATACCCAAGCTCCCGGCATCCTGCTCCGAGCTCGTTTCTGGCCCGATCGCGCGCGCTCTTTGCGAGCCTTGGTGGCGGTCCGTCGCTCGAACCGCGCGACTTCTTTGGACGTCGTAAAGTCGTAGGGATTCCTTGAAAGACCCCTGTTCTCATCTTCCCGCCAGGAGAAGTCTGTGAATGGCCATTGCGACTCGATGAACCTAGTATACGCATCGCCTGCAAGAGCAGAGAATTCGGCAACGACCTGATAGCCCGGCATTGAGGTATCGTAATTCCATTCCCATCGGAGGATCTCCATGTCATCCTCAAGTCTCTCGAATATCCAACTTCTGGGATTACTGTCATATGGAAAGAGTACACCCGGAGGTAATTTGTCGATCTCCCGCCGAACACAAGTCTCCACATCTATACCTAATTTGGTGAGTAGTTGGAGGAAAATACGTCCAACATATTCGCGTCCAACATGTTCGCTGTCAACAAAATGAAGCTCCCGTGTAAACAAACTAGGTAGAAGCGCGTAGCCTCCCGCCTTGTAGAGTTCGATCATCTCGACATCCATCAGCTCTACTAATAGTTCTGAGACTCTATCATTCAATTCAAAGTCCATCGAAGAGTAGCAGGCAACAAATGACTTTGCTAGAGATATGCGAAGAGCGATAAGGTCTGAACCGTGCAAATGAAACGCAGCGTTGACCCAAAGCCACGCTGGTATGTCTAGACTGTGATAGGAAAACAAGTGAGTGTAGGATAGCCTTCGCCTCATTTCGGTCAGATCGAGTTCAGGAAGAATTAATCGAAGCGTATCGATGGGACGTGAGGCATCATCTGGGTGTCGTGACCCCCAAAAGCAACAATCTAATATGTCCGTTTGGTGATAATCTAGGGCGGGCTTCACGCCATATTCTTGAAGCAAGCGATATATATCAGGTCTAAGAGCAGTGGCAGCATTCTAAAGATCGAATCCGCTCCATCTCAGATTGTTATAGTAAATCCAGTCTAATACGTACGTCAAGTAGTGTTCGCCCGTATGTGTCTGTTGTGAATGGATGAAGAGCTCTAGTTGCAAAAGCACGTTGAACTTCCTCAATAGTGCCAAATGTAATAAGCCCTATGTATTTATACAAATTTTCTACCACAGGATGCACTCGTAGCGATGGGAATATATTTCCGTAGGGATATTGTCGGGTCCAAAGGCAAGCATATCCGAGCATCTCCGAAGAGAGAAAAGTTTCGTAGCACTCGGAAATGATAGTGCCTGATTCTTGCTCTGAGTTTACGTCCCGGCTTGAATTCATACGTAGGAACTTGGTGGTTCGCTTTTGGCGAATACCGAATCGATTCAGCGGTGATTTGATCCACTCATGGCGAGTCTTGATGTTGCGATGGGGTTTTGATAACGAGAGAGACATTGCTTGTGTGGAGATGATGTTGTTTGCTGGAAGGCTCGGATGGTTCTGCGTATACGTTATAGACGATGATTGTATCGTGTTGTCCTGTTTGAGAAGCATGATAGGAAGTACGGTAGTCCTGCCAACAGTCGTAAGTAACAGATATACACCAATTATGAGATCACGTACAGTGTGTTCACTGTATTTACTGTATAAGCTGCATGCAGGTCGCTAATGTCTGTATTCGCAGTTCAAACGTCGCAATATCCTTGGCCTCGAAGGCAAGCTTCAAATCATCTTTCCATCTCTTCACAGCTGATGGATTACTGCCCCTCACCTTTCCATATTTCTTGACAACATCCTCCAGCAAGCCCAAGCTCGTCTCGCAGCTCTTCAAGCATGCAAAGATGGTATTCGAAGGCACAGGGAAATGCTCCAAAGACGTTTGTCGCTCCATCAGCTCGCGCACATCCTGCAGGAGTGCGCCGAGGCGATCGAGCAGTTCTGCCAATCGTTCCAACTCTTTTGAAGCGCCCTTGACATCTTTGACGAAGGTCTTGACGGTATCAACAGTCTGGATCAGCTGCAGAGCGAGCGAAGCGACAGCAAAGACACTGGCGACGCCAGATAGAGGGTCCATATCGGGATCGGCGATGCGTTTCGTGGTGTGGTGAGGGAGTGCCGCAACTTCAAATGCGCGTGAAGGCGCGCGCGAGACAAGGTCTACACGCACGCAGGCGAAAATACCACGGGAGGCGACTTCAGCATATAAAGTGAAGTCACGAAAGAAACCAAAACCCAGGCTGCTCGACGAAAGAGGGGTAAGTGCAGGACACATGCAGGCAGGCAGTGCTCAGCGCCTGCCACACACCGTAACTAGGCTGACTATTTACCGCCCCCAATCTCGATCATCGCGATATGTGACTGCGCCTCGTGCGGCAATAAATCGTGCGCAATATTCTTCCGAGAAATACCTCGACTGCGCCACATTGCAATGATTCGAGGAATGATATCTGCATCGCGATAATTTTATAGGCTCGATACCATTCTGCAGATTCCGTTTTAGCAACCCCAAAGACGACTCCACCGAGACGATACCTCTCTTGCCTGCTGTCTCTTTAGTAAAGCAAGACACTGGTTAATTGAACAGTCAATGTGAAAACAATGAGCAGATGGCAACATATGAACAAGGCCGCTGAAGAACCACAGCGGGTTTCGATCACCTTCACGGCACGAAGCAATAACCCCTCGCCGAACAGGAACTTTCAGTCGAAGCCTGATTTGCATGATTCGCCGCCCCAAACCTCACTTTCACATCGACTCGTCAGTCCTAATCGGTCACCGCGCCCTCAAACACTTCCCACCACATAACGATACGTTAAGTAGACCCACAATGAGCAGAGAACGTATCAATAGATCTATAACCCCACTCCCCCAAGGAGCGAGCGAGCATCAACCACCCAACAAGTCTATACAACTACAACCCCTCCGAAATCTACACCTTAATCCCCAACGCTCTCGCCTTCTCCTCAAACTCCTTATTCTTCTTCTCCTGTGCAAGCCTCTCCTCTTCCTTCTTCCTTGCCTCCTCACGGGCATTCTGATCCGGCCTGCGCAAGGCAATATCCTTAGGCTTGTTATCTCTAAAGCCCCATTTCAGCCCCTTCTCGATGATCCAGCACGCGCCAAAGTCCAGAATCATGACGCCCGTAATCATCCACTTGAAGTCAGATGTAAACGGCACGAGCTTGAGCTTGTTGTTGAGTTCGGGGATGAATTCCGTAGCGCAGGAGAATGCGACGCCGGAGACGAGCACGAGACCCCAGTACATGCCCTTGTTCTCGCGGATGGATTCGCGGAAGGGACGGCCTTGGTAGTTGATGGCGAAAGTGGAAATTTGCTGGATGAGTTGGAGGAGGTAAATGGCGGAGTTGAGGAGGGAGGGCTCGAATTCCTTCTCGAGGTCTGGGTTCGGGTCCTTGGGCTCGACGCGTTGGACGTATTGCGAGACGTAGATTAGAGTGGCAATGTGGACGGCGAATTGGCCGAGGACGGAGCCGATAATGTACACGTTGAAGATGTTATGCTGGGGTCGTTCTTTGGACAGAGTCTCGACGGTCTGATAAAGTTAGCTTAGTCAACGTGGAAGAGTGAAGAAACCATACCTTGGCGCGGGAGATGGACAAGAAGCAGACGCTCATCATCATACCCGAAATCGTGACCTGACCATCACCAAACTTGATACCGTCGAGGTACAAGACTGACAAACTGTAGGCAGAGATCAAACAGTTCAGTGCTAAAATTTTGTACATCTGAATCGTAGCAACGAGCGTGCATCGACCTTGTCGAATAATGTTAGGGATAGCGACAACGTTGGCAAGCTTCGAGGTAAATGGAGCAGCAACGGAGGCATCACCAAGCTTGATTGTAGGTGGCTCGTTCGCAAGGTCGTCCATCTCGCCCATCATCATCTTCTCTTGCATCTGTGCCATCATGTTCTGGGCCTGCTGCTGGTTCTTGTTCTTCTCGGGTTCTTGAGTTGCGACAGCTGTTGAGCCATTGGAGGCGCCGTTCTCGATTGTAGGAGCGACAAAGCCCTTCCTCTTGGATTCGCGTTCGATTGCCTTCTCGTAGTGAGGGTTGGTAGGACCAGGTGGGAAGAGGTGGGCGATCATGACAGGAACAGGAGGTTGGGGTTGGTTGAAGCGCTTCATCAGGTCGCACTGCTTCTGGTAAACTTCCTTCATCTTAGTGTTGCGGTAGTGCTCGCCGATCTTATCCAGATCCTCGCGGGTGCCGTTGAGAAGAGCAACACCAATGTGAGCTTGCTTGAGCGCGCCAACGTCGTTGGTACCGTCACCACACATGAGAGTTGTGTAGCCCATGTCCTTGAGACCGAGAAGAATCTCCTCTTTCTGCTTTGGCGAGACACGAGCATATACCCAAGCGTATCGGAGGATCTGCTTCCAGCCAACTTGACCAGAGAACTTGGAGAGAGCGTAGCCAGTGACACAAATGTCCTTGTCTTCGATGATCTTGGGGTCAAGAGGACTGGCAGGGTCGACGGGGATGTTGATCTTGTCGTCCACTGAGCGCCAGACCAGCTTCTCGCCAGAATCGTCATTCTCAGGGGCGTCCAGGATGTAGCAGTCGCGATCGACAATCTCAACCTGCTTGGCGACGTGTACAGCGGTCAAGGGGTTGTCGCCAGTGATCATGACAACGCGGTGGCTAGATTCGTTCAGGGCGCGCACGGCGTCCCTTGCATCATCCTTGAGAGGGCATTGAAGAACTAGGAAACCGGCAAAGTGCAAGTCGCACTCAACCTGCTCACGCTTGAGATCGTTGATGCGGTTCTGGCCCCACTCGCCGTCTTCGGACAGGAACTTGTAAGCAAGGGCAAGGACACGACCACCATTTCGGGTGAAGTGCTTGAAGGTCTCTTCGTAGTTGGGCGGTGTGTTGACAAGCATTTTGCGGATAGTCTCGGGCGCACCCTTCACACCAACAAAGGTGCTTCGGACCTTCTTTCCAGTCTTGCTGTTGACAATGGCGGTAGCGACGGAACTTTGACGCTTAAGAGCAGATGAGAATTGGAATCGGCGGCGGATTTGGACGAGTTCGGCGTGAGACTTTGCGGTGGTGGTAGCGGCTGTGAGCATGTCTTTGACACCGACCTTCCAGCCAAGAGACTGGAGCGTGGCCTTCTCCATGGGCTCTCCGACAATGTCGCCCTCATCAAGCTTGACGAGGGCGTGGGCAGTAGCGAGAACGAGAGTAGTTTCAGTGGCCACATCGGTGAGCTTGGTGAGATTGGTGTGTGCACCGTCTGCGCTAGCCTTGGCGCCACTTTGACCGAGCGATAGACCGGCGATACCATCGACCACCAAATCTTCACCAGTTAAAGTACCGGTCTTGTCGAAGCAGGCCACGTCGACTTGTCCAGCAAAGGGAATGCGGAAAGGTTCGGTACAGAAGATGGCGTACTTGCTGAGAGCAGCCAGACTGGTGTTTACAGCGAGGGACAGTTCCATGGGCAGCTCGGGTGGGACAACGCTGGTGACAATCAAGACACAGTCGAGGAGCAGCTTGTTGCGCTGGCGGTCGAGCTTGACGCCCTCCTTCCAGACGTACCAGGAAGCGGCCACGGCGAAGACGGTAAGGAAGAGAATGAAGAGCAGCGCCTCGACGTTGTTGGCGGAGACGCGCTCGGTGGCGTAGATCATGGTCCTGACGAGGCTGCCCTGGTTGGTCTCGAATCCGGTCTTGACGACAACAGCGATGGCTCCCTTGTCCGGTGGCGGGGGCACGCCAGATGAAAGCCTCCTGATGGTGCCCATGTCGTCTTCCGCGTCGTTGCCGTGCGAAACCTGCAGGACCTTGGTGCCACCCCACAGGAAGGCGTTCTTGTCCAGACCCTCGGGCTCGATGGGCGCGTCGCCAGGACGCAGCTGCACCGACTCCTTGAGCACGGGGGTACTCTCGCCGGAAAGCATAGCCTCGTTGACAATCGCAGAGCCCTCGAGCAGCAGCATGTCGCATGCAACGCCAGAGTCCTCCTTGGTCCTGCCCGCGCTGACCACGTCGCCTGGCAGCAGCTTATCGCTCAGAATCTCCTGCCACTTCTTCTGTCTGTATACGAGCAGCTCGTAGGGCTTGATGCTCATGCCGCGGAACTCGGTCAGGGTCCTCTGGCGCTGCCACACGACGGTGCTCTCAAACATGACCAACATAAAGAGGGTGAAGAGCGAGTAGTACCAGTATTCGTCCAGCATCCACAGGCCCACACAGAATATCTGGAAGACGAAGAAGGGCGCGACGGCATGTTCCTGGAACAGCTCGGTGAAGGACGGGACGGGGATGTCGAACGAGTTGTCGCCATAGTGCTGTTGTAGCCGTTCAATCTCGGCCTGCGTGGTGAGGCCCTGCGTCTGCTGGAACGTCTTGAGCAGGGGCTTCTCGTCGGTGTCGAGGGCGTAGGCGAGCGGGGCGAAGGAGCCTTTCTCGGCGTCGTAGAGAAAACGTCGCTTCTGGAAGAGGAAGGAGAGGTTCTGCTTGCCGCCGACCGTGTCGCGCACCAGGGGCACAATTTCAGCAGCGCCCGCGTTGGCGATGGGCTGCACCTTGATGAGCTTGGCGCTGCGCACGTCGCTGGCGGGCGTCGTGGTGAAGGCGCTCTTGAGGTTGACGTTCCACTTGGTCATGAGCCAGAACAGCGACTGCAAGGTGAGGATGCCGGCCACCCACACAAAGGTCCATTCCGACGACTGGATGTATGTCTCATAGCGCGTGGGCGACAGGTAGATGGCGGACCAGGCGGGCCATATTATTAAGAAGGGCCAGATGTACGTGTGCAGCTGCAGCGGTAGCGGGTTGTACAGGCTCGCGTGCTTGATCTGCGGGTTGTCGACAAGCGGCGCCATGGTGATGTCGCGTCGTGTCTGGGGTTGATCGCTGATGGTCGAATCTGAAGAATTCCCGACATGCCATCGTCGCCATCGCATTGTCGGCTGTTGATCCCCCGGTCGCCGCTAGCTACATCTACTCTTAGCGGCAGCCTGTGCTTAGAACATTCACGAAGACCAGCAAGACAACACATGTGTCCTTTTGTGTTTAGGAACGCGTTCCTGTCATCAATCTCTCTTGAAACATGGTAACCTTCCTAATCGGGTAGTTTCCGGGCAAGTGTTGATTCTCTCTTAGCGTGGTCGTTTTGGTCGTTTTGGTCGTCACAACAACCTTCACTCACAGTACATAAACACAACCTCTACCCCCATAGATTTACATGATGAAAAGCAAACATTTCCGTCCCAAAGTCTCCATCACGTCTTCCCAACCCCCTTCAACTTCTCCAAAAGTTCACCCATACTCCCCGCATATAAATCAAACTCCCCAAAAACCTCCGTCACGGCGTCATGTTCCTCAAAGTCCAGA
>Ga0265780_10002484_pt1 | contig 24912 bp, 24 predicted proteins | sample P1T30metagenome_FD_192432 | JGI IMG/M metagenome (GOLD analysis project Ga0265780, IMG submission 192432) | Plant litter microbial communities from East Loma Ridge, Irvine, California - P1 T30 | ecosystem: Environmental > Terrestrial > Plant litter > Unclassified | place: USA: California... | reverse complement strand
AAAACTACTAATATTCACCCCCCGAGCCTCCAGCCGGCGCTGCTGCAGTTATGCTGCAGATTTACTGTAACATTATCACCTGCATGAACCTTATCCATGCCACCAGCATGACTTCACTGCAATCTTTAGCGCAAAGGAGCGGTATCGAGTTCACGAGGCTGAAGACTTCGATTTGGCAAGGTGACTCTGACACCAGTACCAGGGTAACTGGGCTTTCTCGCACACGAAGGGGGTATTTCATCAGAATAAGGTCAAATTAGGAGGATTCGTAAATTGTAGAGCATGTTAAACTGATGATGTGTAATCCTTCGTTCGCGTCTTTGCGGGCGTTCGATCAGGCCGAAACTGTGCGTTCTCTCCCTGGCGCTAAAGATTGCAGTAAAAAAAACTGTGATTAGGGTGAATGCACCTCCATACCACTGTGCGCCGTGGTACCCGAAGGCACTTGTGACGTGGCGACCGGTGAGCGAGGGGCTTGGGGCGTTGGAGACATATTCGCAAGGAAACAAGGCATCCGCAGGACTATTCTCGTGGCAGACGTTAGAGGCGCGTTATTCGTCAGCTGCATGTCAGCCTGCATGAAGAAACACTTGGCATGAGCTGAGCGACGACAACAGTTCTCAGCCTTGCTGCAGGGACTGTAAGACATGTGCAAGGCGATTGAAAAAAAGCTCTGTCCAGGTGACCATGTTAGGGAGACATTGTCCAGTATTGTGACCGGCATACACGATATCGTGTAAAGCTTTCCTTTCCCTCATGAGTTGTGGCGACAAATTTTCTATTTCAACCCGCAGTAACTAGTTCCTTTCCACAAGATTCGCTCTCTCTAGTTTCTTGTCTTGTAGTGCTCGCATGTCCTGAAAATCTATTATTAGCATAGAAATTATGAGAGAGATAATCAGCCTACCAGCTCTACCGTCTGATCGACTACGTAGCGAACGACACGCACCGACTGCTTCTGTCCTAGCCTCAAAGCACGAGCTATGGCTTGGTTTTCGACGGACGGATTCCATTGCGGCTCGACTATGAAGACACGATTTGCTGTCGCAAGGTTGAGCCTGGTAGAATATTAGCATAATGTACTGTCGATCAAAGACTTATTTACCCGACTGCGCCAGTGCCAGTAGTCATTATGAGCACACGTGTGTCAGGATTGTTCGCAAAGTCATTCAGAATCCGTTCTCGCTTCGCAGTTGAACATTCGCCATCAATGCGCTGAAACTGCTGTGATGCAAGACCAGAAGGTCTGAGATACATTTGAATGAGGTCCAGCGTTCGAGTCCAGCATGTAAAGATGATGCTACACGGTGTAAGTGGCGTATGCGAAGCCCGATGTCATTGCAATCTCACCTCTTTGTCCTGTAAACATCGTACATAACGTCGTTCATGAGCATATCCATTTTCGATGAGTGCCCCTCTGCTCGGAAATACAAATCTTCCTGTGATCCATACTTCTGGCTGTGCTTATTTGTGGTTGGACACCAAAGTGCAGAACATATGGGACACCGACTTGGACGCGTGTCTTGACCGGGAGACATGCTGCCATCGACGCATTCCGAACACAAAATGTGGCGACACTCTTCATACTGGTGAAAACTGGCCCCAGTGCCGAACACTGGCATGCTTCCATGACAGGCAGAGCATGTTCTTTCGCTCTCCCCGTCTAGAGATACCTCAATGGCTTCTCTCTCGTCCAACAAGTGCAATTTGCGGCGATTCCAAGAGAACAATTGCTGCCAGGTCCCATGGTTGCAAATGATACGTAGCTGGAGCTGCACTTGGAACATCCCTAGTGTGCTCTTCGAATCGAGCTCGCCATGCTGGTGTCTGATCGCCCGCCACATAGTATTGTTAGTTTGCTCATACTGGTTCCGCTCCTCAGGAGAAAGTCTGACAGTCCGAATGACATTCTCCACGTCTGGAAGATGCAGTAGATCTTTGGTACGGCGAAGGCACACGGCATCTAGAAGTCTGGTGAATCGTTCGATGGCACCGGTTCTGGTCTTGCCACCCTCGTCAAAAGGGAGCGCAATGTGTTTCCGAAACGTCGCGAGAGCATGAAAAGGCTCAATGCGAAGAAAAACCAGAAGAGATCCGATATCTTCAAGACGATTTTGAATAGGGGTCCCAGTTAGACACCATCGCGAGTGGGCATGAATGCTGGAAACGGTTCGGTTGAGGCCGGTAGACTGTCGTCGAATGATGTGCGCTTCGTCTAGCACCAGCCTGTACCACTCAATGTCGCTCATGAGTGTAGTGGAACTGGCAAGTTCGGCTGCGAGTGTGTGATACGTGGTGATTATGATATCAGCGTCACAAAGAGTCGCGACTGACCTTTCCCGGTTAGGGCCATGATATTTGATAGTGCGAAGAGCTTGAAGAGTCTGGCAATCGAAATGCTTGTCCAACTCTTGAAACCATTCGTTGATCATGAGGTCGGAAGAAGCTACAATCAAGGTCGCGCGAGACCTGGGCCTTGATGGCCAGCCCGATGGAGTGTTTTGACCAGGCTGTATAGACCACTGTTGAGCTAACACCAACGTCCGTAAAATTAGTGCAAGAACGGATAGGGATTTGCCCATTCCCATTTCATCAGCAAGTACCCCGCCACCGGTTTCGTCGGGTGGTTCAAGCCTACAGATCAAGCCAGTTGTGGCATGTCGACTGCAGCTCACCCCGTCTACGATCGTTGGCTCCCACAAGCGAAAGGCCTTGGATATCGGACCATTCTCTCGTTCGATCATGAACTCGAGGGCTGTCTTCTGGTGTGGTAACAGTATAGTCCTGAGTCGTGAGTCACCTTCGAGGCCTCGCAAATGCTGCTCTCTTGTGAGCGATGAATACACGTCGGCAATCGCAATTTTGAGCGCGCCATCGCCGTCCTGCTCGGGCACCGCCTCTTCTACGATGACGCTAACTTCTTGTATAGCACTTGGCCGGTCGACAAGCTTGAGGACATGTGGGTTGTCGTGCTCCACTCCTGGGCGCATGCAATCAGGTCTTTGAAGATATATCTTCTGGCGAGAGAGTTCCGCCCCTACAGACTGCGCCATTTTCCCACTCGGACCGTAGACATTGATCTGCACCCGGACAATAGCCTCTTTATCTTTCGTGGCTCGTGTGATGGTCTCGCGGATGGCTCGAACGGGAGCGAATACTTCAAAGTCAAGGCAGGATAGATGCTCAGCGAATTGACTCAAAGCTTCCTCCAAAGGCTCGTTTACTTCTCCTAGGACGTGTCCGTCGTCGAACGTAATCATGAATTGATTCTCGGGCCGCGTCATACTCAGCAACGTGTGACCTTGTATGGGACTTGGTGCACTAGCAGCTAATTTTCTGTCGAGCTGTGCCATGTCGCCGCAGAGCTTTATAGCCGTGCGAAGGATCTGAAAAGTGTCAGACATCGCCATGAGAATTCCAAGCAACCTTGGGCCAATCTTAGCACAAGCTCCAACCAAAAGAGAAGAAAGGCACTAGGACAATAGAACATGAGAACCCACTGTTCCATAGCAGATCGATATATCGTCTACAGGTGGCGTGAAAGGGGTACTTTGTGCTCCAGAATTACACGTCGCCCATAACTCGATTTGCTGCTGAGTGTCTTTAAGGCCATCAGATTGAATATCTAAAGACTGAAAATCAGGGCCTGAATTGCCGATATTCAAGCCAGAGCCATAGACTTCAGCAACCAAGTCATCCCAAGGCTGGAAGGGCAAAGATGGGATCGAGCTTGTGGACTTTTAGCATCTCTGAACATGCGACATTGTTGTTGTTATTTACTCTTGAAAGTAACCATCCTCATCCCAGCCGAGCGCCGGCTGATGCATGAACACTGTATCGCTGCCATCGTCGTGGTATAACAGATGTTTGAGGGAGGAGATTGCCATGGCGAAAGTGACACGCTTTACTTAGTGTCTTGGCTAGCGCAGAATCGAGGTCAGACTGGAAACACTGTGGAAGGACTAGGAATTGACAGCTATTGAGAATGTTTACGACAGGCCTGTCGTCTATCAAGTACGAAGACACAGCCCCCTGGAGATATGCGCGTTTTGCTATGTGCCTTGGGCGCTCACGCGTGCTATCTGCGGCGGGCTGTGCCTGCGGCTAGGTACTAGGTGGCGCAACAAGCCTCGCTTGTCCTCACGAGCCCATAGGCCTTCGAGTCCACCCCAGCTGACATATGATATGAGAGCCACTCTCTCATAGTGATAGGTGTTCGAGCAGGCAGGTGCACGGCGACCCTCCTGGTGCGGCCCGTCCCCGCCCACGTCCAGCTGTCATCAGCCGTGCTCCGCCTAGATTGTGGCGCGTCTCGAGGTTGCCTTTTTTTGCCTGAATCTTGGTCCGGTGAAGTAATCCATTCAGTATGCGCACCAACCAGGCGCAGTATGCATTGGATGTGCATCCCGTGAATTTCGGAATGCTGCTACATATTCTGACCTTCCGCCATCGCTTGCGGTCCTCACTCTGGTCGAACATTTCATGGCTGCCCATCTTCCGTGTATAGAACCATCGACATGTCGAACACGCCACCAGCTACACAACAAAACAGCCGAACCTCCACTACACTTTCTCAACAACCAACGCTGGTCGTACCACCAAACCAGCCTGCAGCATCGACTCCATCTGGCCAGCAGACTCAGGCGAACAAAGCTCCGAGCGCGGCTTTCAGAAGCGCTCTCGACAACTTCCGGAATCGATTGACAGCCGATGAATTGAGGACATTTCAGACCACAACATATCCACAATTATGCGATGAGCTGCATGACCTACAAGAGCGGCAGATTAGGCGTAGAGAGGTCATGAACCTCTCTCGCATAGCAGGATTTCTTGAGGGAATGCATCAACTTGGCAAAACAATTGAAGTTTTCGTGAACGCTTCAAACATGGTCGCATTTATATGGGGCCCAATCAAGTTTCTACTTCTTGTAACTGCCCACCAAATGAACATAATCGAAAGCTGACCATCTTTCTAGACAGGCAGTGAATATGTGGATTCGTTCGAAAGCCTCCTAGATGCCTATGAGCTGATTGGAGAACAATTGCCGCTTCTTGTTGAACGGGAATCGCTTTTTGGGAGCAATACGCCTATGCAGAAGGCTCTGGAATCGATATACATCGATATACTCAAGTTTCACCGGCAAGCACTTCGCTTCTTCCAAGGCAGCAGTCAGTCGCTCATCCTAACTAACTATGAAGTATACTAAAACTTGTCTCAAATAGGGATAAAAACTATAATCAAAAGCATGTGGAAAAGTTTCGACACCGAATTCAAAGGTATTCTGGCGAGCCTGCACCGGCACAAAGACTTAGTTGAGCAACTCACTAGTGTTGTACACTATAGTGATAGTGCTGCACACTATCGTCAATACCAAACAGACATGGAGGATTTACGTGATCGCCTAGGCAAACAACTAGAGGAAGAGAAGGAGAAGAAGATGGTTACAGTGGTAACGTGGTTGTCTGTCAGCAACCAGGCAGAAGACGATCACATGGTATACCAGAACATTCGAAGCAATTTCTCTACAACAGCCACTTGGATCTTCAGACATGATTACATCAAGGACTGGATCGACTCTACCGTGCCAGAAAGTTCCTTGCTTTGGATGCATGGCATTCCAGGTGCAGGTACGTGACACCTTTTTCCATTCAATGTGTCGCTACTAATCTCTAGTAGGAAAGACAATCCTTACATCAGCCATTGTTGACAGATGCAGACAAAAGCAAGACTTCACGACTGCTTTCTTCTACTGCCACGATGGCGATTCGAATAGCAACTCGGCTGTCGCCATACTAAAAGGCCTCGCAAGTATGCTTCTGGGCCATGGACAAGACAAGGACCTCCTCCTCTCGTTGTTTTACACAAAAAGTGTCTCCGGAGGCGATGCAACACTGCGATCGATCAGCAAGGCTACGTCGCTGCTAGAGCAGTGCTGTTTGATTGTGCCAAAACTGTTCTTTGTAGTTGATGGACTCGACGAATGTGATCCAAACGAACGACGAGAAGTCCTCAGTGCTCTTACTAAGCTCGTGAACGAATTCAACATCGCGGAACCCGGTAGCCTTCGCGTGCTCATTGTCAGTCAGCACTTCCCAGACATACAACGCGGACTTGAAGGCTCTGTTACAGCTCGATTGGCGCCCAGAATCATTCGACTTACTGAGAAGGAAGTGAGCGGCGATATAGTCACTTATATAAGAGCTATGGTAGAGGATATTGCAACGATGAACTCTTCAGCCGATGAACCGTTCAATGAGAACATTAAGGAGTACCTCCGGAACCTTACGTTGGTTAATGCCAAAGGTTAATATGCGAGGTGCCAAAAAGCATTATTTTACTGATGTTCAGTCCAGGAATGTTTCTATATGCCAAGTTAGTCCTGAACAACCTGCTCGCACTCCCAACACGACTGGAGGTCATAAATGCTATCCAGCATGAGAGGTTTCCTCAAGGTCTCAAAGACGCGTATGTCAGGGACTACTTTATTCTCCGCCTCTCGGGTGACAATCATGTAGAGGCTAATTGGACACTAGTTACAACCGAATCATTGAACGTATAAAAGAGCACTCTAAGGATGCCGACTGGATGATGGCAAGGAAACTGCTTGGATGGATGATCTGTGCAAAACGACAACTGACCTGGAAAGAAATTCAAGTTGCGCTCTCCATCGATATTAAGGAACAATCGATCGACTACGAGGACCGACATCTTCGCAAAAGCATACAGGACATTTGCGGGTCATTGGTGGTCATGTGTCAAGATCGTGTAACTCTGGTACACAGCACAGCGAAGACGTAAGTACAGCAATCTAATGTTGAAGTGCAGCGACTGAAGTCTCTAGTCATATCAGGGAGAACACAAAGGATATCCACGAACCCACAGTCGAATGCGAACTGGCTATTCTATGTCTTCAGTATTTGACCTTTCCATGCTTCAGAATTGACCCAGATGAGGGGGCGCGAGAGCTACGTCAACATATGCTAGCCGGACGCTTTGCCTTCCAGGACTATGCTATTGCTACTTGGTTTCATCACGTAAACGCATTTGTTCACAAAGGTGATCAATTCCTCCGCGAAGCCGATGGCAAAGACAAGCTTCTGTACGATCTATGTGAAGCTCTCGAAGAATTCACATCGTTCCACCAAGAAGACTGGTACGGCGGCATTGTGCAGTGCTGTTCAGAAGCTTGCGGCATGTTTCGATCATACGTGCTTTACGAATTGTTGGTGCAAATACAGTCCCACATCTACACATTCCAACAGAAAGGCTTTGACGCTCGACACAAGATCAGCATCCAGGGTCTTGACGCCGCGCTCGAGCGCAACAGAAAACTTCTAGAAGAGCCGCCAAAAGACATGAGTGCAGGTGAAAAGGCGTTGTACAGCAAATTTTACGACGACAAGAGGTTGTACAAATGCACCAAAATTACCTGCAGATATTTCTCCCAGGGGTTCTCGGATAAAAAGGCTCGCAAAAGGCACGTCAATATTCACGATCGTCCGTTTCAATGCGAGGTGATGGATTGCCTCGGCCAAGAAGGCTTTGCGAACGACAAGGATCTACGGAATCACAAAAGATCTTTCCACCCAGACATGTGCGATCTTGCCGAGTCGTTCAAATCGACCATTGCTAAACGCGCGAATGCAGGACATGCGTGCGGTTACTGCGGGAAGACATTCACGCGCAAATTCCATCGTGAAGATCATGAGAAGAGCCATCGTGGTGAGAGGCCTCATGTTTGCTCGGAATGTGGGAAGGCCTTCACGAGAAGAAATGACTGCGAGCGACATAAGAAGCTACACGAGCGCGGAAGATAGCAAAACAGGTTGAGAGTCAGAATTAGTCGAGTTGATGTGAGACTGAAACATAGGCTTTGTGACTTCTTACTCTCGCACGCCAGGCGTGCGCACTCATTTGGCTGCAGAGCCCATACAATAGGTTCACAATCATCTATGCCTCTTCCAGATACATGAGAATCACAACCAACTCCCATCTCAATCAAGATTTCGTTGGTGAAGCCATTAAGTGAAGCATTGAATTGAACAAGAGAGACATCTGTAGGAAACAATTAACCGTATGCATACAGCTTATAGTCCGAATTATTCCATCCTATGTGTCTTCGAATACGCTATGTATATTCAATGGCATTATATAGCATCTACTCCTCCCGAGGTCTGACCCGGGATTACATCCGCAAATGTGCAAACACCCGCCGCTCTATTTGTATCTTTGCGCAACATTAACACTCTTCCCAGCGCTAACAATTGCAGTGCAAATGAGTTTGGGATGAAAGCACCATCCTTGACTTGGGGTACGTTTCGCAAACTTTACGCGAGGGACACTTGGAATTGGTGACGGCCGAAGCTGTGCTGAGTACATTCTAAGAACTCTGCCGCTCTGTATGGTCAAATATGAAAACAGCTAGAAGGCTAAACAAGAATACGCTCATGGCTAGAAGTACATGTAAAACCACATTTATATAGCATTCATGACAATGAATACTGAATAGTCCTAAGTGAAGGTACGAGTCGGCTACCATATCCCAGCACCGCAAGTTCAGCCTGATTCAATACCTCCCGATGATGCGAGTCTCCCTCATTATCGGGCCACAGGGTCATATAGCAGGGAAAGCTGACATATTGCAGCATGTACCCGTAAGCCCAAAAGCCGGCAGAACTGGCGGCAACACGAGCCTTCTCAAGAAGCATTCAAGTTTCCTTTTGGTGCCTCGGGTCCTGCACTGCAATTATTAGCTCCAACGAGCAGTCCGATGTTACTTCGGTCGCACCGGTAAAGTTAATGATGGCCGGTACCACGCAAGAGAGTTGCAGCAGAGACGCGATGTGTCGCTCGCTCTTCTCATCTCCCATAGATCGCCAGATCTACAGCCATGGATCATACTTCTCACTTCATCCACTTGTAAATCAATGGACGGGCCACAGAAAATGCGAAACTCCGTCCGTTTTGCTGCAATGTAGGTACTTTCGATGATATCGATTCTGTGTGGCCACATAGTGGATGCTTCAGATATTGTGAAATTATTCAGCTTAATACATACCGGCCACAGGTACCCACTGCAACACCGTCCGCATCGTCTGGTCACTCGGGGGCTAAACCTTGATCACACAGCCGCCAAGAATCGATATCGCGCAAGTGAATGTGTCATACTATTTGCATCCTACATGCCGCCGTCCTCGAGAGCCAGACTACGCTTCTAACAAAATAACCCCAATCATACCGTCACCAATGTCTGCAAAAATGACAAAACTTCATCGACGAATTAGTTCTGCTCACTGCACTCAATTATACCACATATACGCTGCAAACAACACAACGGCGATGAACACCAGAGTAACAAAGCTGCTGCAGGAAGAACCCGAGTCATCGTGTGCGGATGTTCCGACAGTGTTGTGCGTCCTTGGTAGAAGGGGAGTTCGTTGTGTTGTGTGAACCTGTACTGGCCGATCTGTGTTGTAGACCCATTGCCCAGGGACCCGATACTCCGATGCGCAGGTGATCGGCTGGGGTGTTCGGTCGTATCTAGGCTCTGTTCTTTGGGTTTGTACCGTGATTCGATAAGGCGGCGGCATCTGATAATGCACTGGCGGCTGTCGAGGGCCCAAGTGTGGAGCGATAGCTGGCTCGTGGTGGTGCACGTTATTGGGCCACGGAGAAGCGAAGTTGATCTTCTTCAGGAGCTTGCGCAAGCACTTGGTTTTGAGCCTGCACTTTCCCTGATCCCAAGACTGGAGCAGCGCAACCTTTACGATCCGGATAGGTGTGCTCTTCACATAGCTGTTCTTGGAGAGGCGCTCGCCGTCTGCAAGGAACAAACAGGAGCCGTTGTCCGGATGCGCATCGCTAGGATGAATTGGGACGTGCTCCCCACGCATTTTCTTGCCCCATTCACGTGGAAACTTTTGGAGGAGATTCTTGCCGCCAAATGAGGTGATCTATAACTCGTCAGGCTGAATACATGGGCTTGTCGAACATGATACAAACTATCAGCACTGCGGCCTCCTTGTGCGCAGAATCAATGGCCAATATGAGTACCGGATGGCCGAAGTATCCCTCGTCGGCGCCATTGGTAGTAGTGAGGTTTTCGCCTGGGATTTTCTTTTTTGGTGGAAGCCACGATATGGTACCAGCGGAGTACATTGCGAGCATGCAAGCCAGATTGCCCTATGTATAGATCGACTTCGGAGCTCGACCTATACACTAGCTCTAGTTCCCAATAATTGAAAGGTGACAGGAGCATGAAGTACTAACAACGGGCACTGCGGCACGGTCCGGCGGCTTCATGACCGGGCAGTGCAAGTGGTAGGCATTGAGGACGCAGGCAGAAGCTAACTACCAGCCAATACACCTGCGAACCTGTGGCGTCCGTCTATTGGATTACAGTGTCGCAGATGGAACGGCAGGCGTTGCGGGGTCGGGGCTGAATTCGCGTAATCGACCAGTGGTTCGATGTCTGCGTACGCGCGCAGTTGAAGCTGGCTGCGCCTCATCAAGCAAACCCAGCTCGTGCAGCCATAACCAGGCTACTATGATTGCCTAGAGAGGCTATCATAGGGTGAAAGACTTGGCAGCGCAATGGGGGAGACAGGCTGGACTTGTGGATAATGTTAGTTGCATCGCGCCCATGGAATTCGATGTGAGAATAGAATGAATAGTGTTGGTACGATGTACCAGGGTATCACGAGAAAGAAGAATTTAGATCGACATCCATACTCTGACTCAATCCCTCCAGCCGACGAACACTTCATCGGTTCGGAATCGCTGCGTGCATGTTGTATCTTCCATCTTGGTAACCACGCCGGTGCAGTACTCCAGAAGTCCGGCATGTGCGATCATGATGCCGTTGTCAATGCAAAATCTCTCATCAGTTGCGAAGACGCTGCCTCCTCTATCTCTTGCCATCATGCCCATCATCTGCTGTAATCTTTCGTTCGATCCGACACCCCCAACGACCAGAACTTGCTGTGAGCCAACGTGTGCCATTGCACGTTCTGTGATTTCCACGAGCATCGCATAGATGGTCTCTTGCAGCGAAAAGCAGAGATCTTCCCTCGTTATCAGTTCTCCCTCCTCGGTCTTCAATCGTTTCTCGAGGGGCAATGACTCGTCCAGCCCTTTTGCCAATAGATCTGCCGCAGCGAGAATACCGGAAAAGCTCGCATCCATACCCTTGACGCCGTATGGTAAGTCGACCAAGTTTTTGCCTTTCTTTGCCAGCTGCTCCACATTGTATCCAGGGAACGGGTTATTCGGTATCATGAGGGTGCGAGCAAATCGATCGATACAGTTTCCTATCGCTATGTCGAGAGTCTCGCCGAATATTCGGTAGCGTTGCGCAGAGTATGCGATTACCTGGGTGTTTCCACCCGAGACATAGAGGACGACTGGGTTGTCGGCTTTGGTAATGGCCCTACCCATCTCGATATCTATACATGTTAGCGTTTCCCTAAGAATGACACGAAAAGTCACATACGCCCAACGCAATGGTTGACTCCCACTACTGGCTTGCCCCACAGGAGACTGATAGTTCTTGCAGCCAGTGCCACGCTCTGTAATGGTGCACCCATGCCAGGTCCTTTGGTGTAGCATATGCAGTCGATGTCCTCAATCTTTACGCCGGCTTGCTGTACCGCTTGCTTTATCAACCTCACGACCCATGCTCGGTGATGTATCGCGGTATCCTTGGGCAGAAACCCTTCTCCTGGTGGGGAAATGTAGGTGTGTCGAAGATTGGAGAGGATGATGGGCGTTTTGTTAGGTCCAGGGTGCGATATAACGCCCATACCTATCTTATTGGCGCTTCCTTCCAGGCCTATTGCAATCATTGTTTTGGATGCTTAGTTGTGAGGTGAAGCTGAACGCGTCGAGTGTCCCATCGCGGGGTGCCAGAAAGTTGTAGCCGAGCCTCGGTGCTCTTATCGATAACAGACTGGAACACTTCAGTTGAGATCAATGCAGAAGATTGAAAACAATCATACCTTGATCATGCCTCACATGCTACGCGAACTTGAAACCGTTCTTCTTGGAATCATATCGAGCAGCCCAAATTGTTGCTTTATCACCGTTGTCGCTAGCACGATACGTCATCTTATCTTAAACGAGGGCCTGAGCGTATCATACACGAAGCGAGTCAACATGGAAAGCAAGTTCCCTTCTTTATCCTCTGATCTTCTCCAAGATCTTTCCTCGACAGCAATATTCGAAACATTCAGTGAGTGCTCATGTGTGCCGAGTGCTTACAAGGGACGGAATGTAGACTCGGACGCGCTAGTGTCTATGGACCAATGAGAGCGCATGTCTCGGCTGTCATCAATTGACCCACCGACCATATTTCTGCCCTCCTCCACCATCGCACACGACAATCTAACATTGCGCATGGCGGACTTTGACGGTGCCAGCCAGGCCTTCTTGGCATGGCTACAACGATCTGGGGCGGAAATTGGCCCAAAAATTCAACTAGAAGACTTGCGGAATGCGCAAGCCGGGAGAGGTGTTGGTAAGTGGCATCTTTCGGATAGAGAGGGTTAACTCCCTCTTCTCACCACTCTACCCACCAAAGAGCTTATCACAGACGCCAGCTAACCTTCACTAGTTGCGACTGAAGATATTGCCGAGCATGAACTTCTCTTCCGCATCCCCCGCACAGCCATTCTCAGCGTAGAAAACTCCATCCTCTCCACTGAGATCCCCGCCGCCACCTTCGAGATGCTTGGCCCATGGCTCTCACTCATCCTCGTCATGCTATACGAGTACACCAACGGCGACGCTTCGAACTGGGCGCCGTACTTTTCCGTCCTACCCACCGAATTCAATACACTCATGTTCTGGTCTGAGGATGAGCTTGCGGAACTGCAAGCCAGCGCTGTGCTAAACAAGATTGGAAAAGATGGAGCGAATGAGGTCTTTATGGAGCAGCTCTTACCAATTATTCAGGAATTTGCTGATATTTTCTTTGCTGGTGACGAGCGGGCAAAGCAAAGGGCAGAGGAGATGCGGGATGGGCGCAACGTCTTGCTTATGCACAAGATGGGCTCCTTAATCATGGCATACGCATTTGATGTCGAACCGGCCTCTCCGCGCAAAGATGTTGACGAGGAAGGATTCGCCGAAGAGGAAGAGGACGAGGCACTACCCAAGGGCATGATACCCTTAGCGGACATGCTCAATGCCGACGCTGATCGCAACAACGCGCGCTTCTTCTATGAAGAGAAATACCTGGAAATGAAGGCCTTGAAACCCATTCGAGCCGGCGAGGAAATCTTCAACGACTATGGACCGCTTCCACGATCGGACCTATTACGCCGATATGGCTACGTGACAGACAACTACGCACAGTACGACGTTGTCGAGATTAACATGGACCTAGTAACCGACCTTGCAACTGCCGCTGGTATTCACTCCGAGGAGAGGTTGGGGTGTCTGGAAGAGCAGGAGATTGTTGATACTGGGTATGACATTACTGCCAGCAGTCCTTTCACGATACAAGAGAGTATGTCTCCCGAGCTCGTCATTCTCGTCGAAAGCCTGCTTCTACCATCAGAAGAGTTCGAGCGCTTGAAGACAAAAGGCAAGCTCCCGAAACCTGAGAAGATCACCAGCAAGGGTGCCGAGTTCTTGCACAAGCTTGTGCAAGCTCGAATTGCGCAGTACGCGACCACTCTCGAGGAAGATGTTCAGTCAACCAAGGAGATACCACATATAGGAGATGTGGACCCGAAAGAGCGACGTTTCGCCATGGCAAGAGCTGTTCGCATCGGGGAGAAGCAGCTGCTCAAGCAAACTCAAGATGCGTTAGCCGAGCTAATGACAAGAGGTAGCGTGTCAAAAAGGCATCGCACAGTCGACGAAGAAGGCGACATAGAGATGGGCGGAGTTGAAAAGAAAGCGCGGGCTTGATCAATGCTTTGGTAAGTTTTCAAATTTTTATCTCCTGCAGCTCAAGTACATCTCGAGGCTGCAGATATTATACAACTTTCAACAATAGCTCGCTAATCGACTTGTACATCCAGACATATCAATATCCACTCCAACCTCCCATCTGGACTGTTGTACATAATCTTTGATAGATCTCTCCACGACGCATGGTACCTTCTCTCGAGTGAAACAAACAAAGGGTATAAATCGCCAACAAAACAACACCTAATACCATGGCCATAACTGCCGAGAGGCGAGAAACAAGAAGACGAGTGTTGATCCAATCATCCGGCGCTAGCATTTGTGGGTGTCGGGGGCATAAGATGACCAGAGGCCGACCGGTTTTGGTTTTCGATGGACCTTCGATTCGGGTTCGGTGCAACTTGTTGTGGTTGCTGCTTTTCGCCTTGCCGGTCAATCATGTTCCTATATCTGATGTGCATGGTGTCGGTCCAATCCACTGCGTATATCTGCTCGTCCTCGCTGCTATCACCGGAGAACTTCCATCGATCTGCAACACGCTCGTCGGCTTCGCCATTTTCGATCTTCTGTCGTTTCATTCCGCGGCGGTCGATCATCACACGTCCACCTCGGCCAATTCTTCTCCGGAACCGGGTCTGGTCTTGAAAAGGAACGTCTTCTGGAGGCGTGGCGAAACGTATCCGCGCGCTTCTCCGCGGCTCGTCCTGTTTGCTCATTCGATCTACGGTCATTGCATCAGCACCTCCTTCATCAGAAACAGAAGCTGGTGGTGTGGGCAACTGCGACTGCGTGAAGACCGTACGGAAGTCTGATTTGGCAGCTGGTGGCTCCAGTGGTGGAGTGATAGGCCGCCATGTCGCATCTACCCAACCAAGGTTCCATTTCTGGTGCTTGACGAGGTTATCCTCGATAAAGCTTTCGATTGCTTCGGTCTTCTTCGTTTGTTGTTCCTCAAGATAAACCAGATCGCCGTCCACGAGACGTCCGTCAGAACGTGTGTCTCGCGGCTTCATACCGGGAATGTTCTGGCGTACTCTCTCAAGATCGTTTGGCCTCTTCGGCTTAGGGGCAGGCTGCGATGCATTAGCTGGATGCGAGACGAAGTCATTCCGAAGAGATGGACGTACCTTTTGAGTGATCAGGAGCTCTTCGTCGTCGCCCTTGATACTCAATTTCCTCTTGATCTCCTTGACAGCTGCGCGCTGTTCGAAGATGGTCTTGTCGATCTGGATCTGGTCTCTCTGCAGTACTTCACGCCGGCGCACATGTGACATTAACAAGCGTGCATCTTCGAGGTCTTTGCGAAGCTTCTTGAGCTTGTCATTCACTTGCGCATCTCGGCCACGTGTCTTTCGCACTTGTCGTACTTCGCGGCGGCGGAAGCACACGTATGGGTCAGCATCGTCGGTCTCTAGATTCTTCTCGAACTTCAATGACGGCAGCAGAGGGCGATTGCCTTTCAGCAAACGCTGGTTCTTCCAGTGCACATAGACTTCCTTTGCGAATCGACGCGCCGACTCGCTGATTGTTTCATCGAAATCTGCCTCTAGCTCTTCGAAGGGAAGCACAGGGGTGTTGTCGACATCAGCATAGGGTTGCTTCTCCTGGGTCTTCTCTTCGAAGAAGTACATGATCTCCTCGAACTCATCCTCGGAGCAGTGCGCTTTCTTGCCTTGTTTTTGGTTGAATGACTTAAGGAAGGCAGCATCGTCACTTGTCATACAATACGGGCAGCCTGATGTGTCTTCGACGGTCGACGAGAACCTGATGTATGTGGCAGGCTGTCTGAATACCTTTTGGTAGAGGTCGTCATATTGAAGTTGACTCGCGACAGCATCTGGTGTTGGAATGAAGAGCTGCGCGATCTTACCCCCGGTCGAGCTTGCCTGGGCAGCCTGGGCGGCAGAGATGACAGCCTGAAGATGGTGTTCCTGCCAAGATGTTAATATTTTGCTTGGGAGTGCGCCAAAGGTAAGAGACGCAGCGCATCACGGCATCGACCATCGCGTGCTTATGCATGTTGAGGCGCGTCGAAGATGCGAAGCCGAAACAGGAAAAGCGTGACCTACAATCTCCTCGCCCTTCTCAACACCAGTCTCGACTTTGGGAATGTGTCGCGAAGCGTCGTCATCGGCGAGTTGCTCAACCTCATGCTCGCGAACAATAGGTAAGTTTTGCTTTGTAGAAAGTTTCCGTTGCCGAAAGCGGGCACTCGCGATGCGTGCAGTCATGCTTGCGATGGAGTTGTGGTGTTCGTCAAAACAGACGGCACGTGACTGCAAATCCTGCTACCCAAAGGCGCAGGCCGAGATGGAGGGGGAGTCAGGCCAGGTGGCCGCTCCGGGCGCGACCTTGCAGGTCCCGAGTTCCGACCCTCAACGCGCTCTATAATTGCTGATATGGGTCTCAAAAGTTTCGCAGCGCCCGTCGCATTCGAATGATGGGCGTAAAGTCGATGGTTTAGGGGGTTGGTGGCGCGTTTGGTGATGGAGTTGTTCTGGCGGTTTGTCGTGCGGTAGCTGATTGTTGAGGTGTCGAAGCGGGCTGGCAATCGGCTGCGCGGAAGCAGCAAGGGTTCTTGCCTTTCCCCCAACCGATTGCGAGCCAATCATCGTGCACGGTCACATTGATTGCTGGAGGAATGCCATGTCCAGCCTCACGCGGTGTGTTTGCCGGCATGCAGGATGTATGTTCCAGATGCATGCAGCAGAGTATGCGCATCATGGCACTTTGTGAACAACTCCAACTCTGGTAGACTATGGGCGTTCGTCTCATGATTGATGAGGAAAGCCTCCCAAAGCGGTAAGGTGCATGTGGGTCTAGCCCCGAACCTAGCCGATGATGAAGCTTATCATCAGTATGAAGACTTCACAACTTCATCACTACAGCTGCACACTCTACATGTTGCATTACTCATGTGAGACGAATATCTTTATCTAGAAGCTGATGAGCTGGTAAATAGCTGCTGATAAAATATATACTTAGACACGTGACAATATTTCGGTCCTTTCCGCAACCGATATTACATGTCTTGTCAGCTTTACTCGCACATGTGTATTACATACATGTATTCGCTACCTCAGCAATAGGAGGACATACAAGCGTTGATCTGCGGCACCCATATCGATTGAACGATCAACCCTAATATCGAACTGTGCGACTTTGAGCACACTCTGGTTAGGTATGCTTTTGTTTCTTTGAGCTTTTGAACGGCAAAGGAATGGTCTACTCTTTGGGTTTTTCAATAAAGTTATACGTTCACGGTGGTCTTTTGGACGACCAGGTTTTCATGGAACAACAATCCATGTGCACATATTCGAAGTTGTTTTCAGCTTTGCAAGTTGGTATTGTCTCGTCAATAGTCATAGGGAGGCAAGGCGCAGCGCATATCTAGGTAAGTTGCTGGAGTAAATTCTGTGTGGCTAGATTATCGCGACAATGTACCAGTAAAGAGAGGAATGAATTTGATACAAAGTTATCGTAGATTCGTAACTACACAACCCGCGAGCTAACTCCGCGGTCAAGATTCACATATGCAGCAAGCTTTACATATGCAGCTGCAGCAAGGCTCGGGATCAGTACCTTCTCGCACCGCATCTTCTCCCCGTAGAGTATCCTGAGCGTTATTAAACGCCTTGAGTTCACGCTCAACTTGACGGGCTCGGGTCGCGCGACGCGCGAGTGTCTTCTTGCGGCAACGACTACACCCAGAATCTACCGTATCGCAATAGTTAACGGCGTTAGGATTCTCCGGCTCGGTGACGGCGAAGAATCGGCAGCGGCCACGGCCTACGCAGACGCTGTCATAACCATGACCACAACCGTAGACGTGGCGTCCGACTCTATACTTTGCCATCGAGATGCGGGCATCTGCTACGGTTGCCAGAGCCTCCTCAGATGAGCAAGGCTTGTAGACGAAGGGGCCGGTGACGGGGCCGTTGGCGGGACCGTTCATGATTGCGGTGTATGTGTGAGGTGTTGCTGATCTGAAAACTTGAGAATGGGTGAGTTGAAAGCTGTGGGATCTCAAGTGCAGATTGCGCTGGATGAGGGGAGAAAGTTTGGGTATAGAAGTGAAAGATATTTATACCTCAGGGTGATGTTCAGTGTAGTCAACAATGGCTCGTGCTGAAACATTGCTATAGCACGTTAAATGTTACCTTGTAGCAGCACAACATCATTCACAATTTCAACATTGTGAAGTGGTAGTGGGCATAGGTCAGAGCAACCCCAATTTAAACAATGTTTTAATAGATGTGCTACGTTCCAGGCATATTAGGTACCATGCCAGAATATGTCTAGCTTTTCATTAGAAGTGTATGACAACCGTGCCATATTCACCCAGTACGAGCATACTTAAGCCATCAAAATCAATGTCAAGTTTATTTAGATCAAGAGCTGAACGCCAAGTCGAGGTTCCGGCTCTTAATTCCGTCAGTCAATCCTCCCCGGCAGATCCCTGATGTTGATGGCTTAAGCAGCCGCAGTAGATAAGCGCTGTATCCATCACACTCATCAAGACGATTCCACCCTAGACTATTGGGGATGAACAAACTTTCTCATCATGCTCTTTATAAGATTCTATTTAACAAACGTTGATGCAGGGTTAATCTGTCCTCCTCAGGAAGCAGGCGCCGCACCGCCATATGGCACGCTCTTCACGCTTTCAATATCGACATAGCCATACTTGCTGCCGTCCTTGTCCTCCTCAAAGCCCTTGCTCCACGTTCCAACATCCTTCTGGAACGCCTTCAAATTCTCCTCAACGCTCAGATCAATAGGCTGTTGATCCTTACCAAGCTGCCTGATCTGCGTACCCGCTGCAACATTCGTTGCGCCAAAGTCGTTGTCGTCGGTGAGTTGGTTGATCGCAGCGTCGACCTCTCCAGCAAGAATCTGACGCGGCAGTTCGGGCTCCTGGCATACAGGGCGCGCCAGACCAACGCCATCTACCGTTTGAAGGGCATCAACCATGGCAGACGCTGTCTTCAAGCCACCAGTAACATATGTGCGGGTCTTAGAGAGGGAGGGTGTGATCTTCTCGGCGAACTCGATGAAGAAGGCTTCGCGCTTCTTGGTAGATTCACGCTTGTGTCCGAACGCCAACTGCTCATAAGTTCCGCCAGACAGCTCCACAAAGTCAAAGGTGTTGTCTTCCAGCAGTTTGCATAGCGTCACGGCTTCCTGGGTGTCGAAGCCTTTGTCCTGGAATTCGACGGAGTTGAGCTTGATGGCGAGGATGAAGTTGGATGACGTGCGCTTGCGGACTTCTTGACCGATCTCGGTAATGAGGCGGGCGCGGTTCTCGAGGGAGCCGCCGTACTTGTCGGCACGCTTGTTCGTGCTTGGGGAGAGGAATTGCGCAAGAAGATATCCGTGGGCGCCGTGGAGCTGGATACCGTCGTACCCGGCCTTCTCGAGGTACTCAGCCGCATGTGCAAATCCTTCGATGACATTCTTAATGTCCTCGTCAGTGGCAGCGCGTGGCTTCGCAAAAGTCATGCCCATTACGTTGCCCTCGAGCTGTACATCTGATGCGGAAATTGGGTTCTTTTGGATATTCTCGGCGACCTGGCGGCCAGGATGGCTGACTTGGCCCACGATGAGGGAGCCGTGCTTCTTGGACTGAGTTGCCATTTCCTTGAACGCCTCAAAACGTTCGCCCTCGTAGGGTGAACCGCGAGGAATGATTGGGTTTCCGGCAGCTTCGAGATGGTCGTATTCAATCATGACGTTGCCAGTAAGGATGACACCAAATTCACCCTCACCCCATCTGCGGTAAACGTTGATGAGGTTCTTTGATGGAACACCGCGCGCCTCAAGGTCTTTGGAATCCCATGATGAGAGACGCTCAGTCATCGCACCTTTCAAGAACCGGTTCTGTGCTGTCTTCTTCGCAAAAGCAAAATCAAGAGACTTGCCCAGGGGCGAGACATCCTTCTTCTCTGCTTCGTATCGTCGTGGCGCCATTATATCAATGATGGTGAAATTATGCTTAGGTGGCAGTCGTTGAAAAGATTAATGCGAAATGGAGATTGTACATGTGCAACTTAGCAGACCTATATGCAAGCCAAGTTTTACTTAGGCAATGTATTTCTAAGCCGTTGCACGCGAAGTGCCGGGCATTACCAAAATTGCTCCATTACGACGTCATGAAGAAGGTGCGCTAGACGGCGGTGAATCGGCAAATATCGTCGAACTTGCGCGATCACGACGGACGGCTGCGGCTTTAAGACGATTGAGCCCTCCCCTAGGGTGTTCGAGATGCTCTTTGGTCGGCGAGCGTTCCGCATGGGGCTTGGGGTTGTGGCGAGGCTGAGGCGTCATCGCTGTGAGAGAATTAGCGGCTCGGCCCGAAGACACCTGAATCTTGCTATTCCCACACAAAACTGGCAGCGTACAAAACACCACATTCTGTTGCTTCTCAAGAAGTCCTGCTGATCTGTAATTACAATTTGGCGTCTCAAAGATAAAGGATGGTACTCGCCCGGCTTCATATGTCTGGTAGAGCTTGAGTTCGCGTCCGAACACACTCGATCTCTTGCCTTACCAACTCGTTCTCTCCTTGATTAAATCAGCTGCCTTCTCTGCAACAGCATAAACTGTGGTGCAGATATGAGTTGCAGGCAAGAATGGAATGACGCTTGCATCCACCACACTCAATCCTTTAATGCCATGCACCAACAGATCGATACCAACAACGCCACCTAATTCCTCTGGCAACATCGAAGCAGTCCCCGCAGGATGCGCCAATGTCGGCACAAACGTCTTACGCAAGAAAGCAGCGAGGTCCGCATCGCTCGTCACATTTGAACCTGGCGCAACTTCCACTGCATCAAGACTGGCAAATGCGTTCAGATTATTGAACTTGCGACTGAATTGCACCAATGGAATGGCTAGTTCCATGTCAAGCGGGTTCGAGAAAGTCCGATAGTCGACTACAGGTCCGCTAAATGGATTTGTCGTGTTAATGTTAATAGTGCCACGGCTGAGGGGACGCTCTAACGCGCCGCTGCCGACAGGACCAGCGCCGAAGAGAATCTCGTATGCTACACTGTCGTCTCGTGCGAGCAACTCAGCAGCAAGCAGTTGCTGGGCTTTGAAGCCTGCGATGAGTGTTGACTCGTACGTCGAAGGGAGATATGGAATGGGATCTTGTGCAGCAATAGCATCAACAAGACCCCTCCATTTCTCTGCTGCGACGACCTTGAGGGGGAGAAATGCGGCTTGGTTTCCTCTGGCGACTGTGAGTGGGCCGGTTCGAGAGGACTCGTACTCCTGCTTCGCTTCTGCGTAGAATGTTGCATTGGTTGTCAAGTCGCCCTGCGCCGGTGAAGGGACATTCTTCGTCCAGGTCCATACTGCTCCACCCATCGGATGGTCCTGGAAGTTCGCTCCAACCCCCGGCAAATCCCTCTTAACAGCAATGCCAGCTTTCTCTAGCACTGATCTTGGTCCAACGCCGGATCGCTGTAAGAGCCAAGGCGTCCAAATAGCTCCGGCAGCTATGATGACTTCTTTCCTTGCTTTGACGCCAATTTTCTCTGCGCTTCCTCCTCTTTTGATAGTATTCACCCCCACCGCCGCCAGGTCCTCATTGAATAGTACCTCGGTCACCCTGAATCCTGTCTCCAACACGTAGTTTGACCGGTTCACGAATGGGTCGTAATGCGCAGTCCTTGCGTAACTCCTAGTCTTCGTCACCGGGTCTAATGCTGAAGGTGCTTGAATTGCTCAATCGCCTCACCTGGATATGTCAATCTCTGCTGCATCCCTATGCATGGGTAAGATCACTCACCTCCTGCCGCCTCTTTCGGCTTGTTCACACCCAACTCTTTCCACGCATCCCAGACATATTCTTGCCCAGGGAACTGGTATGGCGGGTAACTGACTTGAATGTCTCCCTTGCCGCCATATGCTGCTTCTACATCATACGTGTAGTTGTACTTGTCCCTCACCTCGTCGCTAGGAGGAGTGAACGTCACACTCTTTTTGAAGTATGGAAGCAAAGAGGCGAAATTCCATCCATTGTTTCCTAGAGACTCCCATGCGTCGTAGTCACTCTTGCTCCCGCGGTCAAAGAACATGCCGTTCACGCCACTTCCGCCGCCTACAAGGGCGCCTACAAGCACGTTGCGTGTGATGTTGAGCAAGCCGGGGATAGGAAGTGAGGTTATGTTATAGTAGCGCGAAGGATCGTAATTGAGGGTGTCAGCGGGAATGAGGATGGCCGGGCTGTCATTGAGGTAGTTATATTCGAGGACGAGGACGGTGTCTACACGTAGTTAGGAAACAGTGTAAGTAGCGACGAAGACTGATGTACGTTTCCCGTTTTCTGTTAAGCGATTGGCGACCGTCAAACCTGACGTACCGCCGCCGACGATTATGTAGTCGTAGGTGGCATTTGGGAGCAGCTCACTGCTTGCTACAGTGGCTGCGATGAGAAGCGGGAACAATTTAGGCCACATTTTGAAGCTCGGATTGACTTCCCTTCGAAACTGCCATTTCAGCCCTATCCCAACTCAAATACTTCCTAGGTCCTTGTGTTACCAAGCTTTCTCAACGGGGCGTAACACTAAAGGCCAAAAATTGAACGGTCGATGCCCTGACGGTGTCGTTCAATGTGCAAGGATGTCATGCACGCGGATAGCTACCATTCGCCCGGTCCTCAGTATACACTGTAGACGTTGGCGTACATGCAGAACACCTTACGCGTTCAAGGTAAGCTTAATGCCGCCAAGCGATCTATGCGGTCTCAAATCTCGCTACTCATTTTGCCGAGCACGCAATGTGATATGTGCGAAGCAGAGGCGCGAATCAAGGGATGCTCCACGAAGGAGCTGAGAATGAAATTTTCTTGTCGAGAGTGACTGTCTCGAGGGGTATCAGGGTATCATAACGTCTAGTCCTAACCTCCCATCCGCCACCATTACTCTTGGCCCCAAGTCGCATCATCGTCGGCGTTGCCCAAGATTTCCACACCCGCTTCTTCTTGGAATGTAACTTGCTTCTCTTTGCCCTTCCTCTTCTTCTTGCCTTTGCCGTTCTCCTTGTTAGTAGGATCGCCGTTTTCGTCGTCATCCAGAAGCCCGGCCTCGTCCTGTTGCCTTCTACGCTCACGGGTCTCCGCCGTCGCAGCGTCGATTCTTGCTCGAAACTCGGCTTCTTCTTCAGCCAGCTGGCGTTTGATCTCGTCTGCATCAGCGAATCTCCCTTCGTCCATCTGCGAAGCTTGAATGAAGCCGTCCCAGTTGGTGTTTATAGTGCTGCGACTCAGAAGTATTTCGCGCACGCGCTCAGGGTCACCACGCTCTTCTCGAGTGAATTTGAGTTTGATGGAACGCCGCGTCGAGCCAGGGAACATTTGTGATATCATTTGAAAGTCGGTGCCAAAATGTTGCAAGCCCTCGTAGAAGAGTTCTGTATCGGCAGCCGTCCAGCGCTTGCCTTGACCAGGCAGTATGAAATCGTTTGGGAAGCGTTTGTTGTTTTTCAAGAAACTGCGCGACGTGATGCGGGTAGTGAGACTCCGCTCTTCCACGACTTCGTAAGTCTCGATTTCGCGATCCGCGTCAGCTTCTCTGTTCACGGTTGTGGATGATGGGAGGAACTGAATGGTTCCATCGATGGCGAGAAAGCGAGGCCCCTCGATTGCGGGAGCTTCTTCGATTTGGAGCTTCTCGGCAGCCTCGAGCTCTGCTCTCGAGGTGACCTTGCGGGCGTCTTCCTCTCTCCGGCGTTGTTTGATGTCTTCCCAATTGATCGCTCGCATTGCCTTTTCGCGATCAGATAGCTTACCGACACGGATGTTGCGAGACGCAATAGTGTCCATAAAGGTGTTTTCGGGGTCGATTTCTTGTTCCTCGGCGTCGGATGGAGTGGGCTCTCGAGGTGGGCGGCCCTTTCGCTTGGGCTGTGCTGCATCTTGCTCTCCTTCAGCGCCGCCTTCTGTGACTGCCTTTCGCTTCCGCTTCGGCTGACGGGGCTTTGGCTGCCGACGTGCTGCGGGCTCTCCTTCTTCTCCTGCTTGGCCTCCTGCGCCACCTTCAGCCGCGGGTTCCTCGTCGGTGTCGTACACTGTCGCACTGCTCTTAACTTTACGGGGTCTGCGTGCCCTCGTGCCTTGAGCGGTTGCTTGAGAGCCGTCCTCTTCGCCAGGCGCATTTGCCCTGCGTTTGCCTCGGCTTTTGGCGCTCGGACGCTTTTGCACTGGTAGAGCCTCGCCATCCTCGACGCTCTCTCCCTCGCCAGCGCCTTGTTCTTCTGCGGTCGCTGCAGTGGTCTTCTTGCCTCTGGGGTTCGGCGGTTTGCGTGTTTTCTTGGCGGACACGGGTGCGGGCTCGTCCTCGTCCTCGTCCTCGTCCTCTTCCACTTGTCGTGGCCGGTTCACAGCTGCCCATGGCAAGACTCTCCGCTTGCGGGGCCGAGAGGCAGCAGCTTTTTCCAAAGCCGGCTGTGGTGAGTTTGTGTCGGCTGGTTGTGTGGCACCTTCCGTGGCTGCTCCTTCTTGCCCCGCCACAGTGCTAGCCGGAGCTTGCTGTAACAATAAGGGTCCTTCTGCTTCTGGCTGCGAGGATTCTGCGACGGTGGTCTCTGACGCGGGTCTCTTGGCTGCCCTGCCTGTGTCTGCGTCATGTTGAACTTCCTCGGCGGGTTGTGCAGTGGGAGATGTTGGTGCTGGCGTGGGGGCCGGGGCAGTTGCAGCTCGAGGAACATGCTCTGTGATGGGCTCTTGAGTGGCGGCGGGGGTGGGCAATTGTGCTGGGGCAGCGGTTTCACTGGACTTGGGCGCTGCAGCTCGAGGTGCTGCGCCGGGCCTTCGTCGGGCAGCCTTGGGCGCAAACTTCTTGCCAGTCGTGTTTTCTATATGGCGTTTAGCATGGTCCGTGGGGGAGCTCGGCGCAACGCACTGTTGATGAAGGAGCTGGTAAAGGCGGCGGCGGCGGCGGCGGCGGCGGCGGCTGGTTTGGCGGGCTGCGCTTTGTCGGCGCCCGCAG
>Ga0265780_10002483_pt1 | contig 24921 bp, 30 predicted proteins | sample P1T30metagenome_FD_192432 | JGI IMG/M metagenome (GOLD analysis project Ga0265780, IMG submission 192432) | Plant litter microbial communities from East Loma Ridge, Irvine, California - P1 T30 | ecosystem: Environmental > Terrestrial > Plant litter > Unclassified | place: USA: California... | reverse complement strand
ATCGAAGCACAAATCTCTAATTTTGCACAAAAGTTCAATCGAAGAACTACCGTTGAACTTTGCAGTTTCGCCCCACTATTGCAAAACCCTTATGTTATCGGAAGTTTTTATTCATCATTTCAACTGTTTTTGATAACCAATTTTCATTTTCATTAAGTTTAATATTTGGTTCGATTCCTATGTGTTCATATCGAAGTAAATCTTTATAATTTTTATCAAAAATTTTTATAGGTAGAAAAATTGAATAATCATTATTTGGGAATGGAGCTTGATAAATATGCCTAAATGAAATCATTCCCCTTGTATTTTCTCCAATCGTTTTAATATTTTTTATCTCTCCTAAATGAAGTATAAATAATTCTGCCGCACTTGCCGTATTTCTATTCTGTAAAACTAAAATATTTTTAATATCCTTATTTTTTTTAATACCACTTAGTAAGGATTCATATGCCATAGCGCCTCCAGAATTATCTCTTACATCAAAAATGATATTTTTATATTTTTTGTAATTTGGTAATACTGAATTTTTGAAGAATTCTACGAACTCATTGTTATCTTCTATAGTTAAGTTGCTAAAACTTTTTATTGATACATACAAAATTTCATTATCGATTAATTTAAAGGATAATTTTTCTTTTGATTTATTGAAAATTTGACTTTCATTTTTATTAAATTTACTTATATTAAATTTTTTGGCGAGTTCTTCAAAAGTTTGAGTTTTAAAATATCTTGGATCTTTCAATATATTGTATGAAATACCTTCATAATAATTCTTTTCTTTTGTGTATTTCAGAATTAATTCTCCTTTCTCCCAAAATTTACTATTCGAATTTTTAATATAGCCATAAAATTTATTATCTGAATCTTTGATAATAGATATTACAATATCATTAGTTAATGAGTTATAGATATTTTCGGGTAATTTATTATCAGAAATCGAATCAATATTTATTTTTGGTAAAGAATGAAATTTTTCAGATTTCAAGAAATTATTAACGGAAATAGAATCATTATAAACAAAGTTATTTTTTGCTAAAATTTGCAAATGTCCATCTTGAATACTTCGCATGATTTTTTCTAAATAAATTTTGCAATTATATGGATTCTTATCTTTATTAGCGATGATTTTAATAGAATCAGTTTGTTTTTTAAAATATATTTTATCTTTTATTAAATATTTATATGAAGGAGATTTTTCTTCTAATGTTGCATTTAGAAAGTCTATGTTCTTTACACATTTATTGTTCGATTGTGCATCTGAAATTCCAAATGTTAAAATAAGAATAAAAAATAAATTTCTTTTAGATAGTATTTTCATAAAATTTCCGATAACTTCCAAATTTACGCATTGCGTCAATCCAAACTATATGATATTCGCAAAGCCATTTATGCTACTAAAATAAAATATTATTTTGATTAATTGATCGTTTTTTGAGATTTCTACCAATCTGTATTTGGCTTATTTTTTATTTTAAATAAATCTATTAAATGAGGGTTTAAAGTTTCAGTGAGATTATACCCCAGAGACTTTTCTCTAATTGTACCATCTTTTTTAAGAATCGATTTCTCAATCGTATATTCAGAAATAGTTTGCATCGAAATTTTACTCGAAGACAATCCAACTGGATCAACGTGAAATTTAAGATTAAAGACGTTTACTCTGTATTTACCCTTTTTAGATTCTATCTTAAAATCCCCTGTCAATTGATTCAATTTTTTATTTTCAAAATTTGTCTTTTTTATTATTCCTGTAGAATCATTCCTAAATTCTAATCTTGGATTATTCATTAAATTTTTCACACTTAACGAATCTTCATATACATACTTCCAAACTATTAAATTATCTACGATTGAAAAGTTCTTATTTTGTGAATATGATAGAGTATTCTGTCCTAAAAAAAATATCAATAATATTTTTTTCATTTATCGTTTTTTTGAGATTTATTTCATATTCGTCTTTCATTTATAGATAGGATTTACTATCTATATCTAATCGTTTTTTGAGATAATAAGAAAAGGTGAAGTTTGTAGCAATTCATTTCTTATAAATTAGAATTTTTAATTTTCTTAAAAATAAATTTTTTCTTATTTTTTATAAGCAATAATGTATCTCCCTTGATTTTTTTTATAATTTTGAAAGGTAAATGCACTTCCCTCCAATAAATAGGAAAACTGTCGTTTTGTAAACTTCCCGGGATAAGAAATTTCCTCTCCTCTAAACCTTTGGTGTAATAAACAAAATTATATCGATCATTAATGTAATCGTTTTTGTTTATCGTAAAACTATGTCCAATATTAAACATACCCTCACCTGAAATTGATATATTAAATTCATAATCATCAAAATCTCTAACGATTGCCATTTTTTTATCGCAACTCAATATTGTAAAACAACATATTATTAATATAAACTTTAAATAACAAGACTTCATATGTTAGCATTTATAATATTCTTCAATAGTACAAAAAATATAAAGTTGTGAAAAATTTAAATGATAAACTATTTTCTGACCTCAAGCAATGATTATCAACTATACCTTACAACATTATTATCGTTTTTTGAGATTTAATTTTTCATCTAGAACGTTTCGTAGCTTGACGTAGTGGCAGATTTGGGAGTACTTCATTATCAACCTAGCACAAAAGTTTATGGAAGCACTGGTGTTCAATTTCCCACGTCACCCACCATCACGCCAAACTGCCGTTAGCAGTTGTTAATTTATTGTCAGCAAGTAAAAATATTTCTTTCAATGTCTCGGTACCTGCATTTATTAAGTCACTTGTTTCTTCTGTTGTCAAAAATATTTTGTCTTTTAAGATTTCATTCATCCTATTTGTGCGATTTAAATAGTCTGCGTCTATGATACCTGCATTATGGACAAGCAAATGGCGAGTTATTTCAAGTTGTGATAAATGAGGATTGTCAAAAAACGAAATTTCATTGTCTTTCAATGCAAATAAATCTTTAAAGGATTTTTTAATTCCTCTCACACTTGTAAAATCGTATTTGGGAGATAATAAATCACCTAAGTTTTTTGAAATATCAAAGTCATACTTTGCCAAAAGGCCAATTGTAATGTTCTTACCAGAAATTCCATCAATTTCTTGTTCAGTATCCTTTCCGTTTTTTAGTAGGTTAAACAAATATTTTTTGGGATAGTTGTTTAAGCAGTAAATCCATAAGTCTTTTGCAAACGCTTCGAAAATAGTCCAACTATTAACTAATGCGTTAAGTCCAAGATTATTGTATGATTCGCGAAGAATAGGAACTTGTTCAATCAATTTTTCGATTTCCGTGACAGCATTTTCTATTTGATTTTTGTCGTTGTTTTTTAAAAGGTCTTCAAAATATTTAATTAGTTCTTCTGCTGTCTTTTTCGGGTCGTTTTCTTTTATGCCTTCACCGTTCATTACCATTGTATTTGCATCCTGCAATGAAAAATGAAACGCTTTAGATTTTCTAAGTCCGTGAGCCATAAACGAAATAGGAACTGATAATGTTGTCAATATTAGGTCTAGAGAACTACAATAATTGGATAACAATTCTTTTAAGAACTTGTCCTTTAAATTGTCGCGACAAATTTTTGCGGCCGTGATGTTAATGTTTATACTTCCAATGTCCATATTTATTAACTGCTAACTTCAAAATGTACACATTGCGTCAATCCAAAATATACGATATTCGCAAAGCCATTTATTATACTAATATAAAATTTTATTTTGATGATTACTTTTTTATTGTTTTCATTTATGCGGAATTTTGTATTTGCTTGTAGATAACGTTCTCCGCTTCTCTTCAGTTGCGAACTTGGGAACTTTTTATTTTAAAGATAAAAATTCTTGCGAAACGCAAACGTGAACTTACCACAAAATTCGCAATTACGAGAAACGGCTGTTATGTGACGAATTTTTCTTTATACTTTTTATAATTTGCAACTGTATTTTCACTAAGATTTATTGACATTTCAGGAAGGTTGTCAGGATTAAATTCTTTTATTATTCTTATTTCTGTTTCACTATCCTTAAATATTTCAAAAGCCACATCTTCAAAGATGATAAAAGCATAATTTCCGACTTTCCAAAATTCTTGTTCCTTTTTGTTGTTTAAATGTAAATCATAATATTGAAAATTATAATTCTCCATTTCTCCTTCATATTCATCATTATCAAGCCAATACATTTCATCTAAAAAACCAGCTCCACCAAGTTCATCATAATTTTCTTTGTAGTCATCAAATGACGTGAGTTTGTCATTTGTTATGATTTTTTTCAGATGCTCCAATACTCTAATTATTACTTTCCCATTGAAATCGCCATAATAATCATTCCTACCTTCAAAGGCTTTGTATTGGTCGTAAAAATTTAAGATTATAAATCCTAAATCTTCCTTATCTAATTTATCCAAATCAATATTTTCTATTATTTCTTTTAAAACTTCGTAACTTGGATTTATATTAAATTTTACTTTGTAATCTTTGATATCCTTGAATAATTTTTCATAGTTATTTTCAGAGAAATAGCGTTCGACTAAATCTGAATATTGAACAATTCTATTTTTCAAATCAGGTCCTTCGACCACTAGAATTTTATAATTCTTTTGATGGGAAATTTTTTCTAGCCAAGTTCTGGCAGCAGTTGTTATATATGAGCTTATAAAAAAAACTAAAAAGTTAGGTTGTTCTGCGTCGGCCCATGCGATTTTTGAATTTAAGTCTGCAGGTGGAACACCTGCTGAATAATGTTTGCATTCAAAAAACCATTTTTGCTCAATAGTGTTGAAAGGATTTGAATAATTTGAATTTGCTTCAATATCTCTTCCGTTATCACTACCTCCATCTCGCCAAATCAAATTGTGAAAATTATAATTTACTAGCAAATCATAGCACAAATTTTCAAATGCTTTTGGAGAAATTTTCGCAAAATTTATATCTTCTATTTTATATTTCATTCTCTTTTATATGAGGTGTGGAAAATTTGTCACATAACTTAATGTATATAAAATATCGCATATCTACTCAAATTTGATTGGATATGCGATAAAACACACGAGATTATTTTTTCGGTTTTATATGACCTAATCAAAGATAATTATTATAATCTGTTATCAATAGCGGTTACTGTAAATTGCAAAAATAAAATTACACTTCTTGTTTTCACTGAGAAAATCTTCAGCAATTTTTTTTGAAGTGAAATAATATGAATCGTTTTTTGAGATTTCGTTTTATCTATTATTAATAGTTCATTATTGTATGTAGCTATTTAACCATATTATACAGCTTATTAATCGCCCAACTAAATTCGTCCTGCTCACAGCCATATTCACTAATTTCGCCAAGTTTTTCAAACTCTGATATGTTAAATCCTTCTTCAATATCATTGTACCAAATCACATTTCCACAAAAAATCGCAATAATCCAAAATCCGCCTCCTTCAGTACCATATTCTTTTTCATTCCACTTTGCCGGCTGAATTTTTATTGATTGCCAAAACTCCGCTATTTCTCCTTCCAAATCCTTTTCGGTTTTCTGGATTTCGATATAAAGCTCGACTAATGAAATTGATGTCCATTCTAACATAAAATCTTTATTATAATCGTTTTGTGAGACTTTATTGTATAAAAATTCTCAAAAAATATAATTCAATTTTCAATATGACTTTAACCGATTTAAAGAATGTCTTTTTAGTTATTCCAGCTATCAAGGTTCTATGATGACAGGTTTTCAACAAACACGCACTTTCGATTTTATGCAAAGTTAAATCGAAAACAGCCATACCACCTATCTACTTCTCTCAAGAAAAGTGTTACCATTATTGTCGTCAATTGATATTGTATAATCTACACCATCCTTCACAAAACTGATAGACCACTGATCATTTTCATGATACTTTGTAATAGAAAGTGATAGTTTATGATCACTTATAAAGTTACTGACATTAAAATCTGAGATATTTGATATAATATTGATATCTGGATCAAAATGCATCACGTTATTTTCTACTCTAATTTTGTACTTGGAATAATCAATAAGCGATTGAGGTGTAAAAATGAAATTATTTTTTAAATCAAATAAATATATACGTAATGTATGGATTAAAACATTTCGTAATGAATTGTTATAATTAAATATAATATTTTCAACTTCTTTTTCATCATTATATATCTTTTTTTGAAGTTGAATATTGAAGAAGGATCCTGTAGCTGGAAATAGATCTGTGATGGACTTATCATAGGAAGTTAAAAGACCTAAAGAATTATATTTTCTAGTTTCTAGCATTTCGAAATCTAGATTGTCAATCAAAGAATGGTAAGACTTCAATTCTGTAAATGAAGAGTCAACTTTTGCAGTATCACTATAGATAATATTTCTGCAGTAGGTATCAGAACTATCACTTTTTTTGGAAGATATAGAGATACAGCCATCAGCAAGTTTGATATCTTTTAAATTTTTATATTTTCCTGAATATAAAGAGTTTAGTAATACAATATTCAAATTATTTTTTTGATGTAATTGCAAATTATTGGCAGAACATGATGTTAGCATAACACAGAAAATAATCATGATTAAATTCTTCATAAATTTTCATTTTTTAACACCAATAATATACAAGTTTTATATAATTATAAGCAGGAATAATTGATTGTACATACTTAATATAGTTTTGTTCAATTAAATTCAAATTTTGTATCGTTTTTTGAGACTAAATTGATAATCTGAACATAAAATATTTTAGATGTTTATGTAGTCAGAATTTTATTTATAATTTTTTAAAATCAACGATATTTAAATTTTTAGAATCAAGCATAAAATAATATTTTTCGCTTTTTCTCTTAATGTATTTATGGGTGATTTGCTCATATACAATTTTAATCAAGTACTTATCAATATTATATTTAAATTTGTTTTTGCCTGCCAAAATTCCATAACCTGGAATGTTGTCTTTTAGGTAAGCATAAACAATATTTTTCACTTGATAACCTTCCAAGTGATAATCTGGAAAAGTCATAATAAGACTATCCTTTGAGATAGTAAATAAGGTATCCACCTTAATGTCTTTACTACCTGACAGTCTCTTTCCACAGAAAACATTGTTATCTTTTTCAAAAAAAATCTCGAATTTTCTCCCAGCAACCTTATAATCTTTTTCTCCCTTCATTTTGTTTTGAAAGAATGAATTTGCTGAAATATTTTGGAGATGTCTATAATTGATGGTAATATGATTATGACTTATCCGATTTTGCGCATGTACGCATGCACTAAAGCAGAAATAAAAAAATGAAAATAAAATTATAAGCTTTTTTTTGATTTGCATGATAAAATCGTTTTTGTGATTTTAAGAGGTTATGTATTTTATCAGTTTTCACTGTCCAGTTCAAATCTTACTCTGTCTGCCTCTATTAAATTTTTCAGTTCTTTTTCGTCAGGAAGATATGTTCTGTATTTACTTGCGAACAGCTTCTCATTTTCTGACATGACGGAGTATTTCACGACTGTTTCATCTTTTTCGGTACATAAAATAATTCCTATTGTAGGATTGTCATCGACTCCTTTTTTAAGATCATTATACATTCTTACATACATATCCATTTGCCCTATGGCTTCGTGAGTCAGCTTATGAGTTTTAAGATCTACAAGCACAAAACATTTAAGGTAATAGTTATAAAATACAAGATCTATATAGAAATCTGAAGTATCAGTAACGATGTGCTGCTGTCTTGCTACAAATGCAAATCCTTTCCCTAATTCCATCAAGAACTGCTGAAGATGTGTAATTAAGGCTGATTCTATTTGTGTTTCAGTTTGTGAAAGATCTGAAGGAAGTCCTAAAAATTCAAATATATAGGGGTCTTTGATATAATTCGATACCTCATTGTTTTCTGCTTCAGGAAATTTTAATAATCTTCCTAAGTATTGACTGTCAATATTTCTTTGAAGTGTTCTGGTATTCCAATTTCCTTCAATGGCGTGTTCTATGTATTGTATTCTATGATCGGAATTCTCAATTCTGCTAATAATTCTGTAGTGAGTCCAGCTCAATTCGGTACGCACTGCGTTCCAAATAGGAAATGCGATGAAAAAAGCTCGCATATTATTAAGATTTCTCTCGTTAAATCCTTTTCCAAATTCCAATGATAGATGATTCGCAAGATTTTTCAAAATGGATTTACCATACTTTGCACGCAGTTCACCACTTTGTTCATCCATAATAATAAGCTGTCCAATTTCCCAATACATCTTGAGTAATATAGTATTACTGTTTCTGTAAACCTGGTCTTTTGCACCAACAATAATTTTTGCAATGGAGCTGTAAAGATCTTGATTGAATTCTTGAGTTTTTTCTATCATTTACCAAAATTACAAAATTAACCACAGGATTAGTAAATTGCTGTAGGTATCATGATTGCAAAATGTTTGGATAACAAAACTAAATGTATATTACTATAAAGCTTTAGAGCAAACCAAACATTTAGAAATTCAATAAACAGAATAACTATTTTATCGTTTTGTGAGACTATTTAATTTGTTAATCTTTTTAAATCAGTTTGTACCTTCTTCATTGAAACTCGTCAAAACATTTTTCCAAATTCAGACAAAAAAGTGTCCTTCATTCCCAGCAATCATAAGAATTTGCTGTATGTTTAGCATTACAACTTGTATAAAGCGATTTTGAACAGGCTCCACTAGATTACCATTTTCAAGATAACCAAATCGATGCTCACCTTCCCTGCCAAAGACAAAAACATATTGTTTTGCCGTTTCAAAATATTCTGGAGAAATTTGTGGCTCAGTGCTGACAGCTACTTTAAAGATAAACCCATTTGCTTCTTCGGTATCTATATTAGATATTTCAATATCTTCAGGTGCAGATACAATTAATACCTTCATTTTATATTCACAGTCAGCCACCAAATATGTGTATTCAAAAGATTTATTTGTAAATTCAGTCATAATATTTTTATTTAGAATTAAATTGATGAATCCTAAAATACAATTTATATCCCTAATACTTCGTAAAAAAATTAATTATCGTTTTTTGAGATTTTAAAAGTAGTTATTAACGTTTGGCGGCTTGGCGATGGCGGGCAAATCGAAGCCGAAACTTTCAACTAAAATACAAATTTTAATCGAAGCACAAACGTGAATTTGAGACGTTCCGCCCGCTATTGCCAAACAGTTGTTGTGCGTTCGTTTTTTAGGTGTCAAATTTCTTGATATAGATCTCGAATTGTTCTCTAATGATTTTATCAATGTTCGTTCTGTTTGCTCTGTCCCAATAATGCTGGTTTTCATCATAAATCAAGTCTTCTTTTGCCCAATATAGTAAAGCCAAATCCTGAAATTCACTTTCCATATTAAGTTCGTAATAAATGTCTTTAAACTCTTTTAGAACCTCATAATACTTGTCTGTATTTTCTAAATTAGATTTAAGTAAAAAGTAAATATAATTTTTTATTGTCTTTTGTTTGTCCGAATAGTTAAGTTGTAAGTCATTTAATACTTTGTTTGTCAAGTCTTGCAGTTCAAATTGATTAAATGGTTTTGAAATTCCGGCAAGCTGATATAAACTTTCTGCTTCGTAACCTACTTGCATCATTTCGATAGCCCAATCCGCCCAACTTTCGTCAATGTCGGCATTATAGGCTTTTTCTTTTAGAATTTTATATGTCGATAAAACTGGTTTTTTCATTTCGTGTGTGTAAGCTCTTCTTTTTACGGATTTCTTGTAAAATGTCGCACAACTTATTTATATCCGTTATACAATAGCGCATATGCACCCAAATTCGTAGTGACATGCGATAAATATAAGCAATCCTTTTTTGAGATTTCATTTTATCTATTATTAACATTTCATTATTTTATGCAACTATTTAACCACATTATACAGCTTATTAATCGCCCAACTAAATTCGTCTTGCTCACAGCCATATTCACTAATTTCGCCAAGTTTTTCAAACTCTGAGATGTTAAATCCTTCTTCAATATCATTGTACCAAATTACTTTTCCACTAAAAATCGCAACAATCCAAAATCCGCCTCCTTCAGTACCATATTCTTTTTCATTCCACTTTACCGGCTCAATTTTAATTGATTGCCAAAACTCCGCTATTTCTCCTACCAAATCCTTTTCGGTTTTCTGGATTTCGATATTAAGCTCGGCTAATGAAATGGGTATCCATTCTAACATAAAATCTTTATTATAATCGTTTTCTGAGATTTAATTTCATCTATACCGTTCCAGGACTTGCCGAAGGCAGAGATTTCTAGCACAAAAGTTTAAAATAATTACTACTGTTGAATCTTGCGTAATGCATAATCGAAGCACTTCAGCATGCTTTTATCAAATCCTTGTTAGCTGTAGTTATTTTAATCAAACATATTAGATTTTTCTAGGAGTGAATGGAATTGTTTTCCATTATCAGATATTTGATAACTAATTTCTGTAATGTTTATTTTCTCATTTTTTGTTTCCACTTTTTCTAACAAACCATAACCTACAAAATCTGGAGATAAGATACCATAGATGAAACCTCTATCATCATAATCTTCTTCTAACTTTATTCCACGATTGAAATAGCTATAATAGTTATAGAATAGAGTAAGATAATCAACATCTGGAGCATCTTCATTTCCCCAATTCATTGAAACGGTTCTACCAGTTGGTTTCTTATTCATTAAAATTCTACAAAGTTCTCCAAAAGTATAATTCCCAACTTTCTCATTTAAAAATGGATTTTCCTTCTTACTTCTTTTAATTACAAATCTGACTAACAGATATAATACAATAATTATTATAAAATAATATATTGGAATGTTGAAATTTAAAAACTTAATACTGTTATTATATATTTCAGCAAAAGAAATATTTACGAATTTTGCCCAAATAGTAGCAATCAAAAAAATTATACCAGCAGATATCACTTTGCTCCAAACCGGATCTTTCCAAATTTCTCTTACTTTATTCATGGTATTTCTTATTTTAATAACTTAATAATTTTCTTTAGAATGACATATAAGTACTTTGTGAGGGTTAATTTCAGCTAAACGTTTTAGGCATTGCTGAAGCCTTGAATTTTCAGCATAAAAGTTCTTTTATATGTCCAAATTTAAGTTTACATAAATACCAGAGAGAAACCATTCAGCCTTTGATTTAGGCAATACTTGTTAACTGCAATTTACTTGAATATTGCTTCTTCAAAATCACTTTCCATTATCAATTTTTCGTTTTCAATCATATATTTTATTAGTTCAGATAGAAGTAAAAAAGAACCAATTAAAGCACTTTCAACTTCATTATCTTTGAGATTACTACCATGAACAACTTTTGATCTAAGAGCATAAAGTTTTTTAATATCTTTAAATTTGTGTAATCTTTCATCTCCTCTGTTACAAAGTAATGATGCTATACTTAATGATAGACGATATGTTATTTCTGACGAAACGTTTACAATACTTTCTATAACAGCCCAAATTATAGCAATAGCACTTTTTACGTCAATACAATATCTCCAAGAGTTCAACACTTCTAATGCGTATCTAAATTTTTCGTGTTTAAAAGCCAAAATATTGGCTATTTCAAAGTGTTTTCTAATCCAGTCAATATCTGAATCCATTATTTTGATATCATTTACAATATCAACACGAATCATTTTTACGTGGTAATCACAAAGATTGGCATTAACTTCCTCAATATCTTTAAGATTATTCCAAGAGTTGTTTAAAAAAGCAATTGAATTAATAGATATCTTTTTTCTCAGAACTAATAATGTATTTAATAACCAAGCCCGATTTAAAATGTCGTATCCGTATTCTAAATCATTTTCAGAACTAACTATTTCAAAGTTATTTTGTAGGTAACAATATGGTTGAATTAATGACCACTCATTAAAGCCTTTTGCACCTAATCCTGCTAATTCAAAAACAGATATTTTTTTTACTTTTTTAAGTTTTAAATACGGTAAAATTTCGATTTCATCTTTTTCAAAATCGATTCCATTCCCTAAAATATACCAAGTTCCGTTAATTATCATTGAAAACCGAGTCTTGTTTTAAATTGCATCTAACTTTCGAAATTACGCACTGCATGATCTAATTTGTATCGTTTTTTTGAGATTTAATTTTACACATAGATCTGCAGATACTTTTTATTTTTTAAATTTTTCTACCAAAAGTTTTTCCATTTCAATATATTTTATGCTATAATGTCTTTTGTTCATAAACCCCACACTTTTAATTGTTGGGTGTTCAAGGATAGATTTTAGATTTCCGTCTAAAATATTTGTATTTACAAATCTAAAATCTTCAAGTTTAGGAAAGTTTTTTAAGAAATCCAGATTTTTTATTGGTGCACAATCATTTAAGCGCAAAACCTTTAGGTTTTCTAGTTTTAAAAGATTATCATTGAATTGAAATTTTTTTGATGTATGAATATGTAAAATTTCTAAATTTTCACTCAGCAAATCTATACAATCATCATTCAATAATTTAATACAACAATGAAGTTCCAGTCTTTTGAGATTTGGAAACCTTTCAGAAATGATTTTGAAGTCAGTAATATTTGCCCAATTTAATTGTAGAAATTTAAGATTTTCTGATTTTGGAATTTGTTTCAGAATTTTATCCGTTGTTTTTAAATACCAAAGTATCGCGTACTCAGAATTTTCGAAGTCTAAATTTGGCCAATTAATATTATTGTCTTTTAAATCTTTTGGTAAACTTTGTTAATGTTTAATTTGTCAAACAAAATTGAATTGAAAGTCCAGTCCATATATTCTAGCGAGAGTTTGGGCATTATATAGATAATTCTCAAATTAATGCATTGCGTCAATCTGATAAATATAACTTGCATAAAGCTATTATGTTGCTAATATAATATTTTAATCGTTTTTTGAGATATGAAAAATTCACAGCTAAAATGTTGATCCTAAATTATTTTAAGAATAAATATTTGAATGAAAATAGTGATATGATGAATTTTTGATATGCTAGTCCTGAATAGTCGGATTTATCAAAAACACTATTTCTGATAAAATTGCCGAAATCTAACGCACCATTAAATAAAGGTTTTATTACCTGTCCTCCTAAATCTGTAGATGATGGTTCGTAATCTCGATATCTTTGAATCCAACCACCTGCTGTAGTTCGTCTCCTGTCATCTGGAGCTTGCGAAAAAGTTGGTAAATCAGGCTCTCTACATTGGGTTGCGGGTCCAACAGAAACGCGGTTATTGCTTTTTCTTCCAAATAGCCAATCTATAGCTCGTCTTAAAAAACTTCTTTTTGCTGGTGGATCACTAGGATCATTTCCTCCAACTCTTTCCCCCATCAACCCCGTAGGATCTGCAAAATTAACAGGATCATTCCAAACATAAGCATAAGGAGAGTTGGTAATTTCTGACAATGGATCTACAGATAGCCAAAAACTACGTTTTGGATTATTAGACCTTGCTCAATAAGAGATAATTATATTTATTTTACTAACATTATCAATAGTAAGGAAATACCTTCTTTCTTCAAATATTTTATTACTGAAAATCAATAGCTCATATCCTTAAAACTAATAAAGGAATATTACCATAGTTATTCACGTCGCATATATACCCAAGATTCTAGATTATTAAGGCTTGAAAACGGTTCAGCACTAAATTTGCAAATCTCTTCAACTTCATAGAAATTAATATCTGAACAAACCTCTCCAGCAACATCACTTATTGTTTCGTAATCATCTTCATCTGGTGTCCTATCTAAATAAAAAATTATTTTAAGTTTCTTTAAACCATCAAATCCCACGGCAACAGATCGTATAGATGGATAAATGACTCCCAACAATGCTCTTTGAATAGAGATTAACAATTTTCTTCTGATTTCTATATCTTCCATTATTATTTACTTATTTATTATGGTGCTGAAGGCACTATGTGCACACCTCTTTTTGCATTAATAATTATTCCTTTGTTTGTCGGTATCGCTACACCATCTTTTACATAATTCCCAATATTCTTGCCAAAATCTACTCTTATTTTAACAAAATTAATTATTTGAGATGAGCTTACATTGCCTGCGTGGAACGCATCCAGAAGCCCTTGAGCATTTTCTGTTAGAATACTTTTCCCTTCAATATAATTATTATGTCCCACTACGTGTTTTCCTTGTTTTGCTCCATCAACTATTTTAGAAAATCCACTATTTGCAATTTTTTGATAATTTTTAGCTGCTGAATACGGTTTTCGAGGTTTTACCCTACTTACATTAGTTGGAAAAAGTCCTTCTGCAACAATCAATGCAGCTACTTCTGAACCCATTTCTAAAACTGCCCAATTATTTTCTGCCTCTAATATAGCTTTTTCAACTGCATATTGTACTCCATCATGATTTAGCTTCATATTCCGAATTACTACGTTATATAAACGGTTGTAAGTTTCTGTATGCCATCCTTTAACTAAAACCAGACCTTTGTATTGAGTATTAATTTCGTTTCGCAGCTTAGCCATTTGATCAAAATTTAGATTATGACTTGATACATAATTTAGCCAAAGATTGTTCATGGTTTTGTCAGCATCGGTTCTTACATCTCCTCTTCCAACACTATTAAGTCCCTCCGCTGCAATCCGTATAGCCGCTGTCCTCATGTGTTTCGGCAAAGGATCCTGACCATGATCCCCACCTCCAAAGCAATCTTTAATAACTTTGGGGCCTGGTCCCTCACCTCCAACTCTTTCTCCTCTCAATCCCGTAGGATCTGCAAAGTTAATAGGATCATTCCAAACATAGGCATAAGGAGAGTTGGTAATTTCAGATAATGGGTCTACGGATAACCATAAACTACGTTTAGGATCATAATATCTTGCACCCTAGTAATAACATCCTGTAGCCATGTCATACTCCTTCGCATTGTATTTGTTCGGGTTGTCGTAACTGAATGTGGTATTTTCCATCAGCATTTCGCCGTACGGCATGTACTCGTACCAATTGGTCACAGTTCCTCCACTATTTACCAATATGGAAGCTCCGCTGAAGTGACCTGGTATGCATCCAGTACATTTCAGATTCAACGCTTTCCGGTGGACTTTATTCTCCATATAGCCATCAAATAAGAATTGGATAAATGCATCACAAATTTGCCTGCTTTGCATTGTAGCTGAAGCTATTAACTGGTTTTATTCCGCAAAGTGTCCTCCTTTGCGGAGCTTGGTTAGTTAATCATAAATACGTTCCCAATCCTTATTTTCAGGAAACCTTTCTCTATAAGCATTATCATTAATCAATTGTAAAAATTATTTTGACCATTGACTAAGATAATTCTCTCCTAATACCATTCTCCTTTGTCATTTTGTTCAAAAAGGCTCGTATTGATGGCGTTTCCGAACTTTGATCCAATTTAGCTCATCCGATTTTTTGCCTGCTCTGCCCAGTTACTAAAGAAGTTGCCAACTATTTTTGACCACATTACCATTTTAAGAAAGGCTCAGATAATAAAATCCAAGCCCTAACTTTTAACTTACACACTTTGTGGGATAGTGTCTCAAAAGTACTGTAAGAAAAACTACCAGAAATTTCTTGTCAACCAAATAAATGACGCTTAAACTCCTCAAAAGTATAGTTATTAGGTGCGTCATTATATAGCTTAAGAAATCTAATGGAATCATTTTTAATCATCAGATCATCACTATTCCTCGTTTCTTTATTTAACCTATACAATCCATCAATATCTTCATTATCCAAATATATTCCATATAAAGCATGATAAGCTTTTAGTCTATTAGAATCGTAAGTGTCTTTTGTAAGAATTTCATATAATCTATTCATTATTTTTTTTACTAGATAAATATCATTGATGCGTGTCTCATTCAAAATATCACATCCGTAAAATCTCATGAGATCTAAACTAGAATTTAATAATATTAAAATGTCATTTCGATCTCTTCCACTTCTAAAATCATTATACAAATCATTTTCTAGCTTTGCTATTTCATCTTCTTTAGGATGATTAATAATTTTCAATACATCTTCTATAATCATATTAATTTTTCAAATTGTTTCTTCGCAGTGATTCTGTATTTAATTTTTGTAAATATTCTTTTTCCATTTGTATTATTAAATTATGCCCTCTAGTTCCCTGAGGAGTTCCTCGCCCATTTATTAGATAATTAGCTGCTTCATCAGATCTGGATTTAATACTAGTCTCAAATTTTGATATAACATCCTGCAAATCCTTATGAGACATTTTTCTTATTTTAGCTTCGTTAAAATATGCCACATCCAATCTATCTCCAAACCGTGATGGTTTCATTGGAAAATCACAATTATTATGAACTAAAATAGTATTTTCAGACACATAGTAGTTGTGATTACCTTCAACTTCAAAGTTATATACTCTTACCTTCTCAGCGGAAAAGCTAATTGCTTCAATTATAACTTTTTTACCATCAAAAGTAGCAAGTACCATCCCTTTAGAAAGTCTTTTTGCCTCTACCCACTCACCATTTACGTAAAAAGGATGTTCTTGAGTACATACAATTTAGGTTAAGTATTAATTGTATTTACTTATTATTTATCTATTATTTAAAAATTTTCCTATTGACAAAAAAGTTTTTACCTCAAAAAGTTAAATCGTAAAGCCGAAAATTTTCGCAAATATTCCAGTGTAGTGCATCGCTCGCTAATAGCTTATTAATTTTCTACTAGACGGGGTTTCTTGTAATAAAGCTTGTAATACTTTGAATTAGTAAATTAACTTGTTCCTCTGTATATTCACTATATTTTCCGTGTGCAGCTTTGTTTCTTAAATCAAGCCATGATGTTACACTCTTCTGTTCTAATAAATTGTACACCCCTTTTTTTGCAAGCTCTATATTTAGTGTTTCGGCTTTCATTGGAATGGTTTTGCCATTTGGTTTTATTTCTTCAACAGGTAAATTATATTTTCTTGATATCTGCCTTAAATGTTCTTCCAATGTACTACCTATAATTACAGCTGCAGGATCTTTATATTTTTGTGATAATAAGTATTCTGCGGTATCTATAAAGTCTGTAAAAATTTCAGCTGCAACTAAACCTTTTAATGTAACAAGCCAACCTTTTTCTATTTCAGTCCTGATAGATTTTAATATTCCAATGCTATTTTCAACAGCCACTGGAGTTGCGCTATTTACATTTTCACTAAACTGTTTGTAAAACGGATGATGCTCGCCATATATATTTATAATAAATGATAAAGCTAAACTCTGAAATTCTTTATGAAATTCTGGTTTTACATGATAGTGAATAAAAAAATCATCCGAAGTCGAAAATTTTGAACTCAAAGCTTTATTACCAAGTTCCAAAACATAATCGGCTCTTTCTAATAACTGATTGTTGTTTAGCATAATGTTGATTTAATATCTCATTTAACTCATTAATGTCAGTCTGTAACAAAAGATTATGATCAAATTGAATTGTATACTTTATTTAAGAAATCTTTTAGCATTAGTTTTTTCTTTCTATCTATTATTAATTATTTCTTGGTCCAAATACAATCTTTATTATTATATTTAATGAAAGTAAATTGTGCATTTTTTATTTGCTACATCTATCTAAGAGAAAGTTTTGTACTAATTTCGTCACCAATTTCATCGCATACTTGTCTACATAAAAAACTAAAATCTTCTAGAAAATCAATATTAATAATTCTAATAATTCCAGATCTGCCAGCCATTGCAACTTTTTTATCTTTTAAAAATTTGTAAAGTTCGTGGAATTCTAGTTTTTTGTTTTTATCAGTTAACATTATTCCTCCGTTATGGACGAGCGTATTTCTAACCTTTGGAAATAAGGTGAGATTTTGATAGTATTTTTGTTCTTTGGAAGCTGATTCAATATTTGCTACAAGATTTAAGTAATTAAAATATTTTACTAGAGTTGATCCATTCAAATTATCAATCGTTTTTTGAGACTTTAATAAATTTAATTTATAAAAGGTAAAAAAGGATTGTACACAAAAGTTGAATTTATTTCCAAATACTTATAGCCATGTACACATTTTTTATTTCTGTGCACAAATCTTCGAACATTTGTACATATTATATGTTTTTATGCACAGAGATAAATTTAGTTCTGTCCTGCATTCTACTAATTTTTATTCAGATTGCATACCTAATCAATTTTTTTAATGAATTGATCTTTAGCCCGCAAATAAGATCTTCCATCTTTTTTGCAAACCTTTACATTTTCCGTTATGAATTTTGTTCCGATTGGATGCGATTCTCTTTCCTTTTTAGAGCATTCAATTACCAAATCAGTTGAAAAACCTTGTCCACTCAAAAGTCTTACTCTAATCCTACCTGTTCGCTTGTCCTTAAAGTTTTCACATTGTATGTTTTCATAATAGTTACCTTCGATTAATTCCATTTTTTAGGATTTATTAAGTAAAATATTTATTAATTAAGCTGCTGCCATTTTTCAATGTCGCTGACTGTTGCAGAATTTAAGGACGAATTCCCTGTTTCGGTAGGATTTACTAATCTTCACATTTTAGATTTAAACGTAAGTTTAAAGTGCCAGCTTACCCAAGAAGCTAAAAATGCTTGGCTTCAAAAAACCTTCAACAAAATCATTGAAGCTTACGAGATAGAGCTTGAAAAATACAACCAGGCTTTAGCAGAAGCGAAAGCATTGGGAGTACAGATCAAAGGTTCAAACCCCGGTTTCTACAGAAAAATTGAAAATACAATTTTACGAAAAAACTGTATTTCTTATATGTTGGATCAGGATCCTAATGTTGAGCTTACTTTTGGGAAGAAGAGATACAAAACCAATAACGGTTTGGCTGAAACTTTCCTTAACACAAACATTAAGGTAGATGAAAAACTGGATCAGTATGCAGCGTTTGTAAAATTCATGGAACAGGCTTTTGAGTGGGATATTATGAGTTACTACCTGTATCCTTTCTATTGGGGAGAAGACAAATCATGGCCGGATCTTTATCAGTTTGAAGACAATGACCCTACCTTCAGAGCATTTATGCAGTCTGGTATGGCAAGAGTGATTGTTACAGTTAGACCGGGATTTGAAGAAGCGGTAAGACATTATCTTTCTACAGGTCAGATCTGGAACGGCGGAGAAGTACCGGTAATCGATGATGAACTATTCTTATCAATTGTAGACGAACTTCGATCTGCAGAAGGTACAAAAGAAGGAGAACCATGGAGAGAAAAAATCCCTACAGCTTTAACCATTCTTCAGGCAGATTCTATCGGTCTAAAAGTAGAAAAAGCATTGCCTTGCAACTGTGAACCAGGAGTGAAATTTGACGATCAGCTGGGAGAAATGTGCGGAAGCAATTTTGAACTCAACAATAACCAGATTGGGCAGTCATCTGATAAATGGATACAGATTAGCTTTAATGAGATGGATGATGTGTCTTACACTACAGTAAAAGACCTGAGAGATAATAATCTCTTCCCGAGAAAGTATCAGTGCCTTGGAAACAATATTGATATAGATTACTCATCAAGCTGGGCAGATACAGATTCCTCAGTGAAATTTTATAAAGCTCTTGCTGATGAAATATCACAGATTGAAGGTGTAGAAGCTTATCCTACGGGAGAAAATGGTATTACTTTTAAAGTAAACGCAAGACTTATTAAGAACTTTGATTTTGCCGAAGTAGATGCTAATCCTGAAGAAAAGAAACTGGCCTTCACTACTGATGCAGATACTTATCTGAAAGTAACTTCACCAGCAGTACAATTTGGAATAGAGAAAATTTTAGATAAAGACGGTCAGCCTCTTACTTCTGATGAGTATAGCAATCAGGCTCCATTAAGTAAATTTTTAGTCTAATCTAAAACTTAGCATTAACAGGCTAAAAACCTGAGGTTATCGGGCAGCATGTGAAAGTGCTGCCTTGTAATCTTATGCTAAAAAATTAAAATATTAATGACTAAAAATACAGAAAATGGAAAAATTTAACGATGAATTCGGAGACTTATCCGGATACAAAATTCTTTCTTTTGAAGAAGTAAGTAGAGGGTTTGAAGGGAATAAAAATCCTTTGCAGGGAATAGCTGTAAAATCTTTCGAAGATAGATCAAATGAATATGCTTTAAAATCTCCATTTGCGGAAAACAGTATATTTTACAAGAAAATAATCAGTAACATAATATACAATTTAGGAATAGAGCCGCGCTGGTGGTATCGTGTTGAAAACTCAACAAAAGGGACTGAACTTCTTAAAAACTATACTCAGTATGATAAATTGATAGATTCATCTAAAGGTAATTATGATAAAGAAACGGACTTTATTGTTTATATAGAAGAATATGATTACATCAACGAATATATCGTAGATATTGAGAACATTTGCCTGATAAAAATGAGCCAGGCAATGCTGAAGACATATTTTGAAATTATAAAATCAGATCCTGAATCAAAAATTTTAGAACGTTGGAGTGAGCGCATTATAGCACAGCAAAAATTAGAGAATAATATTATTTTTTCAAAAGAGAAGCTGATAGAAGCCTTTAGGCTGGAAATTGCCTATAGACCATTAAAGAAAATTGCTTTTGGAAATGAAAAACATTCTGAAAAAGGATTTACTGATGCTATTCTTGCTGGTTTTACCGATGCATTTAGGCAATTGAAGTTTGAACGTGAAAGTTGGGATCCTACGCTTAAATCGGAAAACTACCTCTTTGCTATTCCTCAAGATGCTATTGCTACTATAACGAAAAAAATAACTCTGGGGATTGCTATTTTACAAAAAGTAGAGTTTAGTTTTTACGCTTTAGAAAATCTAATGTATGTTGATTTGGTCATGATAAAAACTCTTAGATCAATAATTACTTTTTTCAAAAAGAGTTTGCAGACAATTGAAAACATTCTAATACAAGTTAAAGCAGACTCTCCTTATTATTTTGCTTTTATATGTGGCCTGTGGGATGGTCTGGTAGAATTTTTTGCCGGATTTATAGATATTGTATTATTGATGTTACGGTTTGCTGTTCATGTAAATGATTTGGATGCTGAGGATAAAATCATATACTTAAAACTAAAAGAAGCGATTATAGAATTTGCAGAAAGTTATTTTAAAGATCCTGACCTTTTAAGTAAAGCACTTGAAAAAGAATTGCAAGAATACTTAAAAAATCGTTATTCAGATCAGCAGAATAGTTATGAAACTTCACATAATTATGGTGAAGATTTAATCATAGCGATAGATATTATTATTACTATTTTTCAGATAGTAAAAGCGATTTCCAATGCATCTAAATTTATCCCCAAGGTTATAAAAGCTGTGGATAATGTTCATGTAAGAAATCCTCATCTTGTGCGTAAATTAGATGATATTCACAAGCCAAAAGATTTACCGGAACAACCAATAGTTGTGAGGGAAATTGAAGGTGTGGAGATAAAGAAGAAAAAGAATGCCAAGCCGAAAGAAAAACTAAAAAAAATAAAAAACAAAAGGGATTTAAAATTAAATGAAAAGTATCAAAAAGTTATAATAAAACGCAGGAAAATCTTTAGAAAGACAAATCGACTAATCAAAAAAATAGAATTAGAGCTTTCGGAAACAAGAAATATCTATTACAGACAAAGAGCCGGTCTGGAGCAGGGAAAAATTAAAAACCATTGGTATCATGGTGCATTAGCAAGCAGAATAAAAAAGGTAGAAATGTCTTTAGAAGATGCAAAAATTTTTGCAGAAGTGAGACAATCTACTGGAAGAATTACTAATATTGCAAAAGGCGAGATAGAGATTTGGCACAATGGTAAAAAAGTTTTTACAAAAGATGATTATTGGGCAAATGCTTCCAAACAAAACCTATTGAAAAACGGAATAGATATTTCGCCAGAGAAGTATAACGCTAAACAGTTTTTGGATCCAATACCAATGAAAGATGAAAGTGGGAAAATTCAAAAGATAAGTATTAAGACCAGATTACACGATTCTGAAGTGAAGATTACATCACTTTCGGACGAAGATATTGCCCGTATAGCAACAGATTTAAATGTAAATCCTAAAGAATTAGTAATACGTTATAAATTTTATACAACTTATGACCCTTGTAATGTTTGCAAACGCGAAATTCTTGCCAGAGCTGTGATCTATCCAAAAGCTCAGTTTGAAGTGATTAGGCCTGTATTTAGAAATGCAGAGGGGTTGATAAAGCCAGTACAAAACGATTTGCATTTTTCAGAGTTTTTAAAACAAAATAATTTAAAATAAAAGATATGTCTTTACAATATATACAGAAAGTAGAAGATTTTATAACAAAATCAAATAAAAAAACGTTTCCAGTTTTACCATATGAAATTAATGATTTAGAAAAAAAAAATAAAATTACTCTTCCAAAATCTTACAAAGAATTTTTGTCTTTTACAGGGAAGTATTTTGCTCCTTTGGACATAAATGGATTAAGTGCAGAATTTGTAATTTTAGAAAAAGCTAACGAAAACGCTAGATCAAACTTAAAAGAATACGGTTTAGAAAAATTAATTACCAAAGATTTCTGGGTAATAGCCGAGATGGAAGGATCTGTATTAATTCATTATATATTTTTAGATGAAGGAGACAATCCACCAGTTTACACCCTGGATATGGAAGGTTATACAGAACTTCCATATATGAAGGATGAGTTTTATGGTAAAATGACTAATTCGTTGTCAGATTATCTCGAAGCATATATAGAAAACTACGATCCAAACTACGATTAATTTTAACCGCCTTCGCAAGAGGCGGTTTTTATGTTTGCAAACGGAAAATTCTTATACCGGCACCCGCTCAATCTGGCAACAAGAAAATGTTTTAACATCCTTATATTTCAGATAAAAAAAATAAAATTAAAGGAGTTAAGGGGCATGATCAGTTAGAAATGATGTTAAAAAATAATCGTTATGGATATACAATATTTAAAAGTTATGAAAAATAATTATTAGTTGGTGATGAAGAAAATGAAGGGATTACAAAACAACAAATTACAGAAATGGAAACATTCGCAAACCATAAGTTTCCTGATGCTTATCGTGAGTTTTTATATTTGGGAGGCCATAATAATAATGTGACACAATTTTCAGACTCTTCTAGTTATCTTTTCTATCAGAAACTGAGAAAATATGTAAATCTTGTATTACAAGAAGACGATTTTAAAATAGAAAAGGACTTCTGGGTAGTTGCAGCTTTAGATGGTGGTCAACAGTTTGATTTTTTCTTTTATGATGAAGGTGAGAATCCACCGATATATTATTATTGCTCATATTTGGGAGAGTTTGATGATAATATATCTGGTGAAGGTCCTGGTATTAGGAAAATTAGCGATTCTTTCACAAAATATGTAGAAAAGAGAATTAAAGCTCATAAGTCTTAAATTAATAACCTAGCAGTCCTGATTCTATATCCCCGTCTTATTTTGGGGAAAAATACAAAATTTAAATAATAAAAATCATGAGTACAAATAAAAGAATGCCCGATAAAATAAGGATAGATACGGAAGATTTACAATCTATGAGAGTAGGTACTTATGTTGGAGAGGATATGAACTATCAAGGAAAACCATTTACAGGATTTGAAATATATGGCTATTATGAAAATGGACAAATTGCAGGAGAGTTTGAATATGTAAAAGGAGAACGAATGGGGTGGGAAATAGAATACTACAACAACGGATTGGTAGAGAGAGAGAGCCTAGATTATGGTGCTACTAATGTTTATTATGCAGAATATGACACAGACGGCAATAAAATTTTAAGTCATTTTTTTGCTCCCGAACTTTTAGATAAAGTTTGTGCAATAACGGAAGAAAATCCTAACAATGTAAAAGAATAAATTTTAGTAAACGCTTCCAGAAATGGAGGCGTTTATTGTATGTTAGATACGGAGAATGCCAATTAGTTTTAAAAGATATATTATTTTGAAAAAAATGTTTAGTGATAAAATTAGAATAAAGTCTGTAGATTTTATATATAAATTCTAAATTCTCCAATAATTCATTTTCACTGAAATTTAAAATATCTCCAACCAATAATTCTCTATTACTTACAATTTTTCAACATCAGCGAACTCATCATTTTAATTATCAAAATACAAATAAAAAAAAACGTGAATTATTTATATTTTAGATTTCATCGTTTTGAAATCATTTTCATCATTGATTCCAGCTCCATCTGAGTCCAGACTTTGAGATTTGATAATACAAAATTGTAATGAAATTAATATCGTTTTTTGAGATTTAGATAGTCGTTGCTCAACTTTATTTGTTATCAATTATTGAATTCCAATAGAATCCCATTTGACCTCTTTGTCCCATTTTTACCGGATCTATTATAGAAGGTAGTTTAACCCTATTTTTTAACTTATTTTGAAACTCAACAGATTGGTTAAACTCATCAAAAAAGTAATCCCAATTTGAATAATAACTTATCATCCAGTCCAATTCGTCATCTGCGATCTTATCTTTTATTCGCATGTTAAGGAGTCGGATAATTTCTTCTTCAGAATCTTTGTCAAGTTCTCCAATTCCAGTGTAAATTGATGGCTCTATTTTAGAATACCATAATAAAAACAATGCTCTTTTCAATGCTTCGATACTAATTTGGCTTAATAACGAATAATGATTGAAATTTCTCTGTAAGTCTCAAATATTCCCAAGTGTTGAATTTGCTGTGCTTTAGCCTCCAAAGTTCCTTTTAATAAACTTACTTTGAAATACAATTCAATCTCTTTGAAAGCTAATTCATTTATGTCCATTTTAGGTTAACTGTTAATCGTTTTTTGAGATTTCGCTTATTTATAGGTACCGTTTCGGATCTTGACAAAGATGCGCATTTCAAAGCAGGAACTTAAAAATTTCCACCTTAGGAGAAAACGTGAACTAAAGACTTTCTGCCGCTATTGCAAAGCCTTTGCTGTACGAGTTTTTAAGATTTATTTTTTTATCCAAATATTT
>Ga0265780_10002482_pt1 | contig 24938 bp, 17 predicted proteins | sample P1T30metagenome_FD_192432 | JGI IMG/M metagenome (GOLD analysis project Ga0265780, IMG submission 192432) | Plant litter microbial communities from East Loma Ridge, Irvine, California - P1 T30 | ecosystem: Environmental > Terrestrial > Plant litter > Unclassified | place: USA: California... | reverse complement strand
GCGCCGCGGTCAGGTTCGCGGTCGTCGAGGTCGAGGCGCCCGCCGCACCGGCGGCGGCGGCCGTGCCGGTGCCGGTGGAGGCCGCGCTGGACGCCCCGCCGGTCGGCCGCGCCGGCACGTAGACGTCCTTCAGCGCCTCGGGCGACTGCGCGTATTTCTGGGCCACGCCCATCACCACATGGTACTGGTTCAGCTCATCGTAGATGTTGGCCACCTGGCGCTGTCCGAAGGCGTTGTACAGCGCATTGGTGACGTCGCGCGTGCTGATGCCCAGGCGCGCCGCCGACTCCTTGTCGATGGTGACATAGGTCTCGACACCGTTCTCGGCCTGGTCGGTGTCGACGTCGACCAGCGCCGGCTGCGCCTTCATGGACTCGGCCAGGCGCGTGGCCCAGGCCTTGAGGTCTTCGGCGTTGTCGCTCTTGAGCGTGTACTGGTAGGTCGAGTTGCTGGAGCGCCCGCCCATGCGCAAGTCCTGCACGGGATTGAGGAAGATCGTGATGCCGGTGACCTTCGCCATCTGCGGGCGCAGGCGCGCGATCACGGCCTGGGCCGCGACGTCGCGCTCGCCCACCGGTTTCAGGTTGACGAACATGAAACCGCCGCCGGCACGCCCGCCGCCGGTGAAGGCGACGACCGTATCGACGGCCGGATCCTTGCGGATGATCTCCACCAGCTGGTAGATCTTTTGCTGCATGGCCTGTGACGAAATGCTCTGGTCGGCGCGGATGCCGCCATTCATCTGGCCCGAGTCCTGCTGCGGGAAGAAGCCCTTCGGCGCGCTGGAGAACAGGTAGACGTTCAGCGCCACCGTGAACAGCAGGATGATCATCACCAAGAGCTTGCTGTCCAGCGCCCAGTCGAGCGCATGCTCGTAGATGCGCAGCACGCGCGCGAAGCCATTCTCGGACCAGCGCGCCAGCCGGCCCGGCTTCTTGTCCGGATCTTCCTTGCGCAGCAGCCACGCGCACATCATCGGCGTCGTGGTGAGCGAGATCACCAGCGAGATCAGCACCGCGGCGGAAAGCGTCACCGCGAATTCGCGGAACAGGCGTCCCACCTGCCCGCCCATGAACAGCAGCGGAATGAACACCGCCACCAGCGACAGAGAGATCGACAGCACGGTAAAGCCCACCTCGCGCGCTCCCAGCAGCGCGGCCTGCATGCGGTCCATGCCGTTCTCGATATGGCGCGCGGTATTTTCCAGCACCACGATGGCGTCGTCGACGACGAAGCCAGCGGCCACCGTCAAGGCCATCAGCGACAGGTTGTTGAGCGAGAATCCGAGCGCGTACATCACGCCAAAGGTGCCCAGCAGGGACACCACGGTGGCCACCGCCGGCACCACGGTGGCGCGCAAGGACCGCAGGAACACGCTGACCACCCCCACCACCAGCACGATCGACAGCACCAGCGTGAACTCGATCTCGTGCAGCGAGGCGCGGATCGAATTGGTGCGGTCCGAGGCCACCGCCAGGCTGATGTCGCCCGGCAGCTGGGCCTGCAGGGACGGCAGCAGGTCGCGGATGCCGTCCACGGTCTCGATCACATTGGCCTCGGGCTGGCGCGTGACCAGCACGATCACCGCCGGCTGGCCGTTGAACAGGCCCAGGGTGTACACGTTCTCGGGGCCGTCGAACACGGTGGCCACGTCCGACAGGCGCACGGCGGCGCCGTCGCGCCAGGCGACGATCAGGTCCTTGTAGTCGCTGGCGCTACGGCCGTCGCCGCCGGCCGGCTGCGAATAGATCTGCAGCCGGTTGCCACTGCCCTCGATCTCGCCCTTGGGGCGGTTCGGATTACTGGCCTGGATCGCGGCGCGCACATCCTCGCTCGAGACGCCATAGCGGTTCATCGCATACGGCACCAGCTCGACCCGCACCGCCGGCAGCGAGCCGCCGCCGATTTCCACTTCTCCCACGCCTTTCACCTGGGCCAGCCGCTGCTGGACCAGGTTCGACACCGATTCATAGATCTGGGCCGGGGATTTGGTCTTCGAGGTCAGCGCGAGAATGATCACCGGCGCGTCCGAAGGATTTGCCTTGCGGTAGGTCGGGTTGCTGCGCAGGGTTGCCGGCAGGTCGGCGCGCGAGGCGCTGATCGCCGCCTGCACCTCGCGTGCGGCGGCGTCGATCTGGCGATTCAGTTCGAACTGCAGGTTGATGCGGGTCGAGCCGGTGCTGCTGCTCGAAGTCATCTCGTTGACGCCGGCGATCACGCCCAGCCGCCGCTCGAGCGGCGTGGCCACGCTCGAGGCCATCGTCTCCGGACTGGCGCCCGGCAGCGAGGCCGAGACCGACACGGTCGGATAGTCGACCTGGGGCAGCGGCGCCACCGGCAGCACGAAATAGGCGCCAATGCCGGCCAGCGCCAGGCCCAGGGTCAGCAAGACCGTCGCGATCGGACGCTCGACGAAGGGGCGCGACAGATTCATGCGCCCGCCCCTTCCGTCTTGTGCGGCGCTTTACCGGTCCAGCGCCGCGCGGTGCGGTCGAAGGCCAGGTAGATCACCGGGGTGGTGAAGAGCGTCAGCAGCTGGCTCAGGATCAGGCCGCCGAAGATGGCCAGGCCCAGCGGCCGGCGCAGCTCGGCGCCTTCGCCGGTGCCCAGCATCAGCGGGACGGCCGCGAACAGCGCCGCCAGGGTCGTCATCAAAATCGGACGGAAGCGCAAGAGCGCGGCCTGCCTGATTGCCACCAGCGGAGATTTTCCTTCCTCGCGCTCGGCCTCGATCGCGAAGTCGATCATCATGATCGCGTTCTTCTTGACGATACCGATCAGGAGGATGATGCCGATGATGCCGATCACGCCCAGTCCTTGCCCGCTGACCCACAGCGCCAGCAGCGCGCCGACGCCGGCCGACGGCAGGGTCGACAGGATCGTCAGCGGGTGGATGTAGCTTTCATATAACACGCCCAGCACGATGTAGACGCAGACGACGGCGGCCAGGATCAGCCACAGCTGGTTCGACAGCGACGCCTCGTAGGCGCCGGACGCGCCGAGGAAGGTCATGCTGACCGAGGCCGGCATGCCGATCTCCTCGGCGGCGGCGCGGATCGCGCTCACTGCCTGGCCCAGCGAAGCGCCGGAAGCGGTGTCGAAGCCGACCGTCGCCGCCGGGTACTGGGCCACGTGGATCACCTGCAACGGCGCCTGGCGCTCGCTGATGGTGGCGATCGCCGACAAGGGCGTGGGCTGGCCGGAACCGGTGCGCAGCTGCAGGCGGCCGAGCGCGGCGATCGACATCGCCTCGTCCTGCTGCGCCTCCAGGATCACGCGGTACTGGTTGGTCTCGGTGAAGATGGTGGACACGATGCGCTGGCCGAAGGCGCTGTACAGCGCGTCGTCGATCGAGGCGGCCGTGATCGACAGGCGCGATGCGGTGTCGCGGTCGATGTCGATGAAGGCGGCCGCGCCGGTGGCGCCGGCATCGGTGATCGCCGTGCGCAGCTCGGGCAGGCTGCCGATCTTTTGCGTCAGCCGGCGCGCCCACTCGTTGACGGTGTCTTCATCGGAGCCTTCGATCGACAGCCGGTACTGGGTCGGGCCGCTCTCGGCGTCGATGGTGAGATCCTGGGTCGGCTGCAGGAACAGCTGCAGGCCCGGCACACTGGCCACGCGCTGGCGCAGGCGCAGCATGGTCTCAAGCTGGTTGCCGCGGTCGGCCTTCAGGTTGATCAGCATGGTCCCGGTATGCAGCATGGTGTTGTTGGCCGCGTCGACGCCGACGTAGGACGCCACCGAGGCGACCTCGGGGTCGGCCATGATTCTCCGCGCCGCTTCCTGCTGCAGCTTGGCCATGTCGGCGTACGAGATCGATTGCCGTGCCTGCACCCGCGCCTGCAGCTGGCCGGTGTCCTGGGTCGGGAACAGGCCTTTCGGGATGACCATCCACAGCAGCGCCGTCAGCACCAGGGTGCCCAGCGCCACCAGCAGGGTCAGGCCCTGGCGCTGCAAGACCCAGCCGAGCATCACGTCGTAGCGTTCGATCACGCGGTCAAAGAAGGCCTGGAATTTGATGGCGAACTTGCTCGGCTTTTCCTGCTCGTGGCTGCGCAGCCAGCGCGCCGACATCATCGGCACCAGCGTCAGGGACACCACGCCCGAGATCAGGATCGTGATCGCCAGTGTCACGGCGAACTCGCGGAACAGGCGGCCGACCACGTCGCCCATGAACAGCAGTGGGATCAGCACCGCGATCAGGGACACGGTCAGCGAGATGATGGTGAAGCCGATCTGGGAAGCACCCTTCAAGGCAGCAGCCATCGGCTTCTCGCCTTTTTCGATATAGCGCGCGATGTTCTCGATCATGACGATCGCATCGTCGACCACGAAGCCGGTGGCGATCGTCAGCGCCATCAGAGACAGGTTATTGAGGCTGTAGCCGAGCAGGTACATTACGCCGAAGCTGCCGATCAGCGAGATCGGCACCGCCAGGCTGGCGATGATGGTCGCGCGCAGGCTGTGCAGGAAGGCGAAGATCACCAGCACCACCAGCACCACGGCCAGCAGCAATTCGATCTGGACGTGCTTGACCGAGGAGCGGATGCCGGTGGTGCGGTCGCTCAGCACGTCCATGCGCAAGGCGGTCGGCAGGCCGGCCTGCAGCTCGGGCAGGCGCGCCTTGATCGCGTCCACGGTAGCGATCACGTTGGCGCCCGGCTGGCGCTGGACGTTGAGGATGATCGCCGGCTTCATATTGGCCCAGGCGCCCAGGCGCACGTTCTCGGCGCTGTCGACCACCTTGGCCACGTCGAGCAATTTGACGGGGGCGCCGTTGCGGTAGGCGACGATCAGGTTCTCGTAATCGGGGACGGTGACCAGCTGGTCGTTGGCGTTGATCGCATACGAGCGGGTCGGGCCGTCGAAGCTGCCCTTGGCGCTATTGGCGTTGGCAGAGGTGATCGCGGTGCGCAGCGTATCGAGGCCCAGGCCATAGGACGCAAGCGCCTCGGTATCGGCCTGGATCCGCACCGCCGGCCGCTGGCCGCCCGACAGCGAAACCTGGCCCACGCCCGAGACCTGGCTGATCTTGAGCGCCAGGCGCGTGTTGACCAGGTTCTGCACCTCGGTCAGCGGCAGCGTATCCGAGGTGATGGCCAGGGTCAGCACCGGCGCATCGGCCGGGTTGACCTTGGCATAGACCGGGGGCGCCGGCAAGTCGGTCGGCAGCAGCGAGCCGCCGGCATTGATCGCGGCCTGCACTTCCTGCTCGGCCACGTCGAGCGTCTCGCCCAGCGCGAACTGCAGGGTAACGATCGAAACCCCGGCGGCGCTGGTGGAACTCATGCGGGTCAGGCCCGCCATCTGGCCGAACTGGCGCTCCAGCGGCGCGGTGACGGTGCGCGCCATGACTTCGGGACTGGCGCCCGGGTACAGGGTCTGCACCTGGATCGTCGGGAAATCGACCTGCGGCAGCGCCGACAGCGGGAGGAAACGGTAGCCGACCAGGCCGGAGAGCACGATCGCCAGCATCAGCAAGGCGGTGGCGACCGGGCGGTTGATGAAGGGGGTGGAGGGACTCATGCCTTGCCTCCGTCGTCCACACAACCACCCCGTCGTTCCCGCGCAGGCGGGAACGACGGGCTGGGGGCGCGGGTTGCCGAAGCCACCATCATTGCTGCGCTCCCTGGGCTGGACGACCTTGTCCCTGGCCACGTCCCTGGCCTTGCCCCTGTCCCTGCCCCTGTCCCTGGCCGCGGGCACCCGCCGGACGTTCACCCGGCAACACCACGCTGGCGCCATCGCGCAGGCGGTCGGCGCCTTCGGTGATTACCTGCTCGCCCACCTTCAGGCCGCTGGCGATCTGCACCTTGTCGACGGTGGCCTGGCCGCGCTTGACGGTGCGCAGCGCCACGGTGCGCGCCTCGGGATCGAGCACGTAGACGAAGTCGCCGTTGGCGCCGTGCCGCAGCGCGGTCACCGGCACCACCACCGCGTCCTTCAAGGTATCGACGGTCAGGCGCAGGTTGACGAACTGGCTGGGGAACAGCTTGTTGTCGCTATTGGCGAAGCGGGCCTTGGCGCGCACGGTACCGGTCTGGGTGTCGACCTGGTTGTCGAGCGCGATGAAGCTGCCGCTGGCCAGCGCCTCGGTGCGGGTGCGGTCGAGCGCGGTGGCCGGCAGCTTGGTCTCTTGCGCGATACGCCCCTGCAGCGCCGGCAGGTGGTCTTGCGGCACGGCGAATTCGACGTCGATCGGCGACAGCTGGGTGATGACGGCGATGCCGGCCGCGTCGCCGCTGCCCACCAGGTTGCCGACGTCCACCGTGCGCAGGCCCACCCGGCCGCCGATCGGCGCACGCACCGTCGCGTAATCGAGGTTGAGCTGGGCCGTGCCTTCGGCCGCCTTGTTCGTCATGCCGGTGCCTTCGAGCTGCTTGACCAGCGCGGCCTGGGTATCGACTTCCTGGCGTGCGATCGAATCCTGCTCGAGCAGGGTGCGGTAGCGCGACAGGATCAGGCGCGCGCTTTCGAGCTGGGCTTCGTCGCGCTGGCGCTGGCCGCGCGCCTGCAGCAAGGCCATCTCGAATGGGCGCGGGTCGATCGTCGCCAGCACCTGGCCCTGCTTGACCAGCTGGCCCTCGGTGAAGTGGATCTTCTGGACCACGCCCGACACCTGCGGACGCACGGTGACGGTGGCCGCGGCGACCACGGTGCCGAGCGCCTCCAGCGTCACCGGGATGTCGGCCTGCTCGGCGCGCGCGACGCCGACCGTGGTTGCTGGGCCTCGTCCACCCGGACCGCGCGCGCCGCCCGGCCCACCTGGGCCGCCGGCCGCCATCCCCGGCCCACCCGCGCCACCGGGGCCGCCCGCCGGCTGGTGGGTGAGCCACCAGGCGAGGCCGCCCAGCGCCACCATCGACAGCACGGCGATCACGCCGCCGATGAGGCGGGCGCGCCGGGTGCGGGCGGGACGGTCGGTGGTTGGATGAGGCGGGAGATGCTGGTCCATGCTTGTCCTTGTTCTATATAATTTTGTTACTTGCACAATACGGTCACAATGACTTTAGCATGGTCGTTTCACTCATAATGTTTCGTAACGTACATTGCTCTTCCGTAGAATCGACGCTCGCGCGACCGCCTTAACGCCGATTAACACAGTTCGCCCCTATTTAGGCGACGTAAACGGAAAACGGGCGCGAACTGCCGCTCGCGCCCGTCGATACTCTGTATTAATCAGTTACAAACTGCTTACATAAGCGATCACCAGTTGCCGCAGAAGCAGTGGGCCACCGCCGCGAACGGCTTGCGCTCCTGCGTCAGCTCGGACAGGAAGGCCATGTCGTGCGCCACCTGGCCGACCGGGCCGGCCGGAATCGCCTGCTCGACCAGGCCCAGCTTGACCTGGATCGTCATCGCCTGCGCCGCCGAGGCGCCGGCCATCTGCAGGAAGCGCTCCACGCGGGTGACCGGACGCTCGACGTAGACCACGCGATAATCCTTGGCCAGCTTGGCGCGACCGGCGGCCGAGGCCAGGGCGTCGTTATAGCTGCCCAGGCGGTCGACCAGGCCGCGTTCCTTGGCCTGGGCGCCGGTCCAGACACGGCCCTGCCCCACTTCGTCGATCTTCGCCTGGGTGGTCTTGCGCGCCGCCGCCGCCTTGCTGGTGAAGTCGGCATACACATTGTTGATGCTTTGCTGGACCAGCTTCTGGAAGCGCGGGTCGAGCGGACGCAGCGGATTGTAGGCATCGGCCAGCCAGGTGGTGGTCACGCCCTCGGTGCGCACGCCCAGCTTGTCGGCCACCTTGTCGGCGGTCGGCAGCAGCGCGAACACGCCGATCGAACCGGTAATGGTGGCCGGGTCGGCGATGACTTCGTCGGACGCCATCGAGATCCAGTAGCCGCCCGACGCCGCCACGCTGCCCATCGACACCACCACCGGCTTGCCGGCGGCGCGCGTCAGTTCCAGCTCGCGCCGGATCAACTCGGAGCCATAAGCGCTGCCGCCGGGCGAATCGACGCGCAGCACCAGGGCCTTGATCGAATCGTCCTCGCGCGCCTGGCGAATGAGGTTGGCCGTGGAGCGGCCGCCGATCACGCCGGGACCGCCCGCACCGTCGGTGATGGTGCCGGAGGCGACGATCACGCCGACCGCGTCGCCAAAGGCTTTCTGCGGATGACGCGACAGGTAGTCATAGAAGCTGATCTGGCGGAACGACTTGATGTCTTCTTCGTAGACGCCCCGCTTGACCATCAGCGCGCGCAACTCGTCGCGGGTCTTGAGGCCGTCGACCAGCTTGGCCTGCAACGCGACCTTGGCGGCGCTGCCGCCGGCCGCTTCCATGCGCTCGGGTAGCGTGTCGATCATGCTGGCCAGCGCCCCGTCGGGCAGCTTGCGGTTTTTTTCGACCAGGCCGGTGTAGCCGGACCACATCGCGTTGTACAGGAAGGCGTCGGCCTCGCGCGCGGCGTCCGACGGGCCGTTGGCGATATACGGCTCGGCCGCGCTCTTGTAGGTGCCGACCTTGACCAGGTTGACCGTCACGCCGACCTTGTCGAGCGCGTCGCGATAGTAGTTGCGGCGTCCGCCGAAGCCTTCGATGAGAACCATGCCCATCGGATGCACATAGACCTCGTTGGCGTGCGAGGCGACCAGGTAGCGCTTCTGGTCGTACTGGCCGCTCCAGGCCACGACCGTCTTGCCGGCCTTCTTGACGCGCTCCACCGCGGCGCCAAACTCGCGCAGCATGGCCATGCCGCCGCCGTTCATCTCGTCCAGCAGCAGCACCACGCTGGTGATGTTGGGATCGCGCGCGGCATTGTCCATCACCTGGATCACGTCGCGCAGGCGCACGGTGCGCTTGCTGTCGCCGCCCACGTTGTCGAGCACCGTGTCGCGCAAGGTGGTCTCGTACTGCTCGACCAGGTCGCCCTTGACCTCGACCACCAGCGCGGTTTTGTCAGACAGCGGCTTGACGCCGCCGCCGAAGAACATCGCGATAATCAGGATGAGGATCAGCAGGAACAGCAGGTTGAAGAAGGTGCGGCGGGTCACGTCGAGCGCGGTCCAGAGGAACACGAAGCCGCGCCGCAAGGCATAGAGGGGCTTGAAGGCCATCGAAACTCCAGTCAAGGTCAATGAAACGTAGCGGTCAGGCGACCCGCCCGGCCCCGGCCACGCCAGGGACGCGACGCGAGATCGCATACAAGCCGGCAAACACCAGTATGCCGTTAATCAACAGTAATTCCAGCCCGAGGCGGTAAGCGCCGAGCAGGTAAGCCTGATTGTACTCAAGGATCGCGCACAGGACAGGTGCGCCGATCGTCACCAGCGGGACAAGGCGGTCGGTCGGCGTGCGCGCGGTCAGCATGCCGAAGGCGAACAGGCCGAGCAAGGGCCCGTAGGTGTACGCCGCCAGCTTGAGGATCACGCCGATCATGCTCGGATTGTCGGCCGCCTTGAAGCCCAGCACCAGCAGCAGGAACAGGAAGGCGAAACCCAGGTGCACGCGGCGGCGCAGGCTTTCGGCCTGGGCCTGGGTCAGGTCGGTGCGGCGCTTGATGCCGAGCAGGTCGATGCAGGTCGACGAGGTCAGCGCCGTGATGGCGCCGTCGGCGCTGGGGAACAGGGCCGAGATCAGCGCGATCAGGAAGATGATCTGCAAGGCCGCCGGCAGGTGGCCCATCACCACCGCCGGGAAGATCTTGTCGCCGGTGGCCGTCACGCCGACCGTCGGCGCATACAAGTACAGCAGGCCGCCCAGGAACACGAAGGACAGCAGCACCACGACCAGCACCGCGGTCAGGGTCAGCATATTCTTTTGCGAATCCTTCAGGGTCTTGACCGAGATGGTCTTCTGCATCATTTCCTGGTCCATGCCGGTCATGGTGATCGTGATCAGGGCGCCGGCGATGATCTGCTTGAGCCAGAAATTGGGGCTGTCGACATCAATCGTGAAGATCGTGGCCAGGCCCTGCGACTGCATCTGGTTCAGGCTTTCCGGGATCGACATGTTCAACTCGCCCAGCAAAATCCAGACGCAGGCGAACAGGCCGAACAGCATGCAGCTGGTCTGCAGGGTGTCGGTCCAGACGATGGTCTTGACGCCGCCCTGGTAGGTGTAGAGCAGGATCATGCCCAGCACGACCAGGGTGCTGAGCCAGAACGGCACGCCCAGGCTGTCGAGGATGATCGCTTGCAGGATGTTCACGACCAGGTAGAGACGCGCGGTGGCGCCCAGCAGGCGCGAAATAATGAAGAAGCCGGCGCCGCTCTGATAGGCGCGCCGACCGAGGCGCACATCGAGGTAGTGGTAGATCGAGGTCAGCTGCAGGCGGTAGTACAGCGGCAGCAGCACATAGGTCACGGCGATATAGCCGATCACGTAGCCGATCACGATCTGGGCATAGCCGAAGCCGTCGACGCCGACCGCGCCCGGCACGCTCACGAAGGTCACGCCGGACAGGGTGGTGCCGACCATGCCGAAAGCAACCAGCATCCAGTTGCTGCTCTTGTTACCGATGAAGAAGCTGTCGTTGTTGGCGCCTTTCGAGGTGGCCCAGGCGACGCCGAGCAGCAGTGCGAAATACGCGATGAGGATGCAAAAGAGGAGTAGCGGGGACATGGGGTGCCGAGGTTGATGTTTCGCTCAGCAATATACACCTTACGCCACGCTGGCCCAAGGGCCGGCGCCCAGGTTTGCCTTCAGATTTCTTCGCCGCGCACCCGCGTGAAGGGACCGATGCAGGCCTCGACCGAGGCTTCGGCGCACAGCAGGAACAGCTTGCCGGACGGATGGAAGCGCACGAAATGGGTGACATTGGCGCCCGGCTTCATGACGTTGCCGGAGCAGTCGGGCTTGCCGTTGTCCTTGGTGACGCGGTCGGTCAGGCGGTAGAAACCCTCGGGGTCGGGCTCGTTGGGGATCGTGTAGACGCTCTCGGAAATCTCGGCGGCGCTGGTGACCAGCGTGGTGCCGTCGGCGCGGAAGCGGTAGGTCTCCGAGCAGTTGGTATCTGGCACCTCGAGGCGCCAGATCCCCAGGATCGGGTGATCGGACGCCGGGGCATTCTGCGCCAGCGCCGGCATGACGGCGCCCAGGAGGGACAACAGCAACAGGCTGATAATGGCGCGCATGGCGGGCTCCTTGGTCGCAATCGGACGGTGCCTGCACGGGATCGACAGGCGATGCCATTATTGCATCGCCTGTCGCGGGCAGGCGCACGCGCTACGACTCAGCCCTTCTCGCTACCTGCCTTCGGCTTGGCCGGGCGGCGGCTGCGGGGTGCAGCCTTGCGCGCCGGCGCCTTGGCGGCTGGACGAGCGGGATTGTAACGCGCCAGCTTGGCCGCGGCAGCAGCGTCGATCGCCTCGTCCGACTCTTCGTCGTCGTGAAGCTGCGGCTCATCGGGCGTCTCGACCACGGCCGGCGCCGCTGCCTGCTCAGCAGCGGCGGCGGCTTCCAGCGCTGCCTGCTCGGCGAGCTTCTTGGCCGATGGTTTGCGTGGGGCGCGGCGGCGCTCTTTCGGTGCCGGCGTCTCGGCCTGCGGTTCCGCTTGCGTGGCGTCCGCCTCGACCGCGAACAGCGTCGGCTGCGATGCCGGCTGCTCGATGGCCTCAAGCTCGGCCCGTTGTTCGACCTGCTGTTCGACCTGCTGTTCGACTACCTTGTCGACCTGCGATTCGGTGTCGGTGACGACCGGTTCCAGCAGGGCTGGAATCTGCGCCGTCTCGCCGCGAGCACCGCCCTTGCGGCCACCGCGGCCACGCCCACGGCGGGTGTCGGGCTTGGCCTGCTCGTCCGGCGCGCCTTCGACCGGCGCGGCGGCATCGAGCATGTCCTGGACCACAGCCTCGGAGGCCTGGGTGCCATCCTGGATCACGGACTCGACGCCGGCCGGCGTGGCCGGCGCATTCGCGCTGCGGTACACAAAGGTGCCCGACTTCTCGTCACGGCCGAACTCGAACAGGCCACGGGTCTGGGCTTCTTCGAGCAGGTTGCCAAAGGTGCGGAAGCCATAATAGGTTTCGGAGAAATCCGGACGGCGGCGCTTGAGCGTATCTTTCAGCAGCGAGGCCCAGATCTTGCCGGTATCGCCGCGCTCGGACACCAGTGCGTCGAAGGTCTCGACCACCATGTCGAGTGCCTGCAGTTTGCGCGTCTCGAGTTCTTCCTTGCGCTTGTCGTCGCCCGCGTTCGCATTCGAGCGGCGCGACTGCGGCTGGGCCTTGCGCTCGTCGCGCTTGGCCGCGGTGCGACGCTGTTCGCGGACCAGGTCGTCGTAGAAGATGAATTCGTCGCAGTTGGCCACCAAGAGGTCGGAGGTCGATTGCTTGACGCCCACGCCGATCACCTGCTTGTTGTTCTCGCGCAGCTTGGAGACCAGTGGCGAAAAGTCGGAATCGCCGCTGATGATGACGAAGGTATTGACGTGCGACTTGGTGTAGCACAGGTCGAGGGCGTCGACCACCAGGCGGATGTCGGCCGAATTCTTGCCTGACTGGCGCACATGCGGGATTTCGATCAGCTCGAAGTTCGCCTCATGCATCGGCGCCTTGAAGGCCTTGTAGCGGTCCCAGTCGCAGTACGACTTCTTGACCACGATGCTGCCTTTGAGCAGAAGGCGTTCCAGCACCGGCCGGATGTCGAATTTCTCGTAGTTGGCGTCGCGCACGCCCAGTGCGACGTTTTCGAAGTCGCAGAACACCGCCATGCTGATGTTGTCGGAAGATGAGGCCATGAGTTTTTGTTTTCTGGTAATGAGTGGACAAGCTAAGGGCGATTATACGCAACGCAAGCGTTTTGCCATGGTCTTGTTCACGAGCCGCCTCAGATACAGCCCCCTCCGCCAATTATCAGCAGACCTGCTCACTGGCGAACTGTACTTAGGGCCAAGGTAAGCAAGTCACGCTGATATGCAAGTTCCTTGATAACGACGTTTGCAAACAGCCCTCCAATTCCAAGTCCCACAATGAATCCACTGCCGGCTATGTACGCGAATTGCTTCAACGAGAAGCCACTACCTGGAAAACTGGTCCATATCGCCCATGCTCCCAGTAAGAGTCCAAGTATGGCCACTTTGTCGGCGCCCCCGATAAACAGGCCCACATGGAGACGCATACGCTCGATGCGCAGTGAGAGCCATTGATCAGCCAATCGCAGGTCCGGGATATCGAACCGGTGAAGATCCTCCGCATGGCGTAAATCGTGAATCAGGGTCAGCTTCCTGGTTCTGTGAAGGTCATCCTTGAAAACGAAGAGCCCGACGACTTCCGGGATCAGATCGACAATCATCGACATTATTGCCGTGCTGGAGGAAACGAAAAACAGCCAGAATCCCGTTGCTAACCAGTTATCCGGCGATAGACCAAACGACCAAACGCCTGCAGCCACCAGTACGAGTGCTAAAAAAGACACGATAGAGCATCCCAGCAGGAATCGAGCTGGCTTCTTGAACAACTTTTCAAGCCGGGTTTCCGTTTCTTCGATTCGCAGCGGCTTCTTGTCATGCAACGCATCCAGGATCGCATGCAGATGTGCTTCATTCATAAACTCTCCTTACACGGCCCACGGATGGCTCGATTGTCGAGCTGCGGCACAAATAATTCATGATAGCGGACTACTACCGAATAATTTCACAGCAGAAATAATTTCCATGAATCCGTGCAAGGAGTGTGACGCCTTCAATTGTCCGTTTAACACCCTGGTTTCTGCCCTATAATTCCGGCTCCTTCAACCGATTTTCGGGCGACGATGCTCCCTGCCACCCTGTTCGAGTCAGCGTTCAACAGCTCGCCCTTCGGGCACTACCTGCTGTCGCCCACGCCCGACGCGATCATCCTTGCCGTCAACGATGCCTTCCTCAAGGCCTCGTCGCGCACCCGCGAGGAACTGGTGGGCATCAGCCTGTTCATGGCCTTCCCCGCCAACCCCGACGATCCGGACGATACCGGGGAAGCGGACCTGCGCGCCTCGCTCGACAAGGTGCGCGCGACCGGCCTGCCCGACACCCTGCCGGCGGTGCGCTATCCGATTCCCGTGGTGCTGCCCAACGGCCAGACGGTGTTCGAGGAACGCTTCTGGACCTCGACCAGCACCCCGATCTTCGGCCCCGGCGGCGAGCTGGCCTGCATCTCGCACAGCAATAGCGACGTCACCGCCCAGGTGCGCTCCGAGGCCGCCGTGCGCGAAAGCGAGAAGCGCTTCCGCGCGCTGACCAATGCGACGGCCGAAGTCATCTATCGCATGAGTCCCGACTGGACCCAGCTGCACCACCTCGAGGGACGCGGCTTCCTGAAGGACACCGCCGGCGCCAACCGCTTCTGGCTGGACGAATACATCCCGCCCGAGGACCATGGCCGGCTGCACCAGGCGATCGCGCGCGCCATCCGCGACGGCTCGGTGTTCGAACTCGAGCACCGGGTGCGGCGCGCCGATGGAAGCTTCGGCTGGACCCAGTCGCGCGCGGTGCCGATGTTCGACGCCGCCGGCGAAGTCTACGAATGGATCGGCGCCGCCAGCGACATCACCGAGCGCAAGGCGGCGGAAGAAAACCTGCGCGAGGCCGACCGCCGCAAGGATGAGTTCCTGGCCATGCTGGCGCACGAGCTGAGGAATCCCCTGGCGCCGATCGGCGCCGCGGCCGAGCTGCTGCAGCGCATGAAGCTGGACGAGACGATCATCAAGCGCACCAGCCAGATCATCGGGCGCCAGGTCGGCCACATGACGGGGCTGATCGACGATCTGCTGGACGTCTCGCGCGTCACGCGCGGCCTGGTCGAACTCGATACCGAACCGCTCGACGTCGGCGCCGTGCTGCACGAGGCGGTGGAACAGGTCATGCCGCTGATCCAGGCGCGCCGTCACCACCTGGCGCTGCACCTGCCGCCGGCGGGCACGCTGGTTGCGGGCGACCGCAAGCGCCTGGTGCAGGTGGTCGCCAACCTGCTGGGCAACGCCGCCAAGTACACGCCGGAAGACGGGCGCCTCGAGGTCGCATCGATCGTCGACGCCAACCGGCGCCTGTGCATCGACGTGCTCGACAACGGCATCGGCATGGCGCCCGAGCTGGCGGCGCGCGCCTTCGAGCTGTTCGCCCAGGCCGAGCGCTCGTCCGACCGCTCCTCGGGCGGCCTGGGGCTGGGCCTGGCGCTGGTGAAAAGCCTGGTCGAGCTGCATGGCGGCGCCGTGTCCTGCGACAGCGCAGGCCCGGGCCGCGGCAGCCGTTTCTCGGTCTGCCTGCCGCTGATGGAGCCGCAGACCGCCAGCGCCACCCCGCCGCGCGCTGAGCTGCACAGCCCCGCGCAGCCGGAACCGCTGCGCGTGATGGTCGTGGACGACAACGTCGATGCGGCCGTCACCCTGTCGATGCTGCTCGAGTCGGGCGGCCACCGGGTCGCGGTGGAACACGACGCGCTGCGGGCGCTGGAGTGCGCGCGCCAGTTCAGGCCCCAGGCCTGCCTGCTCGACATCGGCCTGCCCGGGATCGACGGACTGGAGCTCGCGCGCCGCCTGCGCGCGCTGCCGGAAACGGCGGAGGCGATGCTGGTCGCCGTCACCGGCTACGGCCAGGCGCGCGACCGCGACCAGATCCTGGCGGCCGGCTTCGACCATCACCTGGTCAAGCCGATCGATACCGGGCGGCTGTACGCGCTGCTCGGGGCGTGCTGTCACACGCCGGCGTAACAAGCTGACTCGGCCTAGCGTGCGGCCTCCACGAAACGCGCCAGGTCGCGCGCGAAGCGTTCCGGCTCTTCGGCAAACGGCGCGTGACCCGACTCCGCATACACCGCCTGTTCTATGCGCGCGTTGACCTGGCGCGCCCTTGCCATCGTCGGCGCCGCGTGGACCAGCGCGTCGCGCGCGCCATACAACAGCAGCACCGGCGCCCGCGCTGTTTCCAATCCGCGCAAGGACACGTCCATCGAATGCACCGCGGCCTGCATGTCCCAGGAGGCCATGGCGGCAGCGCCCAGCAGGCGTTCAAAGCCGGCCTGCTCCGGCCTGGCGTGGAAGCACAGAGCCAGGAATGCGCGCTGGGCGTCCAGCCGCGTACCCAGGTCGGACGCGTTCAGGTCACGGTACACCTCGGGATGCGCAACGATCTGCCGCGCATCGGTCAATTCGACGACCCCGTTGACATAGACCGCGCCGCCGATCGCGGCGTCGCCATATGCAGCCAGGTAGTTCGAGATCACCGCCGCACCCAGCGACCAGCCGACCAGCACCGGCTTGTGCGCCTTCGTGGCCGCGATCACGGCCGCCAGGTCGTCGGCCCAGCGCCGCCCTTCACGGTAGGGCGCCGGGCCGCCCGGCTTGCCGGACAGGCCATGGCCGCGCAGGTCGTAGCTGATCAGCCGGTACCCCTGCAGCGCCGGGCTGACGCGCTGGCCTTCCCAGTTCAGGTGACTGCCCAGCAGGCCGTGGATGAACAGGATGGCCGGGCCGTCCGGGTTGCCGGATTCCTGTACCGCCAGGGAACGATGCGGTATCAGCTGCCGGTGCCGGCGGCACTGAGCTTACTACTTGCCATATGCAGTTACGACAGCACGCACGATAGTGTTCGAGAAGCGCGTACCCTCGGCACGGTCGCTAGCGTCGACGCTGCCTTAGGCATCTCGGTACCGGTATCGCAGCAATTACCTCGTCACCGGCTAAATATCAGTTTCGGCGGGCTCGTGGCAATGAAACTAGGGAGCGGCTGTCAGGTATCGCATGCGCTGATTTGATGCATTTCAGAATGTTACAATATTGAAATCTCAATATTGTGGGCGAAATTCGTGAAAAGTACACCTCTTATCCATCTTGTTCGCCTCGCCCGACGATTGAATGATAAGGCATCGGCAGAAGAGCGGTCGTCCTTCATCGCCATGTTGGAAGCATTCAACACACTGACGAACTCAGGCTACAAATGTCTATTGGGCGCAGGGGTGATGTCAGTGCTAGGCTATCTGCTTGTCTCTATTCGTTTTTATCCGTCTGGACTGACTCTCGGCGACGGATTTTTCTTTCTCATGGTCGCCTTCGCGTTTGGATTTGCTTATCTGTTATTCATTCTTGCCGGATTTTTATTTGCCCAACTTTTGCTCTACTTATACACGTCGATTAAAAAAAACGGCATAAAAGCATGGCGTCAATTGCTCGCGACAACTGGACTAGTCTGCGCATTAGTCCTTGGCTTGGTCATGATGGTCGAGACGTGCAATCAGGATAAAATCCGGCTTTTGTTAGGGGCACTCGTGGGGTTCTCGGCATCGGGCCTGTGTTTGACGCTTCTCATCGAATCACTGGACGATCCTGCCGCAAAAAAATCTCAAAAATGGTTCCATATCGCCATGTGGACAGGCCTTCTGTTCATGCCCCTATTGCTCTCTTCGTCGTTTGTGCAGAGAATGAATGAAAACGTCGTGATGTCGGCTGTCGGTTTGAGAATAACGGATGTCACGCTGAAGCTCAGCGAAGAAAATTACGATATTCTTTCAAGCGTTGCAAGTGGACAGAATATCGCCGTTCTCGGCTGTCGGGAATCGGCATCCGGACAGCCCGAGCGATTAATCCACGGAGTCAATTTGCTGTGGCACGGCGTCGGCGAACGTAGCTTGGTGGAACTACCAACCGCGTCGAAGCCAAATCTGATTGTCGAGCTGAAGCGCGATGGTGTGTACGCACTTAGAAACTACGCAGGCGCTGTTGAACGTTGCTTGGAACTGAGCGGCGACGTGCTTTTTGAGCCAGGCTCGTCGAATCTATTGGCGAAGCAAGCCGAGCTGAAGGAGATCATCGACGTGATTTCTTCAAGTAAGAACACCATTCGGAGAATCCAGGTCATTGGCCATGCCGATGCATTGGGGTACACAGGCAATTTCAGTCAGAACAACAAACTCGCTGTAGACCGAGCGGAGGCTGTGAAGGATAGCATCGTCAGTGGCGCCGATATTGAGAAGGAAAGGGTTACAGCAGAAGGGCGCGGGGCGCGCGAGCCGAAGACCCTATGTAAGGACTGGCCTATCAAGGCAACGTTAGCTGAATGCCTCGCAATAAATCGCAGGGTTGAAGTGAGAATTGAATTTAATCCTGTCCAGCCTGCGCCGCCTTGCAAGAGTGAGGACCGCGACCCGAAATCAGGGAACTGATTCGCCCTGCCATAGTTAAGAAATCACCTACTCGCGTCTTTCGCGGTAAGGAAATCCCTCAAGCAGGCAGTAAAGTCCGGCGGCGCCTCACATTGGACAGGTGCGACGCCTCCAGTTCCTCCACGCGGGCATTCGCGATGCGTGCGCCGATCCATTCGGCATCCGCCGCGGTCGTCACCGGGTCGTGGCGGCCGGTCAGAGTGAACCGTTTGCCCCCCGTACTTGCTCCAAAGTTTTTAGACAGTCTCTAACAAAACCCTCATTGCTGCGTTGTTCCGGCTCGCCGTACGGACGTGATGTCTTGGCCGGTCTTTCGGCGGGCTGTATCCTTTGCCCTGAGGTTTTTGCTGGGCGGCTCTGAGCCGGCGTGAAATGCTGCATGAAAGCGAGCGATGCCGGATCTCGGCCGTTGGCCAATCGCTTACCAAGAATCAAATTTTGTGGCTAAAATGTTTGGATCACGCCATCCAGCGCGGGGACGGTGGTGTGCCCGGTCGTGGCCTGCGCCAGGGAGCAGGATCGAGGCCAGCAGGAGGCTGCGGGCGCGCGTCCGCAGGAATATATGAGTCAAGTTCATGGTGCGCTCCAGGGGTCTATGAAGCGTTATCCTAAAGCTTGACATTAGTGTGAGGGGCATGCGAAGACCGCATGCAATCCGATCCTTCCTCACCGGCGCTGGCGATCGGCGAGCTGGCGCGCCAGACCGGCGCCAGCGTACGCTCGCTGCGCCACTACGACGAACAGGGCCTGCTCGACGCGCGCCGCGCCGCCAACGGCTACCGCGTGTTCCCGCCGGGCGCCGTGACCCGGGTGCGCCAGATCCAGCGCCTGATCGCGGCCGGCTTCACCCTGGCCGAGATCCGGAGCTTCCCCAACTGCATGCTGGCGGTCGAGGGCGCCGCCATGTGCGCCGAGACGGCGCCGGCCCAGCACAAGCTACTGGCCGCCATCGAAGCCGAGATGGGCGAACTCGAACGGCGGCGCGCGCGCCTGCGCGCCATGTTGGCGTCAACCGCCGGCGGCTAGCACCTTCCATGATTAGCGCCGGGCGGCGATAATGCCGCCAACCTTTTCCGGCAACGACACCATGCAAGCACACAAAGCCCATTACCTGCAGCTGCGTCCCCACGACGCCCTGCCCGACCTGACCCACCTGGCGCCGTTCATGGCCGTGGTCGTGATCGACGACGACAGCGACGAGATGTGGCGCTGGGACGTTGCGCGCTGGCTGGTCGATTCCGGCTGCCGCTACATGCTGGCCTGGGGCAAGGAGTGCGCGAGCTGGAGCGAGGCGGTCGAGGATGCGGCCCTGGAAGCCTTCGACTACGAAGACGTCGCGCCGGAACAGACCGTGCTGACGACCGCCCACGAGGATGACGACCTGGACGAAGTGTTCTGGTTCGCCCGCCACCGCGCCAGCCACCCGGCGCTGCGCTTTTCCACCGCGGTGATCCTGCACGTGGCCGTGCGCGGCCGGCCCGACGAATTGCTGGCGCAGTTCGCGGACGCCTGAACCGCCGTTCCGCGCGACTTACACGCGCGCCAGCGTCTCCGGATCGGCCTCGCCGTCGAAATACTTGTCGATGCAGGCCTGGAACACGGCCTCGTCCGGCGCCACGTCGGCGAACAGGGTCATCGACGAGCGGAATTTCAGCTCGTCCGGATGGCCGAAGATCTCGTGCGCCGACGGCCCGTCGAGCGCGGCGACGATGCCGGCGCATTCGCGCAGGCGCCGGCCCAGCACCGGATGGGCCAGGTAGGCGGCCGCCTCGTCTTCGGAGCCGATGGCAAAACGCTGCGCCATCTCGCTGCTGCCCAGCCCCTTGAACTGCGGAAAGACAAACCACATCCAGTGGCTACGCTTGTGCCCGGCCCGCAATTCGGCCACCACGCCGGCGTAGACCGGCTCCTGCGCCTCGACGAAGCGCGTCAGGTTGAAGTCATCCATGACATTTCCCTCCCCTTGTCATCGAAATGCTACAACACCGTCGTTGTTTGCTAAAGTGCCGCACGATGAACGCCGAACACCTCTCCCTCCTCCTCGTCCGCGAAATGCCCTACGGGAAATATAAAGGCCGCAAGCTCGCCGACCTGCCGGGCCACTACCTGGGCTGGTTCGCGCGCGAAGGCTTTCCACGCGGCGAGCTGGGCCAATTGCTGGCCCTGATGTACGAACTCGACCACAATGATTTGCGCGGCCTGCTCGATCCGCTGCGCAGGCCGTCAACTAGTTGATTCCCTCTAGCAATACACCCGCCAAAATCCTGCTGGGCATCGGTATAATCGAACATTCAACGAAGAATCCACCATGCTCAACGAACACGCTCCCGCGCCCCTGGTACTGGTGGTCGAGGATGACGACCACATTGCCCAGGTATTGCGCTTCATGCTCGAACGCCAGGGCTACCGCGTCACGCACCTGGCCGACGGCCGCGCCGCGGGCGAGTACGTCGCCGCCAGTCCCGAGATTCCCGACCTGGTGCTGCTGGACGTGATGCTGCCCCATCTCGATGGCTTCGAGATCGTCGCCCTGGCCCGCGCGCGCGCCGCTTGGGCGGCGGTGCCGATCCTGATGCTGACTGCCAAGAACACCGAGCGCGACACCGTGCGCGCGCTCGACGCGGGCGCCACCGACTTCGTCAGCAAGCCGTTCCAGCCCAACGAATTGCTGGCGCGGGTGCGGCGGCTGCTGCTGCCGGCCGCCTGAGCCTATCCCGAAGCGGGCGCTGCGAATCGCCCTGTTCGCTTACACTCGGGGCATGTCGCGCACTATTTTCCTGCTTCCGCTTCTGCTGTCATCGCTGTCCTTGCCGGCCCAGGCAGCCACCTTGCTACTGTGCCCCGGCGCCCCGCTCGCCTCGCCCGGCGCCGTGACCGAGGACCACACCACCGCCATGGGCGCGCGCATGCGCGCCATCGTCACCGAAGCGCCGGGCAAGCCCGATCCCGGCTGCCGCGCCGTGCCGCTCAGGGTGGCTGCCAGCGGCGTCCAGGCCCTGCACCTTTTGCCACGGGACGCCGCGCCCGGCGACACGATCCTGCTGCGCGGCGAACAACGGGACAAGGAATTCACGGTCACCGGCCACACGCTGGGCGCGGAGGAGCCGCCGCCAGCGCCGCAGCCGGGCCTGGCCACGCAAGACCCCGAGGACGCGGCCGAGGTGCGCCGGCGCGCGCCGCGCGCCACCTGGGCCTGGAGCCCGAACGCCTGGCGCGAACGCGCCGACGCCATGCTCGACTGGGCCGTCCGCCAGGGCATGGGCGAGTTGTTCATCAATGTGCCGGTGCGCGCCGGCCAGGTCGCCGAGCCGCAGGCATTGGCGGCCTTCGTGCGCCAGGCGGACAGCCGCGGCGTCGCGGTGACCGTCTTCGAGGACGGGCCCGACCTGATCCTGCCAACCGCGCGCGCCGACGCCGTCGACCGCATGCGCGCGTATGCCGCCTACAACGTGCAGGCGGGCGCAAAAGAGCGCCTGAAGGGCGTCCAGCTCGACGTCCAGCCCCAGCTGCTCGACCCCGACAAGCTGCCGGAGGCGACGCGCGACGGCCACTACCTCGACCTGCTTGCCGCGCTACGCAAGGCCGCCGGCAAGATGCGGCTCGAGGCCGTGGCGCCGGCCGCCTGGAGCAGCGAACACGCGCTGCTGCGCGGCCTGGCGCGCCATGTGGACGCGCTGACGGTGCGTAACTACCGCACCGACCCCGATGAAATACGGCGCCATGCGGCGCCCTTCCTGGACTGGGGCGTCAGGCATGGCAAGCGGGTGCGCATCGCGCTCGAGGCCGGACCGGCCGGCACCGGCGTGGAACGCCACTACCGGCGCGTGGGGCCGGGGGACAAGGGCGACCTGCTGATGTTCGACCTGGCCGGGCAGAAGGTGCTGATGCTGCTGAAGGTGCCCGCGGCCCAGGACGAGGCGCAAGCCTATGCGCTGGCCGACCGGCGCGGCATCGCCGGCTCGGCCACCACCTTCCACTTCGACAAGCCCGCGCTGATACGCCTGCTGCCGCAGCTGGAACAGTCCTTTGGCGCGTGGAAAAGCTTTGGCGGGATGGCGGTGCACGAGCTGCGCTGAATAGTTGCTGTCGACCTAAGCGTTCGACAGGTCATAAATCGTAAATCGGGGTGAGGTCTGACATTTGGACACGACCTGAACTGTGCTACGGAGGACCATTGCAGAGGCCGTGTCCGAATGCCAGACCTGCCCCCCGCTTGTGCCCCCCGCTTGTGCCTCCACTTTCGCTACCCTAGTGGCAGCTCCACCGTAAACCGCGTCCCCATCCCGGCCCGGGTCTCGAAACCGATCGTGCCGCCGTGCTCCTCGACGATCGCCTTGCTGATGCTCAGCCCCAGCCCGGTGCCGCCGCGCTGGCGCGTGTCGTGGCCGTCGGCCTGGGCGAAGCGCTCGAATACGCGCGCCTGGAACGCGGGCGGGATGCCCGGTCCCTCGTCGGTCACACTCAGGCGCGCCCAGCCCGTCCGCTGCGCCAGTCCCACCGTCACTGTCTTGCCGGTCGGCGTGAACTTGACCGCGTTCGACAGCAGGTTGCTCAGCACCTGCACCAGGCGGTCATGGTCGATCGCGGCCTGTACCCCTTCTGCGCCGGGCGGCAGGTCCAGGCGCAGCGCGACGCCGGCCTGGCGCGCCTGGCCCTCCATCGCCTCGGTCGCGTCCCGCAGCACCGGCGCCAGCGGCTGCACGCTGCGCTGGTATTCCATCTGGCCCGCCTCGATCTTCTGGATGTCGAGCAGGTCGTTCACCATCCGCATCAGGCGCTCGCAGCTCTGGCTGGCGATGCGGATCAGCTTGGCCACGTCGGGCGGCAATTCGCCGGCCATGCCGGTGTCGAGCAGCGACAGCGAAGCGTGGACCGAGGTGAGCGGCGTGCGCAGCTCGTGCGAGACGGTGGACACGAATTCGCTCTTCATGCGGTCGACCTTCTTGCGCTCGGAGATATCGTGCAGGAAGATGCTGAAGAAGGCGTCGACGCCCTCGCCTGCCAGCGCCACCGTGGTCTCGACCGTGAATTCCGTGCCCTGGCGGTTGACCACGATCCGTTCCAGGCGCCGGTCATACGCAAACTCGCCGCCCTGGTGGAAGCCCCGCAGCGCCTTGGCGATGCTGGCGCGGTAGCGCTCCGGCAGGATCATCTCGGCCAGTGGCCAGCCCACCGTGTCGTGACGGCTCCAGCCGAACATGCGTTCGGCGGCCGGATTCCAGTCGAGGATCATGCCGCGCTGGTCGGCCGCGATGAAGGCGTCCTGCGCCGCCCCGACGATGGTGGCCATGCGCTGCTCGCTGGCGCGCACCGCGGCCAGCGCGCGCTCCAGTTCCAGGGTGCGCTGCTCGACCCGCTGTTCGAGGGTGTCGTTCAGCGTCTGCAGTTCGGCGCGCCGGTCCACCAGCGCCGTCACCAGCGCATTGAGCGCGCCCGACAGCTGGCGCACCTCGGTGTAGCCGCGCCGCGCCGGCACCAGCTCCTGGCTGTCGCCGCGGCGCAGGCGGTCGGCCGACGCGGCCAGGGCCTGCAAGGGACGCGTGATGCGGCGCGCCAGCAGCAGGCCGGCCAGCGAGAACAGCAGCGCCAGCGCGGCGCCGCTCCACAGCGCGCGTGCGCGCAGCTCGCGCACCGGGCGGTAGGCGTCCTCGAGGTCCTGGCGCACCAGCACGTGCCAGCCCAGGCCCGGATAGTCGCCCACCGCGCGGGTGGCGGCGTAGCCGACCAGGTAGTCGCGCCCATCCTGCCAGCGCTCGACCGCGTACCCGGTGCGGCCCTGGCGCGCCTGCCCCAGGCTGGCCAGGTCGACCTTGTTGTCCTGCAGGCCTTCGGGCCCCAGCAGCACCACGCCTTCGGCGCTGACGATCAGGGCCTGCACCCGGTTGCGCGCCTGCACCGGCACAATGATCGAGCGCTCGACGTCGCGCGCCCACTCCCACGACAGATGGGTGCCCAGCACCCCGGCCGGCTTGCCGTCCGCGCCCATCCAGGGGAAGGCGACGTCGACGAAGCGGCGCGGCTCGCCTTCCTGCACCGGCAGCAGCTTGGCCAGCAGCACCGCATCGTGCACGTCGCCGACGTAGGTGCCCGCGAGGGCGTTGATGAACCACGGCCGCTTGGCCACGTTCTTCCCTTCCAGCAGGCCGCGCGCCTCGGCCAGCACCGTGCCGTCGAGGGCCGTCATGCCGATCCATTCGTAGTAGCCGTAGGTCGACTGCATGTCGGCCAGGATGCGGCGCCGTTCGGCATGCGAGGCGTCTGGGGCTACCAGGTCGCCGCGGCGCGCCATCAGCCGCACCTCGCGATAGCGCTCGTACATGCCGCGATCGAGCTTGTCGGCGGTCTGCATCGCCATCTCGCCCAGCCCGGCGCCAATGCTGCTTTTGACCTGGGCGGTCGCGAAGCGCTCGACCACCTCGACCAGCAGCAGGGTCAGGACCACGGTCAGCAGCGAGAATGCAAGCGCCAGCCAGGCACCGAGGCCGCGCGGGGTCAGGCTGGCGGAGAAGCGAGGGAGATTTGGCATGCGGGACCTGAAATTATTTTTTTGCCAGCGTATCACGGGCATCCCGCCCCTCGGCAAGAGGAGACTTGGTCAATCCCGCGTCACGACCGGTTTCCATCCAGCGTGCATGAAAAGTGTTGGTCCTCCTTACGGCAGAGGGTCCGGCGGCTTGGGCCGAAAAGCGGGTGATTCCGCACGGCCATGCCCGATTTCCGGTAAACTTGACGGCTATAAGTACATCGATTGGAAACACCGTCATGCAAGCCACCGCCGCCGCCGCACTCACCCCGCCTTCCCTGCTGGACTATGCCACCTCGTGCGCGCTGCCGACGCCGTGGGCCCAGTTCACGCTGCA
>Ga0265780_10002481_pt1 | contig 24940 bp, 20 predicted proteins | sample P1T30metagenome_FD_192432 | JGI IMG/M metagenome (GOLD analysis project Ga0265780, IMG submission 192432) | Plant litter microbial communities from East Loma Ridge, Irvine, California - P1 T30 | ecosystem: Environmental > Terrestrial > Plant litter > Unclassified | place: USA: California... | reverse complement strand
TGGCAAACTCACCCGATTGGCTCGCACCATGCCGGCGTATTCGGCGGTATCTGTGATGGCATGGGTGTAGGCTTTTCTCGCTTGGGCAATGTGCTCGCCCAATAGTTCTTCGGAACCGTAGAGCTGTGCCAAACGCTTCAAATCAACAACGGGCGGGTCAAGCTCAAATAAGCGGGCCAGTACTTCGATGGATTGCAAGTTGCGGCGACGTTCCCGGCGGTCTTCGAGGAGTTCGGGACGATTCAGACCATAGGCCGCGACGGAGGCAATGCCTTCCATTGTCAGTCCTTTCGCAGCCTCATCGATGAAGGTAATGTGCGTTTCGGGGTCGGAGCCAGTAGCGGGATTCAGTAGCAGTGGGAGCTCCCGCGCTTCATTGTGGTGATGGTTGCGGGCGCGACCATTGGGGTCGTTGCGGAGCGGAAACAACTGGTGCTTTCGAATACGGTTGCAGTCTTCACAGGCAAAGAGCAGATTGCTCCATTCATAGGCTAGCCAATAGTAACCGGGCCCTTCGACCGGGCTGGTCGCGGCCTGACGATAGCCGGCCTTGGGTCGGTAGTGCTCCACGTCGCCGGGACTGCTGTGCAGAAAAAGTGTTTCACAATAGGCGCATTTGCCGTGCTGGTCGGCGATGAGGTGCTTCTTCACATCGGCGGCCGCGTAGATGGTTCGGCGCGGCTTGAGGGCACGCGTGGCCGGCAGCTGGCAGCCGGCCGGGTCGTTATCGAAGGCTTGCTCAAGGGCGTGGCGCGCCGCCGGAGCCTGGCGGGCTAATGAGGCGGGCTCGGCCGGGCTTTTCGCAATCTTAATCATTCTGCTGTAGGGCCGGGCTTTTGCGGATGCAGGCGCTGGCGCAACTCCTGCAACACAGCATTAATTTCTCGCTCAGAAGGCGTCTCGCCCAGAGGCTCCGTATCCAACTCCTGCGTTATCGCAGCTAGCTCCTTCTTTTCGGCGGCGGTACGTTTGGGCTTGGTTAGCAGCTCCGCCCGACGCTTGAGCTTCTGTTCAGCATCGAGCGAGCGGGTCGTTTCCAGCCCAAATAGCTCGCTGGTCATTATCTGGTCGATGCGCCAGTTGCGCACGTCTTCCAGATTTTGGTGCACGATGGTCTGGTCGCCTTCCCGCTTTAGCAGCACTACGTTGGCCCCGGCGTCGCCGGCGGCTTGCACTACTAGCGGGCTGTGCGCAGTAGCAATGAACTGGGTGTTCTTGAAGATGCCGCTCAGGAAGCCGATGAGCTTGCGCTGCCAGCTGGGGTGCAGGTGCAGGTCGATTTCATCGATGAGCACGATGGCCGGCTCTTCCAGCGGGTTCGGGCTGTCGGGGTAGCGGATGAAGAGCTTGCTGGCGAAGTCGGTGAGCCACACCACCAGGGTTTGGTAGCCCAGGCTCATGTCGCGCAGGCGCACCCAGCCGTAGGGGGTTTGCAGTTCTACAAACTGTTGGTGGCCTTCATTGATGATAATAATGTCCTTTATATCTGGCAAAACCTTCAACAAGGCTTGTCGCACTTGCTCTAATGACGTTGCCGCTTGTTTATCTCCTTTGAGTGAACTGTACTCCATTCGCATGAACCACTCTTCAGGGTTTACTAAATCGGCTCGGTCATCGAAGAGGCTAGCGCACGAATAAGATGAGTGAGAAGAATCACCAAGAGCCGAGTTTCCAGTCATACGGCCAGCGCCATACCCATAGCATATAAGTCCCATTAATTCTCTTGTTCCCCCATAGCTACCACCAAGTACTCCATCCCTCTTAATATTAGCTCTGCCTGTGCGATACAAATACGTCTTGTGCAGAACACCTTGCTTACTAATTAATGGAGCTGATATTAATAAGCCTGTAGTTGTGGTGCAATCAATATGTGTATCATTATGCGTTGAGTTCCTAACAAAATACCAGTTGTACTTCAGGTCAGAAATAAATCCTACAACGCCAGCCTCCGACTGTGGTTGAAATTCTGGCATCATCGTCGCCAACGCCTTCAGCACCGTCGTCTTTCCCACGCCATTATCCCCGAGAATAATCGTCCACTGCGCAGGTCGACCATCGGGGCAGGCGAAGGAAATCGTCTGCTTCTCCCCGAAGCTGCGCACGTTTTCCAGGCTCAGGGAAAGGAAGTAAGCGGGGGGCGGCGAGGTGGTTTTATCAGTCATCACGGGAAGAAACGGGGCGAAACACGCAGGCCCCAAAAGTAGCAGGCCCGCCGGGTTCCGGCGGGCCTGCGGGGCAGTGGCGGCAAACCCGCAGGGGTTTCGGGCAAAGCCCCGGCGGGTTTCGGGTGAAACCTGCCGGGGCTTCTTACTTACTTGCCAACGCGCTTAAACTCCGCCGCCTGGATGGCCTGGGCGAAGAGCTTGCCGGGGCGGAACTTCACCGTCACGTTGCCGATGAGGGCCACGGTGAACTCCTTTTCGGTGTCGGCGCCTTCGCTTTTGAGGGTGATGAAGAACGAGCCGAAATCACCGAGGCGCACAATGCGGCCCTCGGTCAGCTCGCCGGGCAACACCTGGAACAAGCCTTCGAGCACGGCCATCACGTCAATGGTGCTCACCGTCGATGTGTCGCTGATGCGCTTGGCCAAGGCACGAGTGGTGGTTTCACCAGTGCTCTTAGCGGCGGCGTAAAACTTCTTGGGAGCCTTAGGGTCGCCGGGGTTGCCGCGCTCGGCTAATGAATACTCAATGGGCATCAGGAAAAGGAATTAGGGTGATAGAAGGTGGTAAGGTAGGAGAAAGCAAGTAAGTATTACTATAAGTCCAGCAATGGGACAATATCTTTCTAAATTACCAAATCGAGAATTAGGACAATAAATCCGATTTATCGCCGGAACTTTACATCCGGATAGTCAGGCCCTGCCCGCAGCAGGGCTTTTCCACGTCGGTTTTGAGTTCTTTTCGTTCACCTTTTCCCCGTTACATGCGCCGTATTCTTACGCGTTGGCTCTGCCTTAGCAGTGCGTTATTATCCATTTCTTCGGCGGCGCAGGCCTCGGCACCCGGGCCGGTGGCGGCGCCCAGCCCCGCCACCCCGCTGCACTTCATTCCCAACCAGCGGCAGTGGGCGGCGCCGGTGCTATTCGCCGCCGATGTGCCCGCCGGCCAGCTCTTCCTGGAACGCGGCCGCCTGCTGGTGGCCCGCTACGATGCCCGCCAGGTCGACCACCTGCACCACGACCGCCCCGCCAGCCGTACCGCCCGCGTGAAAGCACATGCCTACGCCGTAAACTTCGTTGGGGCCAACCCCAACGCCGACGTGCGCAGCGAGCACCCCACCGGCGCCCCCACCGATTATTTCCTGGGCAACGACCCGGCCCACTGGGCTACCAACGTGCCCTCGTTTGAGGGGGTGCGCTACCGCCAGCTCTACCCCGGCACCGACCTGCACCTCTACTCGCACGGCGCTTCGCTGGAATACGATTTTGAGTTGGCCGCCGGGGCCGATGCCGCCCGCATCAAGCTCCGCTACGAAGGCCAGGAGTCGCTGACAGTGGTGGATGGTGCCCTGCACATTGCCACCAGCGTGGGCCGCGTGACCGAGCAGAAACCGTATGCCTACCAGGTGATTGATGGCCGCCGCGTGGCCGTGCCCTGCCAGTACGTGCTGGGCCCGCAGCACACCGTGAGCTTCGGCCTGCCAAAGGGCTACGACCACACCAAGCCGCTCACCATCGACCCGGTGCTGGTGTACGCCACCTACACGGGCTCGACGGGCCAGAACTGGGGCTACACCGCCACCCACGACACGCTGGGCAACCTCTACACCGGCGGCATCATCTTCCGGACGGGCTACCCCATCACCACCGGCGCCTACGACGCGAGCTATAACGGCGGCATCGACATCGTCATCAGCGGCTACAACCCCAACGCCGCCACCGGTGCCAGCAGCCACATCCGCTCGACCTACCTGGGCGGCAGCGACGACGACTACGTGCACAGCCTGGTGATGAACGAGAGCCAGCATACGCTGGTGCTCATGGGCTCGACGGCCAGCACCAACTTCCCCGTTTCCAGCAATGCCTACGACCGCACCTATAACGGCGGCACTTCCGACCTGGTGCTGGCCCGCCTCAACTTCAGTGTGAGCGGTACCACGCTGAATGCGACCTACCTGGGCGGCTCGGCCGCCGATGGGCAGATGGCGACGAGCAGCAACCTCTACGCGAATTTTGGCGATGACTACCGGGGCGACGTGATTACGGACCATGCGGGTAACGTCTACCTCACCTCCCTCACCCGCTCCACCAACTACCCCACCCTGGGCGGCCTGCAAGCCACCAACCGGGGCGGCCACGATGCCGTGGTGACTAAGCTCAACTCCAGCCTGACCACGCTGGCCTGGAGTACCTACCTTGGCGGCGCTTCCGATGACGCGGGCTACAGCATTCAGCTCGACAGCCTGAACGGGGTGTTTGTGGCCGGCGGCACGGTGAGCACCAGCTTCCCCGGCACCAACGTGGGCATTCCCGGCATCAATACCAGCCTCAACCCCACTTACCGCGGCGGCATTGCCGACGGCTTCGTGGCGCACATTTCGCCGACCGGTAATGCCGTGGTGCAAAGCACCTACCTGGGCACCAGCAGCTACGACCAGGCTTATTTCGTGCAGCTCGACCGCAAAGGCGCAGTATATGTGCTGGGCCAGACCAACGGCGCCTACCCCGTCACGGCCGGCACCTACCGCAACGCCAACAGCCGCCAGTTCATCCACAAGCTGAACTACCAACTCACCACCACCGGCTATTCCACGGTGTTTGGCAACGGCGCCGGCACGGCCACCAGCGCCAACCCCTACCCCACTAACCTGGCCCCCACGGCTTTCCTGGTCGATAACTGCGGCAACCTCCTGCTCTCGGGCTACGGCGCGAGCAGCATTTCGGGCATGCCCACCACCACCGACGCCCTCCTGCGCACGGCGCCCAACAGCACGCCCAGCAGCCAGGCCGATGCCAACCTGAACACCTACGGCTACCTCTACCTCATGCAGCTTTCGCCCAATGCACGGCGCTTGGTGTATGGCAGCTACTACGGCACCGGCACCACCCACGTCGATGGCGGCACCTCGCGCTTCGATAAGAAGGGCATTATCTACCAGGCCATTTGCGTGCGGGCCCAGCAGTCGGGCGGGGCGCCGCCCACCATTCCGCTCACAGCCAATGCCTACGCCCGGGCCATTGGCAGCGGGGCGGGTACCAACGCAGCAGCGTTCAAGATGGACATTGCCCGGCTCGATGCCAACTTCGTGACGGCCGCCAACGGCACGCCCAACACGCGCATTGGCTGCGCCCCGCTCACCGTCACGTTCACCCGCGCCACCCCCTCGAACAACGGCACCACTTGGAACTTTGGCAACGGCCAGACCTCGACCCAGGCCAACAACGTGACCACGACTTACACCGTGCCCGGCCGCTACCCCGCCACCCTCACGGCCTATGACTCCACCAGCTGCCAGGCCGCCGTGGTCAGCCGCGATACCGTGACCGTGCTGGGCCTGCCCCGCGCCGCCCTCGGCCCCGACCAGACGGTATGCCCCGGCTCCTCGGCCACGCTCACCGTGGCGGGTGCCACGCCCGCACAGTCGGCCACCTACGCCTGGAGCCCCGCCACCGGCCTCAATACCACCAGCGGCCCCACCGTAGTGGCCACTCCCACCGCCACCACCCAATACATTGTGACGGCCGTCACGCCCGGCGGCTGCACCACCCGCGACACCGTGGTGGTGAATGTACGCAGCGCCCTCACGGTCACCATTCCGCCAGTGGCGGCACTGTGCCCCGGCGTCACGGCCACCCTCAGTGCTTCGGAGGTTAGTGGCGGTGCTACCTACACCTGGAGCCCGGCTACCGGCCTCAGCAGCACCACCGGTCGCAGCGTGACGGCCAACCCCACGGCCCTTTCGACTACCTATACCGTGCGCGTAACCACCGCCACTGGCTGCACCGGCAGCGCTACCGTGGTGGTCAACCGCGTAGGAGTGCCCCAAATTCTCCTGCACGCCACCCCGCTGCTGCCCGTAGCCGGCCAGCCCGTAGCCTTTGCCGATACCATCCAAAGCGTGCTGCCGCTCAGCAACCGCCGCTGGGAGTTTGGCGATGGGCAAACCGCCACGGGCCTCACCCCTACCCACACCTACGCCACGCCCGGCACCTACACCGTCCGGCTCACCGCTGATGTAACCGCCACGGGCTGCCCGGTCACCTCAACTCTGACCCTGGTCATTGCCCCCGACCGGGCCTTTCAGTACCCCAACATCATCACGCCCAACGGCGACAGCCAGAACGACGACTTCCGCCCCTACGTGAGCACCGAGCCGGTTGCCATCGTGATTTACAACCGCTGGGGCCGCAAGGTTTTCGAGCAAGAAAACTACACCCAGGGCTGGGGCAGCGCTCCGAACGTAGCCGCCGGCGTGTACTATTACCAACTGCGCACCGCCGCCGGCCAAACCTGGAAAGGTTGGCTCGAAGTGGTGAAGTAGACTGGTATTGAAGCCGCAAAAGCCCGTTTCCAACGTTGGAGACGGGCTTTTTTGTTTTACTGCGAGGAAAGTATTGGCCCTCCTTACGTTAGGATGCCCAAGGCGAGGGCGCGACAGCAGCTTGTTCGTCAGCACGGTGGATGCTGCACCGCGTGTGCATCGGCATTCTGTAGTATGCCTTGCCCGAGTAATTCGGCCCCTGGAATGCTGTAGCGCGGCACTTTCGTCGCTAGGCACTGGCCGGAGTGAGTCAGATGCTGTGTTGGGTGGTGCAGCAGCCCGAACGCACTTGGGTGCTGGCGAGTGGCTTCGCCCACAGTCTGCGCCTGAAACCTAGTAGGTTCTACCCAACGTACGGCAGCTTAATGCTTACGACGAACTCTTCCTCCACAGGCCCAGCTCTGCGCAGCCAAGTGGTCACTGAGCCGCTTGGTCCACTGGTAGTGGGTTCAGTTCTGGTTGGTGTTGGCCTATTGGCGCTGCCCGTGGGCCTGAGCCTGTGGCCTTATGGGCGAGCGAGCGGTGGGTTAGCAATATTGCTGGGGGTACTGGCCCTGGCCCTAGCGTGGCGTCTGGCCACGCGCAGTAGCTACCCGATGCTCCTCACGCTACGTGCCGAAGACTTATACCTCACCGCCCTAGGCCACGATGCTCGCCAAGGCGCTTCGGCCGAAACGATTCCGCTAGCAAGCATCGTGGCGTATAAGCACTGGCTTAGTCGGGGTCGGGTCTTTGCGCGGTATTACCTGCGCTTAGAGCTGGCGGGTGGGCGAGTACTGCGCATAGCCGACCCACCCGGCGTGCTACCCAACGACCCGCTGGGGACTGTGCTACTAAGCCAGTTGGTGGAAGCCTTAGCCCGGCGGGTCGGACCGGACACTACGGTCCGTCCGCTATTCTCTCAAACCCCGACGGCCCGTATACTCGGGCAATTCAGTTGGCTGGCGGTGCTTGCGTCAGCAGCGTTGCTGTGGAACGGCTACCTGACAACAGGAGTGCTGCTGTTGGCGGTTGCCGGGGTGTATCTGCTAAGCTATTACCGAGCACAACGGCTCGCCGACAAAAGGCTTGCAGACATTAGCAGCCCCAACCAGTTATAAAGCCTCAAATACGTGGTAACCAGGCAACCCGCCAACGCAAGCAGGAAGTAGCCGACGGTAGCCAGACCAATGCTGTTAAACCAGAAAAACACTGTGCATTTCAGCATTTTAGCCCTAGGTTTGGCAGGTTCTCAAAGCAGCCGGTTGGCAAGCAGAACCAGCCTACCCCGCCGCGATACTTCGCGTTTTCGCTTTTTGCCAATGTCTGGTAGCCGTCTCTTTTTGCTTCTTCAGGTTACTTGGTGGTTGGCTCCCCATGCAGCCCATGGGCAAGCCCTGATGCCACCCTTTACCCACTACCCAGCCGGGGTTCCGTATCGGGGAGCAACTACTGCGCCGCGGCTGGCCCCAGGCACGGCAGCCTGGCGGTTTCGTACGCGCATTCGCGAGGCGGCCCAGCAGCCGGCCAATTTTGCCGGGCACTACATGCTAGCGAGTTGGGGCTGCGGCGCAGAATGCCTGAGCTTTGCCATCATTGACCGCAAAACCGGCGCCGTTTATTTCAACGACCAAACGGTGTGCTGCTGGGGCACGGCCGTGCCCGACGATTTTGAGCCGGTACGCGGACTGCTCAGTAGCCGCCTGTTGGTCTTGACGGGCATGCTCAACGAAGCCGGTTCGGCCGGCCCTCATTATTTCACCTTCGACCATGGGCAGCTGGTACCGGTGCGCTAACGCCGGGTGGTACCAAGTTTTAGGTACTTCATTTTTTCCCTGCGCGGCCCATCACGGCGCTTTTACCTTGCCCCGAACCCCAGCCCCTACCTAAACCGTACTTTCGTTTATGCCACATCATCATCCTAGTGCGAGCGCAGTCGGCCTGCCTCCGGCCCGGCAATTTGCGGACCTAGTGCCCCTCACCAATGGGCAACGGGTTTTGACTCTGGCGCTGCCTTTCGGCTACGCTGCGGCGTATTTCGGCTTTGCAGCGCTGGGCTGGTGGGTCCCGGCTGTAGCCATGCTCATGGGCTTGAGCTTTATCACTTATGGCTCGACTTCGCACGATTTGGTCCACGCCAACTTGGGATTGCGCAAGTCCGTTAATGATGTCTTTTTGAGCATCATTGAACTGCTCGCGCTGCGCAGTGGACATGCCTACCGTCTGGCGCACCTGCACCACCACGCCCGCTACCCTGCCCCTGATGATATTGAAGGCGCAGCGGCCGGCATGTCGCTATTCGGCGCACTGCACGAAGGGGTCACGTATAACTTCAAGCTGTACTTCTGGGCCTTGCGCCAGGAGCGGGGCGATAAGCGGTGGGTCCGCCTGGAAGGCCTGGCCTGCCTGCTGGTGCTAGCTGCCGCCGGCGTACTGGCCAGCCTGGGCCACCCCGTGCTGCTTATCTACGCGGGACTGATGACGCTAGGCAGCTGGCTACTTCCGCTCGTGACCTCCTACATTCCCCACCGGCCGCGCGAAAAGAACGTGCTGTGGCAGACGCGCCTGTTCCGGGGCCGGGTGGCGTCGTTTATCGCGGCAGAGCATCTCTACCACCTCGAGCACCACCTGTACCCCGCCATTCCGCACCACCACTGGCCCGAATTGGCCAAGCGCCTCGACCCCTACTTTGCGCAGCAAGGCGTAGAACCCACCAAGCTGGGCTTTTAGCCACTTTATCATGCAAGCACACGAGCAGGCCAATATAGCCGAACAGCAGGGTTTTTTAGTGGTACTGATAGGAGACGGACGGCGCCTGCTAACGCTGGTCGGCGTTAGCTTGGTGCTGAGCGGCGGCTTTGCCTTGTTTCTGGCGGCCACGCGCCAACTGCTGCCGCACGACGTAGCATACCTGGGCGTGGTGGCTAGCCAGCTCTGCGGGGCCGATGATAGCCGCATTCTGCACTTTATGTTTCATGACCGGGCAGCTTTTGGGGGAGCCGTCATCGGCACGGGGCTGCTGTACTGCTGGCTAGCCGAGTTTCCGCTGCGGCAGGGGCAGGCGTGGGCGTGGTGGGTGTTGGTGTTCAGCGGGGTATTAGGATTTAGCAGCTTCCTGGCGTACCTCGGTTATGGGTATTTTGATGCGTGGCACGGCACGGCCACGGCTTTGCTGCTGCCAGTGTTTGGGCTGGGCCTGGCCCGGTCGTTTAAGACACTGCACGGTTCCCGACACCCGCGGCTGACGCTGCGACCAGCATTTACCGGGCATTGGGCATCCCGAGCGGGTTTAGGCCAAGCATGCCTGCTGGCCACGGGGCTGGGCATGTTGCTGGCCGGCTTCACTATCGGTGTCGTGGGCATGACCCGCGTGTTCGTGCCGCAGGACCTACACTACCTAAACCTGACCGTGAAGCAACTGATGGCCCTCAGCCCGCATCTGGTGCCCCTCATCGCCCACGACCGGGCGGGTTTTGGTGGAGCGCTGGCCAGCTGCGGGCTCGCCCTGCTGGGGTGCGTGTGGTGCGGCACCCCCAGCCGGAGTTTGTGGCAGGTGCTGGCCCTAACGGGCGGGGTAGGCTTTGCCACTGCTATCGGCGTGCATCCGCTCATTGGCTACACCGAATTCAGCCACCTCGCGCCGGCTTTTGCCGGGCTGGGGCTGTTCGTGGCAGGCTTGTGGGGCAGCTACGAAGCAATGCATGGCCCGAAGAAGATTACTGATAACAGGATGAACTTTAGGTAGCCTGAAAATCATTTTTCTACCTCACTGGTTAACAGCCAACCACCAGTTACCGCCTTGCCATGGCTCATCAGCCTTATGCTTCCCAGGAATGCCGGAACGCCCATCGGTCCGTGCGCGATACCTTAGACGTCGTCAGCGGCAAGTGGAAGCTCGTCATCTTGGCCGTGCTGCTGGAGGAAAAGCAGCGGTTCAAGGAGCTCACCCGCACCATTGGCATCTCGCCGCGCATCCTCTCCAAGGAACTGCAGGAGCTGGAGCTCAACCAGCTCGTGACGCGCACCGTCTGCGATACCCGCCCCGTGACGGTGGAATACGCCGCCACGGCCCACGCCCACACGCTGGGCAATGTTATTCGGGCCATGCACGAGTGGGGACAGCTACACCACGCTACCGTTATTGGGGGAGTGCAGAAGTAGGTTTTTTCTCTCCTACTTGGCCGAGGGAGCTATTGCTAAACCCGGCCACAGCGTTGGTCCAGGCTGGGTCTTCGGGGTAGAGGGCGCTGCGCAGGTACGCGTACGTGAGCTGCTGGACTGCCGCGACGCGCTCGGGGTTCTCATCGGTCGTTTCCGTTACCAAGTATCCGGAAATCCCGCCGAGCATGTGCTCAGCGCCAAACAGGGTGATGAGCCCGTTGGCCCCTGGGCTTAAGGTGTAGGCATCTGTGAACCAGTCAGGGCCGCGCACAGTCAGGGGAGAATAGTCGGCATCGCCGGCCACTACCAGCGTTGGGGTTGTCAGCTCGGCGTAGCTCATGTTCAGGTAAGAAAAATGCTCGACGGCGAACGGGCTCAGGTCTTCGCCGCCCCGGCCGGCGGCGCTCAGCAGCACGCCGGCTTTTATGCGGGGGTCGGCCCAGTCCTCGCCTAAGCGGCCATCGGGGTGGACCACTCTGGCGCCGAGCAGCAAGCTGGTAGTTTGCGCGCCAAAGGAATGCCCAACCGCGGCAATGCGGCTGCGGTCGAGACGCCCCTTCAGGTTGGGAAGAGCCTCTTCCAGCAAATCCAACTGGTCGAGGATGCGCTTGACATCTTCCACCCGAAACCGCCAGATTACCAGCTTGCGCGGGTCTGCTAAGTAGGCGTTGATGGCCTTGCTATGCGTCGCCTTAGGGTTGGGGCTCAGCGTCCGGGAATCGAGAAAAGTGGGTTGCAGCACGACAAAGCCGCGCGCTGCCCAGTACTGGGCGAGCGGGGCATAGCCGTCCAGGGACGAGCCGAAGCCGTGCGCGAAGACAATAATGGGCAGTTGGCTACCGGTGGCCGGCGCGGAAATGCGCACCTGCAAGTCCTCGCCCCGGCCCGGCGCGGCTAATATGACAGGACTGGCGGAGAGGACTGGTGCGGGAGTAATGGGAATAATGTTTTGCGAGGGGCTCATGGTTATTGTTGGCGAATGGTGAAAGGGCCGCAAACCGACTTGGTTTGACAGCCCTTCGTTATGAGCCCAAAGTTGCTCGCCGCTTTTGGCGCATGTGTCATCCCTTACCTACAGGATACCGGTTACCAAAAGGATAGCACTGAAATGGCCGGGCCCAGATTGAACCGTAAACCGCCGTTAAAACCCTTTCGGTGATACTTCCTCAACCGGGGCACACGCTGTTCCACTTCCCCTTACTTCTCCCATTGCACGAACACGTGCGCTTCGCCTGCCAGCTCTTCGTTGATGATAGCGGCAATAATGGCCCAGTCTCCGCCAGCCAGCCCCGCGCCAATGGCCGGGTAGCCGATGCGCTTGCCGGCATAGTCTTTTTTCACCTGATGAAATACCTGCCGAATGGCTTCGTAGTCAGCTTTGCGTCCGGGGCCGCGCCACTGGTACTGCGTGTAGGCGTTGAGGATTAGCAAGGGGTTATTGTTAACCTGGACTTCCGCCACCGAATAGGTGCCGAGCTTCGTTTGGTCTCCCTCTTTGGTGGCTAAATCCGCCTCGTAAGCAGCGGGAAAGACTTGCCTGATGGTTTTGGCAATGCCTGCGCCCATCGTGCAGAAGCAGTTGCAGCCGTGCACAATGACATCAAACTCGCCGGCATGAGCTTTTTTAATAAGGTCGCCTTTCTCAGTGTGCATAGATTAAGTTATTCACTTGAGCCTGAAAGTTACGCTCTGCTCATTTTCACGCTCGGCCAGGAACAAGCGCTGCAACATTATAGATGCCTTCGTGCATCACCATTATCACCTAGCCAATGTGAGGTGTTGGCAACGGCTGCGTTGACAACGAATTTCTGGATTAGGCGAGTGGGTTGATAATTCAGTAAGTAAACCTGGAGAATTGCATGCTGTCTTCGGCCAGTGTCACTGCACTGCATTGCTATTTGTCCCCTACGTGCCCTCAGAAAAGCAAACACCCCGTTTCCAACGTGGAAACGGGGTGTTTTGCTGAGAGGATGGGATTCGAACCCACGATAACCTTTTGGGCTATACACACTTTCCAGGCGTGCTCCTTCGACCACTCGGACACCTCTCAAGGTTGGCGGTTCTTGCCGCAAAGATAGCGCGGAAATGGGTTATGAATTATAAATTGTGAATTATGAATTGCCGTTCTACCAACTCATAACTCATAACTCATAATTCATAATTCATTATCAAAGCGTTATCTCGCCGCGCAGATTCAGCGTCAGCAGCTCGCGGGTGCGGGCCTCCTCCAGTCCAAGGCCGAGCACGAACATGAGCTTGGTCACGGCCGCTTCGGTGGTAATGTCGTCGCCCCCCACCACGCCGAGGTCGGCGAAGTGGGAACTGGTTTCGTACTTGCCCTGCACCACGCGGCCTTCCTCACACTGGCTCACGTTTAGGAGCCACACGCCGCGCTGGCGGGCTTCGGCCAGGCAGTTGAGGAACCACGGCGCGGTGGGCGCGTTGCCCGAGCCGTAGGTTTCGAGCACGCAGCCGCGCAGGCCTGGAATGCCCAGAATAGCTGCCACCACAGCCTGCGTGATGCCCGGAAACAGCCGCAGCACCGCCACGCCTACTTCCAGCTGCGTGTGCACCTTGAGGTGGGCAGCAGGCAGCAGGCGAATGCTATTATCGGCAAATTCGAGGCTGATGCCAGCACGGGCCAGCGGCGGGTAATTCTCGCTTTTGAAAGCGGCGAACTGCTGGCTTTCGACCTTTTTGGCGCGGTTGCCACGAATAAGGACGTCGTTGAAAAACACGCACACCTCTGGCACCCGCACGGTGTGGGTGTGTGGGTAACGAGCCGCCGCAATTTCCAAGGCCGTGACGAGGTTGCGCTGGGCATCGGAGCGGCTGACCCCTACCGGTACCTGCGCCCCCGTGAACACCACCGGCTTGCCCAGGTGCTCCAGTACGTAGCTCAGCGCCGCCGCCGAATAGGCCATGGTATCGGTGCCGTGCAGCACCACGAAGCCGTCGAAATCGGCATAATGCTTCTCAATGAGCCGGGCCCAGAACAGCCAGTCAACCGGTGTCACGTTGCTGCTGTCGATGGGCGCGGGCAAACTCACCAGCTCGATGCGGAAGGGCAGACGGGCCAGCTCCGGCATCTGCTGGTCGAGCTGGCCAAACTGCATGGGCACCAGCTCGCCGCTGCTGTTCATGGCCATGCCCACCGTACCGCCGGTGTAGATGATGAGCAGGCGCGGGGCGGTGAGGTCGGCGGCATCGGCGCGGGTGGGCAGCGGGAGCAGCGGCAGGTTGAGGTCAGGCATGGGGTGAGAGCGGGCGGGACGCGGGGTGGCGGTTCGGGGCCGCTAAGGTAGGCCCGTCGATTTTTTTCCCAACAAACACCCCCCTTTGCCTGTCTGCCGTATTGCTTTGCGGCTTACTTATCTTTTTTGCATGAATCCGACTGCCTCTCCCTCCCCCGAAAAACCCGTTTCCGACGTGCTGCTCATCGGGGCGGGCATCATGAGTGCCACCCTTGGCGTGCTGCTTAAAACGCTCGACCCCAACCTCACCATCAGCGGTTACGAGCGCCTCGATGCCGTGGCCGCCGAAAGCTCCGACGCCTGGAACAACGCCGGCACCGGCCACTCGGCCTTCTGCGAGCTCAATTATACGCCCGAGCGGCCCGATGGCTCCATCGACATTTCCAAAGCCGATAAAATTGCTGAGCAGTTTGAGCTCAGCAAGCAATTCTGGGCTGCGCTGGTGCAGGGCGGCCAGCTACCCAATCCCGATTTCATCCACAGCATTCCGCACATGAGCTTCGTGTGGGGCGAGGCCAACGTGGAATACCTGCGCAAGCGCCACGCCGCGCTGCTGCACTCGCCGCTGTTCCAGGGCATGGAATTCACCACCGACCCCAAGCAGATTGCCGAATGGATTCCGCTGGTAATGGACGGGCGCGACCCCAGCCAGCCGGTGGCCGCTACGCGCATGGTCGTGGGCACCGATGTCAATTTTGGGGCCCTCACCCGTTCCCTGTCCAACTACCTGAAAGGCCAGCCGGGCGTCGACTTCCACCTGGGGCACGAGGTGGAGAAAATCAAGCGCGAGCCCGACGGCACCTGGCGGCTGAAAATCCGCAACCTAGCCACCGACGAAAAGGTAATTGCCCGGGCGCGGTTCGTGTTCATCGGGGCGGGGGGCGGCTCGCTGCCGCTGCTCGAAAAGTCGGGCATTCCGGAGGCCAATGGCTTCGGCGGCTTCCCGGTGAGCGGGCAGTGGCTGAAGTGCCAGAACCCCGAGGTGATTGCCCGGCACGAGGCCAAGGTGTACGGCAAGCCCGCCGTGGGTTCGCCGCCCATGTCGATGCCCCACCTCGATACCCGCCAGATAAACGGCCGCAAAGAGCTGCTGTTTGGGCCCTACGCGGGCTTCAGCACCAAGTTTTTGAAGAAGGGCTCCTACACCGATTTATTTCGTTCCATCGAGCTGGGTAACATTCGGCCGCTGCTCTACGCCGGCGCCCGTAACCTGAGCCTCACCAAATACCTCATCGGCCAGGTGCTCCAGACGCCCGCCGAGCGCACCGCTGCCCTGCGCGAGTACTACCCCCAGGCCAACCCCGACGACTGGCAGCTCGAAGTAGCCGGCCAGCGCGTGCAGGTCATCAAAAAGGATAAGAAGCAGGGCGGCGTGCTCGAATTCGGCACCGAGATGGTGACTTCGGCCGATGGCTCTATCGCGGCGCTGCTGGGGGCTTCGCCGGGAGCCAGCACCGCCGTGGCCATCATGCTCGATTTGGTGCAGAAATGCTTCCCCGAGCGTGCCGCTACGCCCGAGTGGCAGGCCCATTTCCGTCACTTGGTGCCCTCTTTCGGCCAAAAGCTCGCCGATAACCCGGCCTTAGCGGCCGCCGTACGCGAACATAGCCGCGGGGTGTTGCAGCTGGAAGCTTAGAACGTCTTGCCGAAGGCATAGCACGTCATGCCGAGCGGAGCGAAGCATCTTTACCGCAGTAGTAAAATCAATTACTTACGTGGTAGAGATGCTTTGCTCTGCTCGGCATGACGTGCTAACGCATTCTTTCAACATTTCGCCCCCTCCCTTTCCCGTACCTTGCGGGCTTATTGCCGGGCTCATTAAATCCGGTGTTGCGCCTTACTTCATGATTAAGCTGGAACCCTTCACCTCCGACGACTTCACCCAGCTCATGGAATGGGTCGACGACGAGCGGCTCATGAAAGAGTGGAGCGGCTCGATGTTTTCCTTTCCCCTCTCCGAAGCGGGCCTGACGTGGTACGTAGAAGGCTCGAATAATTTCAACGACCCTGATGTATTCATTTACAAGGCCGTGGACTCGAAAACGGGCGCCGCAGTGGGGCACATTTCGCTGGGCGGCATTAGCCAGCGCGACCGGGCCGGACGCATCACCCGGGTGCTGGTGGGCAACACCACTGAGCGCCGTCGGGGCATCTGCCAGGGCATGGTGAAAGCGCTGTTGCGCATTGGTTTCGAAGACTTGAAGCTGCACCGCATCAGCCTGGGCGTGTACGATTTCAACCACGCGGCCATCAACTGCTACCTCAGGTGCGGCTTTCAGGAGGAGGGGCGGCTGCGCGACGTGGTGCGCCACGGCGACGACTACTGGACGCTGGTCGAAATGGGTATCCTGGAAGATGAGTGGCGGGCGCTGCACCCGGCTAAGTAGTCGGCCCGCGTCTCAATCCAGAAACTTCGTCCGGGTAAGCTGCTCGCTTAGCTCCCAAAGCCGCCGGGCATTTTCCGGGGTATTAAAACCATGCTTCACGGGCTGGGCCTTTTTCTTATCGAAATAGCCGCCGCTGGTGCTGGCTACTTCGGGAGACGAGGCCAGGAAAATGCTGGTTTCGGCTCCCTTCTCGGCTGAAATCATGAACGAGCGGCCTATTTGGGTAATCAGGCCCATCAGCCCGCCGGCCCCGCTACCGAAGCTGCTGGCCACCACGCCGGGGTGCAGCACGTTGGTCGTGATATTGGCCAAGCCGTGGGTGCGCAGGCGGCGGGCCAGCTCCTGCGTGAACAGGATGTTGTATAGCTTGGTATTAGCGTACACGCGCATGGCACTGTAGCCCTGCTCCGACTGAAAATCGGCCAGATTGGGCCGGGCAATGCGGTACACCATTGACGCCACGTTCACGATGCGGGCCGCCGGGCTGGCTTTCAGCTTGTCGAACAACAGGCTGGTGAGCAGGAACGGACCAAGGTGGTTGGTGGCCAGGCCCAGCTCGTAGCCATCGAGCGAGACCTGGCGCTGGCTCCCGAGAATGAGGCCGGCATTGTTCACCAATACATCAAGGCGGGGGTAGCGGGCATTGAATTCCGCCGCAGCCCGGCGCACCTGGCCCAGGTCGGCAAGGTCGGCCAGCAGGATATCGACCTGTTCGTAGCCGGCAGCGACTTTTATTTTCTGCTGAGTGGTGGCGGCTTTGTCGGCACTACGGGCCAGCAGCACCACGTGGCCCCCCATTTTAGCCAAGGCAGTAGCCGTGATTTCGCCAATGCCGGACGTAGCGCCGGTGACGAGAATGATTTGATTCTTAAGGTCTGGCATAGTGGAGAAGCATTGAAATGATGCCTCTACCTGCATAAACGTAGCGGCGGCGCGGATGCTTGATTTGGGCTTTTGTTCAGAACCATACGCGTCAGTAAGCTGCAGCGCAGCATCTTTACTGCGGCGTCCATCATCCTGAGCAGTGCGAAGTACCTTATCCCAGTAGCCGAATCTGGTTATCGGTACTCAGGTCCTTCGCTACGCTCAGGATGACAGCCGACCAAATAAGCTGCGCTCTGAATAACGCGCTGATGTTCTTTTGCCTCAAACACCCCTTCCCTACTGTCTATGAAAGCCCTGCTGCTCATCGATATTCAAAATGATTTCCTGCCGGGCGGCCGTTTGGCCGTGCCCGAGGGCGACGCCATCATTAAGCTGGTGAATGATTTACAGCCGCAGTTTGAGTTGGTGGTAGCCACCCAGGACTGGCACCCAGCCGGCCACCAGAGCTTTGCCAGCAGCCACCCCGGCCGCGCGCAGTTCGAGGAAATTGACCTGCACGGCCTGACTCAAGTGCTGTGGCCTGACCACTGCACCCAGGCCAGCGACGGTGCGGCCCTGGCCCCCGCCCTACATACCGAGCGCATCGAAGCCATTTTTCGCAAGGGTATGAACCCGGAAATCGACAGCTACAGCGCATTTTTCGACAACGGCCACCGCAAAAGCACCGGCCTGGCCGACTACCTGCGCGGCCGGGGCGTGACGGAAGTGTACCTGGCCGGCCTAGCCGCTGACTACTGCGTGTATTTCAGCGCCAAAGATGCCCTGGCCGAAGGCTTTGCCGCCACCATTATCGAGGATGCTACCCGCGCCATCTCCGCCGAGGGCTGGGAGCGGGCAAAGGCCGATTTGGCACAGCACGGCGGCCAACTCATACCAAGCGCAACCTTGCTGGCGGACTAAGCCCTGGACTATAGACGCATATTTGCATCTTATATTCCACTCGTTCGCATCACATTGTTCAACGATGAGACGCAAGGACGCGTCTCCACTCAACCTTTTTCATGAATACATCTTCTCCTATGTCATTCGGCGGCTTTGTGGCCATGCTGTTTTTCCTCGCTATCGGGGCGCTGGTGCTGTTTTTTGGGCTGCACTGGCTGAATGTGCCGGTGGGCAGCCTGATAGACTGGATGGTGGGCGTGGGCATTCTGTGGTGGCTGGGCGTGGTGACCACCCTGCCCTGGAACGCGCACTTTGCCGCCCTCGGTGTGGTGGAAGAGGCGCAGGCTTCGCGGGAAAGAGGTATTGCCGTGAACGAGGAGCACGTGGCGTTTGCCCGGCGCATGGCCACGCGGTTTCGCACGCTGGCGGTGGTGCTGCACCTGCTCTCGGCGGCGGTGCTGTTTGTGCTGGCGTATTTTCATGTGGTGGCGGTGGGCTACCCGGCGGCCATTGCGGCGCTGGCGCTCACCTTTGCCCGCCCGGCGGCCCGGGCCTACGAACACCTGGCCGAGCGCCTGCGCCTGATGAAGCACCAGGTGCACTACCCCCGCGAAGACGTGATGGAGCTGCGCACCCGCGTGCAGGACTTAGAATCCCAGCTGAAAAGCATTAACAACTCCCTCGACACATCCGAAACCGACTCCTGGGCGCACCAGCTGGCCCAGAACCAAGCCGCGGCGGCCCGCCACTTCGACCGCCTCGACAGCCTGGTGGAGGAGCTCACCCGCCAGAACGCCCGCGAGCACGAAGCCCTGGCCCGCCAAACCGCCCAGGAAATTGCCAAGCTCTCGGAAGATGCCCGCTTCCTGAACCAGGTGCGCGAGCTGATTCGCTTCGTGAAAACGGCCTAGCCTGGCGCTCAGCCAACGACGGGGCGGAGGCATCGTATGCAGGGGGTATGGAAATTCGTCCTCGTGACACGGCTCCTGGCTGGCAGCGCGCTGCCTACAGCGTCATTTTTGAGTCGGACACCCGCGCCGGGCGGGCCTTCGACATCGTGCTGCTGGCAGCGATTGTGCTCAGCGTAGCCACAGTGATGCTCGACAGCGTGCGGCGCATCAATGCCGAATACGGCCCCGTTTTGCGAGCAGTGGAGTGGCTGTTTACCGGCCTGTTTCTGCTGGAATACCTGGCCCGGCTGCTGGTGGTGCGCCGGCCGCTCACCTACGCCTTCAGCCTGCTCGGCATCATTGATTTTCTCTCCACGGTGCCCGCGCTGCTGGCGTTGGCATTTGCGGGCGGGCAGTATCTGCTGGCCATTCGCATCCTGCGGCTGCTGCGCATGTTCCGCATTTTCAAGCTGGGGCAGTTTGTAGGGCAGGGCGAGTTTATTGTGAGTGCGCTCAAGGCCAGCCGCTTCAAAATCGTGGTGTTTCTTGCGGCTGTGCTCATGCTCACCGTGGTGGTAGGCACGCTGATGTACGTGGTAGAAGGCGGCGCGCACGGCTTCACCAGCATTCCGAAAAGCGTGTACTGGGCCATTGTCACGGTCACGACGGTGGGCTACGGCGACATTTCGCCTGTCACCATCCTAGGCCAGACGCTGGCCTCGCTGCTCATGATTCTGGGCTACGCCATCATTGCCGTGCCCACGGGCATCGTCTCGGCCCAGATGGCGCTGCCCGTGGGCACGGCCGCCACTCCCCCACCGCCGGCCTACCGGCAGTTCGTCTGCCACGTCTGCCAGGCCCCCGAGCACCGGCCCGACGCCGAGTTCTGCTGGCGCTGTGGTGAGAAGCTGTAGGGCGCGCGCATGACGATAACCGTTCAACGACGACTGTTCGGATAGCTCCGCCATTGGGCCGGAACGCAGCTATTCTCAAACAAAAAGCCCGGCAGAGCTGCCAGGCCTTTTTCTCATCAGCTTGCTAAAAGCATCAGATGTTCAGCTTCACCAGCTTCATGCCGAGCTGACTTTTCTTCTTGTAGTAGTCGGCAATCATCACGTAGCCGGGCTTGGCGGGGTATACATAGGAAAAAGTAGAGCCGCTGGTCAGGTCGATTTTATCGACGGCGTACTTGCCATTGTCGCCGAAGGCGATGTTGCCCACCACTTTCTTGGTGGCTTCGCCCTTCTCTTTGTCGAAGTTGATGTACACCACGTTGAACTGCGAGTTGGCGTCGTTTTTCTGCATGAACTGGTAGTCGAAATCGCCCTGCGCCTTCATGATGTGGCCCAGAATGCCGGCGCTCATGAAGCCGCTGCCTTCGGGCAGGGAAGCATTAGAGGGGTCTTTGGCGTAGAATTTCACGGCCGTCAGGTTGGCCTGCGGGTCTACTTCGAACACGAACATATTGCCCACCTTGCCCTTCGATACGCTGGCGCCGCGGCCACCGAGGGCGGTGAGGGCAATGCCCAGGCCGTCGCCCACGATTTTGAACTGCTCGGCCACGATGTAGAGCTTGCCGTTGGAGCCCTTCACGATGGAGTGCGCGTAGTTCACGTAGTTGTCTTCCAGGCTGGGCTTGGCCTCGTTGGGCATAATGGCCATCACCTCCCGCTGCCAGCCGAAGTTTTTGCCGCCAATCAGCTTACCGGCCTCGGTGAAGCGCTTGATGTAGAAGCCCTGGCTTTTGTTCACGAAGGGCTTGTCGTCCAGCTTGTAGTACTCGCCCACGGCCACAAACTCGCGCGTGGCGGGGTCGAAGGTGAAGGAGCTGAGCGAGAGCTGTTCGGTTTTGCTGGTTTCCACGGGCATATCGAACACCTTTTTGCCCGTCGTAGCATCAATGGCCACCATTGTCGACGTAAACTTCCGCGACATCAGGCCGTCGCGCTGCATCTTGATGCCCAGCACGTACTTGTCCACGGCCTCGGTCAGACCCAGCGTTTCGTACACCTTCGATTTTTCGTCGGAAGCCACGCGCCACTTGGCGTTCAGGTTGTTATCATACATCACCATGGCGTAGCCCTTGGCCATGCCGGTGTAGCTGTTGCGCACAAAACCCAGCCCGGGCACCGGAAACAGCGTCATGCCGTTGCCCATCATGCCGCCGTTGGTTTCCTGGCCCTTCATCTGACTGGCAATCATCATTTTATCGGCCTTCGAGATATCATCAATCACCTTGGTGCCTATTTTCTTGAGGCTGGTGTCATAGGTTTCCATCTCCAGCTTGTCCTCCTTGGAGTTGAGGAAATAGAAGGCGAAAGCCGTACCATTGAAGGTACTGCTAATGAGGTTGTAGCGGCCGGAAGGCTTCTGAATGGTAACGTTGGACACCTTGCCCAGGTCTTGGTCGTAGAAATCGAGCAGGTAGTTGTCGTTTTTCCGGTCGGCCTTGTCGCCGCGGCCGAACATGAGGTAGCCCTTCACCTCGTTGCCGGCGTAGATGGGCGACACCGCCGTGCGGTGCATGTTCTGGATGCCGTCCAGCGTTTTGGTTTGGGCAGAAGCAGCCGAAGCCGACAACGCGAACAGGGCGGCTAGCGCCGCACGTTTGGTAAACTTCATGAAAAGGGGTGCAGTAAAAAGTTGAGAAATAGGAGTGGGAAATAATTGGAAATGAGATGCCAGCCTAGCGCCGCACGGCCTTGGCTGGGAGCGCCGGAAACAGTAGCTTGTCGAACCGCCCGCCGGCGTATTGCTTCTGGTATTGGTCGCGAAGGCCTTTGGCCGTAACGGATGTGGCTTCAAAAGCCAGGGCGCTGGCGGCGTAGCGGGCGGCCAGGGTGTACTCATCGGCGGGCGTGGCGGCTTCCAGGCTGCTGGCCTGTGCGAAGCAGGTGCCCAGGCCCGTAAAGTCTTCGTAGTGCAGGTCGTAGAGCGTGCGTAGCAGCGCGTTAAAATTGGCGGGCTGATGGGTGGAAATGTTCGAAACCACCTCGGTGTAGGTGTGGTCCTGCAAGTGCTGGCGCAGCTCAAACAAGCTCAGCACCACCACCGAGCGCAGGAAAGGGCTGTTGGGCTGCTGCGGCAGCAGTTGCAAGGCCTCAAATAGCGCATGGTCGTAGCAGTCGTAGTCGAACCAGCTTTGGATGACTTCAAGCCGGCTCAGGCTGCGGATGCGGGCAAAATCGGGGGCACTAGCTGGCTGCGGGCCTTTGGCTACCTGGCCATTGGCCAGCGTCTGCACGAAGCGCATGCGCTTGGCGCAGTCGGGGTGTGACTTGAGCGTGTCGGTGCTTTCAAGGACCGTTTTCTCGGCTGCCTTCACCGTGAAGATGGACGCCGGCTTGGCCGGGGCACTGGCGAAAGTGCGGGGAAAGTTAGGGCAGCTGAAATACGTGGACAGCGCCAGGGCCTCGGGGTTTTCGGGCTCGTCAATGGTGTCGAGCAACTCCAGGGCGCGGTAGGCCTGCGGGGCCTCATAGGTGGTGCGGGTCAGCAGCACGTAGCCCAGCGAGTCGGCCTGCCGCTCGAAGCGGCGGTGGTGGTAGCTGTTGTTGAGCGAGAAGCCCAGCGCCAGTGCCTTAATCTGCGAGCCGATGTTATACTCCGAGTTGATGATGCGCCGAAACTCGCGCTTCAGTTCTTTGCTGTGCAGGGTAGCCAAGCGCTCCTGCAGGCCGTTTTCCATGTGTCGGCAGGCTACGTGGGCCAGTTCGTGGCAGAGGATGAAGGCCAGCTGGCTTTCGTTTTCGAGACGGGGCAGCAGGCCCAGGTTGAGCATTACTGTGCCGTTGCCCACGGCGTGGGCGTTGGGCTCGGGGTTGCGGGTGAGCACGAGCCGAGCGGCTGGCAGCTGCGGATTCGCTTTCACAATGCGCGCAAATACTTGCTGCACGAAGGGCTCCACCACGGGGTCGAGCAGGGCCGAGTAGCGGATGGAGTTGAAGACATCATCGGATGCTTCCTTCACCACTTTCTTGTAGTGCTCACGGTACTCGCTGCTGCCGGTTTTGGGCACCACGAGGTGCGCTTTCACGTCGTTGCGCTGGGCCACGGCCAGCTGGTAGAGCCGGGTGGTATCCTTCGAGTAATACGGCAGGTAGGAAGCGTCTTGCGCCAGGGCACGAGTGGAGCTTAGCACCCCGATTATCAGCAGGCAAAGAAGTCGAAACATGAAGGCAGCGCGCGATTTATTAGTAGAGCGCAAAACGGCTATATAATGACCTCAAAGCTAGCCGGACGCTGGAGTATAATCCTATAGCAGCGAGTAATTTATTTTAATCAATAAGAATTATTATGCGGTAGACTCACAGACTTTGGGCGACCGGTTTCGTTTCCAGCGGGAGCAGCTTGCTGCATAGGCACAAAAAAGGGGCTCCTCGGTTGAGGAGCCCCTTCCCTATTCGCTTAAGCGAAAACTATTGCTTCAGCAGCTTGGCCGTGGCGGTGCCGCTGGCAGCGCTGGCCCGCAGCACGTAAAGGCCGGCGGCCTGGGGCAGGTCCACCTTTACCCGCTCGGCGGCGGAGGTGGCTTTCACCTCTTTCGTGAGCACCACTTGTCCCACGTTGTTCAGCACTTGCACCGACACCGACTGACCGGCCACGCCCCGAATTTCTACCTCGGCCTGACGGCCGGCTACGGGGTTTTCGCTGGGCACTACCTGCAGGCCGCTGACGGGATTGACGCCGCCCAAGGTGGCAGTGGCAGTGGCACAGGCCGTGGGCACGGTGGTGCTCCAGTCGGAGGCCACCATGTTCAGCAGGGTGGCGGGGTGGTTGCCGGGGCTGGCATCACCGGCGGTGGTGCCAACGCCCTCATTAAGGCGCCATAGCCCGGCCAAACCGGTGGCCGTGGGAGATACCTGGCAACGGTTGGCCAGAATTTCGGTGGCGGTCAGGGCGCGGTTCCACACGCGCACTTCGTCGAGCGAGCCGTTGAGGATGCGCAGGTCTTCGTAGGTGCGGCCCATGCTGAAGGGCGCGTTGGCCACGGCGCTGCCGGTGGCATTCAGGGTGCAATCGAGCACGCCGTTGATATAAATGCGCATGGCAGTGCCATCGAATGTGGCTGCGACGTGGTACCAGGTGTTGGTGGAAAGCGCCGTGGTGGAAGAGAGCTTCTGCGATATAGTGCCCACCTGCAGCACAAACTGGAGCTTGTTAGGCGACTGGCCCACGTCGCCGGTACGGAGCAGAGCAATGTTGCTGCCGGTTTCCATCCCGATAATGCTCGTGATGTAGGGCGAGAGCGTTTTGAAAGCCGTCACTTTCACCCAGCACTCCATGCTGAGGGCCGAACCGCTCAGGTTGACGTTGGCGGTGGTGCTGGCCGATTTCGTCGAGCCGTTGAAGAGCAAGGCTGTGTTGGCTTGGGCCTGTGCGGCATTTGGCATAGCACCGAGTGCCAAAAGGCCTAGTGCGGCGAGGTACTTGGGCAACTTCTTGTAGAGTTGTTTCATGGGTATGGTATGAAAAAGAGGGGGACTTAGGGAAAAGGCAACTGAGCAAATCTAATTCTCACGCGCAAAAAAGCAATACCCTGGCATAGATATAGTGCAGAAAAAAACCCGGGCCGCAAAATGCTACCCGGGGTTCTTTCTGTCACTTTTGAGAATGACTAGGGCTTCAGCAGCTTGGCCGTAGCCGTGCCGGCTGCCGTGTGCGCCTGCAGCACATAGAGGCCCGCCGCCGCAGGCAGGGGCAGCCGAATCCGCTCGCCGGCGCCAGGTTTCACCTCCTGCTTCAGCACCAAGGTGCCCAAGCTGTTGAACAGCTGCAGCTGCACCAGCTGGCCGGCTGCACCCCGAATTTCAACCTCGGCGGCCTGACCGGGCACCGGGTTGCCATACACCAGCAGCTGCAGTGCGTCAGCATTGCGGCCGGGCTGCGTGGCCGTGACGGTAGCACACTGGGTGGGCACGTTGGCCGACCAGTCGCTGGGGGCCATGCTGATGAGCGTGCCAAGGTGGCCGTGGCCGGTAAGGTCCTGCGTGGTGGTGCCGGTGGCTTCGTTGAACTT
>Ga0265780_10002480_pt1 | contig 24954 bp, 12 predicted proteins | sample P1T30metagenome_FD_192432 | JGI IMG/M metagenome (GOLD analysis project Ga0265780, IMG submission 192432) | Plant litter microbial communities from East Loma Ridge, Irvine, California - P1 T30 | ecosystem: Environmental > Terrestrial > Plant litter > Unclassified | place: USA: California... | reverse complement strand
ATGCCTACACCATAGGACTGGTGGCCGCCTACGCCGACGCGGCCGCGCCCCTACCCGTGCAGCTGGTCGGGTTTCAGGCCAACGCCACACCGGCCGGCGTGCAGCTCAGCTGGCAAACGGCTTCGGAACGCCACAATGCCTATTTCGCCATTGAGCGGGCACCCGGCGAAGCGCCCACCGCCTTCACCGAACTGGGCCGGGTGGCCGGCCTGGGCAGCAGCAGCCAGGCGCACCGCTACCAGTACCTGGATGCGGCCCCCGGTTCGCTCCATTACTACCGCCTGCGCCAGGTCGATGCCGACGGCACGGCCACCTACTCGCCGGTGGTAGCCGTGCAAGCGAGCGGCCACCGCACCCTCGGCGCGTACCCCGTGCCCGTGCTACGCGGCCAGCGCCTGCACACCCCGCTGCCCGCCACGGCGCGGCCCGTACTCACCGACCTGCTGGGCCGCCCGGTGGCCTGCCCCGCCCTACCGGCGCTGGATGGCACGCTCGACGTAGACACTCAAAGCCTGCGGCCCGGCGCTTACTGGCTCACGGTAGCTGGCATAGCCCCGCAGCGGCTAGTGGTGCAGGAGTAGCAGGTTTTGATTGTGGCTAATAAAGCAGCAAAAAAGGGCGAGCCGACCAATGGTCAGCTCGCCCTTTTTTGCTGCTTTATTGGGTTTCCGCTTAGCTTGCCGCCTCATTAAACCACTTCGGGGCTGGCAGGTATATCGACGAGCACAAGTATGCTACGCTGGCCGGCGGCGCTGCCGCAGCTGCCGTATTCCCCACCCGACACCCGCCGCCAGCAGTAGCGACGTACCGCCATCGAGGGGCACAGCGGCCGGCACCGGCGCGGGGCCGCCAGTGCTGGGTTGGGCCCAGGCCGCGCCCAGGCTGCCCGCCCCTAGCAGCAGGCCAAACGCCAGAAGAGAACGGCGCAAAATAGTCGTATTGAAAGACATGGGTAAGAAAGTCAAGTGATGAAAGTGAAGCGTCCAAATTGCCCCAGGTATCTGGGCCTGGGGCAACTAGTACGGAGCAGACTTATTCGCGCACGAGGCGCTTGGTGACCATGCCCTGGCTGGTTTCGAGGCGTAGGGTGTACACGCCGTTGGCGAGGGTGCCGAGGGGCAAGGTGCGTAGCGCGGCCCCGGCGGGCAGCGTGGCAGCCAGCACCTGCTGGCCCAGAGCGTTGAGCACCGAGGCACGCAGCGCCTCCCGCTGAAGCGTGGCAGGCAAGCTCAGCCGCACCTCGCCGTGGGCCGGATTTGGGTACAGCTCTACTTGCTCGCTGAGCTGGGCCGAAGCCGTGCCCAGGGCTGTTTTGGCCCCAAATAGCAGCTCGAAGCGACCCGTGGCCGGCGCACCCGCCGCTACCGTGAAGCCGTAGCTGGTACCGGGAGCCAGGGTAGTGAGCGTGCCGGTTAGCTTGTCGCGCAGGGCTACGCTACCGGCCTGGTTGAGGAATTGCTCGGCGCGCAGCGTGTAGGTACCAGGAGCCACGGCCACGCCCAGGGGCACGACGAGGCTAGCGGCGCCGGGCAGCGGCAGGCCGTTGATGCTCAGCTCATCGGCGGCAGCCAGCGAAAACAGGTTGAGGGCGGCTGGGCCAGCGTTGCGCAGCTTGTGGGCATCGTAGTGGGCATCGGCGGTGGCGGTGGCCCCAGCCTCGAAGTACACGTAGGCATCGTCGGCATGGCCGGCAGCGTCGCGCAGGCGCAGCTGCACCAGCGGGCGGGCTTCGGCGGCGGTGCGCTGCATAGTAGGCTGCGAGCCGAAAGTGGTCACGCGGTTGGCATTGGTGAGGGCCAGCGTGGGGGTGGCCCCAGCCGTGGCAACCCGCACGAAGAACCCCTGCCCGGCCGGAATGAGCGGCGAATCGCCAAAGCCATTGACGTAGCTGCGGTAGCTGCCGCCGTACTGGCTGGTGCTCTGGTAGACGTACACGGCATTGCCGAGGCCGGCGGGCACCGTTACCGTGCGCCAGTCGAGCGGGGCCGGGTACGGGTTGCCGAGCAATTGCCAGCCGGCTTCGGAAGGCGTGCCGCGCTGCAAGGGCAGGTTGATGGGGCCGTTGTTGAGCGTGCCCACAAAATCAACTAGCTCCGTAGCGGCCAAATTCACGGTGTAGCCCTGGCCCACGGCCATTGGGGTGCTGAGGGCGGCCGGGGCTACCCAGCCCTGGTCAAAGGTGTTGGCCGATGGGGTGAGGCGGCTCTGGTCGTAGCCGTACACGGTGGCAAACGAACTACCCGCCACGGCCGGCGTGAAGGTAGCGGTGCCGAGGTCGGCCACCATCGAGTTGCTCACCGGGGCCGCGTAGTGGCGGTAGCCCAGGCCCGGATTCAGGGTCGGGTCAATATAGCGCTGCACGGTGGCCGTGCCCATTACCACGCCGCCCGCGTTATCGACCAGGGCGGTGCCGCTGGCTTCGGAGAGCAGGGTGAGGTTTTGGCCAGCCAGGGTGAGGTTGCCTTGGGTGAGGCGCAGCACCTGGGCCACCCGCAGCGGGGCGCTCAGCGTTACGCCGGCCTGGTTGTTCACTAGCAGGGCCCGTACCTGGCTGGGCAGGCCCGCGCCAGTAGCCTGAGCCACGGTGCCGCTGTACATATAGGTAGCATCGGGACTGAAAGTGCGAGTGCCGGTGGTTTGCACCGCACCGCTCATCGTGCCGGTGGCCGCGAGGCCAGCCGCGTCGCACACGCGCAGTTCGGCACCAGCTTCTACCTTAAAGTCGGCCGCGCCCGTGATGGGCTGGCAACCGGTATCGAGCATGCCACCGCTGGCGACGGTAATAGTGCCGGCCGCCGTGAGCGGGGCATTCAGCATGAGCTGTCCCTGCACCAGCACGTTGCCGTAGCTGGCGGCGGTGGCCATAGTCATTTGCTGCCCAGCCACTACGGTCAGGTCATTGAGCACGGTGAAGGTGCGCGACACCGAAGCGGCGGGCAGGTATTTGAAGTCGCCGCCCTGGCTCACGGTAATCGTCACCGTGCCGGGGCCCACCACGCTTACGAGGCCGTTATTGACGGTCGCCACGTTGAGGTCCGAAGTCGCGTAGCCCAGCTGCAAGCCCGAGGTAGTAGTAGCCGTGGGGTAGAAATCGGCCGTGCCCATCGCCTTGTCGGAGATAGTAGCCATCGTAATGGTCTGCGGCACGCGCACATACAGCGAGTCGCGGGTGCCGGGCGTGAAGGAGATGCCGCGGTAGCCGTAGTTGGTAGCCGTGGCGGCCTGCGAATTCACGAGTGGCGTGGTCGTTACGGCCAGCGCGTTGGTGAAGGCCGTGTTGGCGAGCGTGTAGGTCGTGGCTTTGTCCTCCAGCTTCACAATGGACGTCAGGCTGACGGCGTAGAGCGTGGGCACGCCCTTCACCAGGGTGCCGGTGAGGTCGCGCAAAATGTTGTCATTCAGGCCAGCCACGGTGTAGGTGCCGCGGGCCGTCCAGGTGGTGCCGTTGAAGGTGTACTTATTGAGCACCGAAGCCGTGCCGCCCGCGGCGGGGTCGTCGGTGTAATACAGCAGGTCCATGCCGGGCACGCTGGGGTTCACGTCGAACATTACGAAGCCGCTGGGCTGGGGGCCGCTGGCCACCTGCAAGGGCAGGCCGGGCAGGGCGCTGGGTGTCGTCGCCTTGCCGGGCAGGCCGGGCAGCTTCATTACCTTGGCCGAGCCGGTCGTGTTCTGGGTGAAGTACATCTGGCCCTCGTACACGGCTATCTTCTTGAGGCTGATAACCGGGAAGATGGTGACGCCGGTGCGGGTGCGGGGCGTGCTGCTGGCCACCGTGGGCAGCGAAGCGTGCTTGAGGCCCAGCCCGCTAGCGCCGTAGGCGATGTACACCGTGGCGCTATCCGTAACGGTAGAGGTGCGTAGCGGCTGGCCGTTTCCATCCGAGAAGCCCGTGCGGGTGTCGAGGTTGCCATCGGCATCCAAAATAGCGACCACGCGGGCCGCGCTGCTGCCGTTGGGGTTGGTGTTGCCGGTACCGAGGTTAAAGCCGGCCAGGGCCATTTTGGTGCGGTCGGGCGAGAGGGCGAGCGCGCCGTCGGCGTTGGCTTTCATGGCCGAGCCCACGTAGCCAAAATTGGCGCCGTAGTTGCCCGTGGGGATAGTGACGCTACGCATCAATTGCCCAGCCGTGTAGAGCGTGCTGTTGACGGGCGAGTACTCGTCGATGTACGTCGGGATGGTAGCGAAGGTGCCGCCCGTCCAGCCCGCGTTGCCGAAGCGCGTCACGGCCAGGTTGCCCCGCGTGAAGGGAATCGGCACGGGCACGCTCACGGTGGGGGGCACGAGGTTGGGGTTGAAGGCCATCGGCGACACTTTATCGCGGTACACGATGCCGGCCGGCGTAATGGTGCTGGGGTCGCCATCGTTCACGAACAGCTTGCGCGTGTCCTCCACCCACTGGTACAGCGAGTAGCGCTCCACAATGCGGGCTGTGTCAAGCATCGTCACAAAAGCCTGGATTTTGGCGGCCTGGTCGGCGTAGGTAGGCTTAGGGCAGCCGGTCGAGCTGGTCCAGTTGGCCCCGTTATTCCACTCCGTAATCCAGATGGGCCGCTTGGTGCGGTCGTAGGTCGCCTTCAAAAAGTTGTAGAACTGCGCCGGCGTCTGGCACCCACGGTAGAAGTGCACGGCCACAAAATCGACGCGGTAGCCCGCCGAATCAGCCTTGTCCATAAACTGATAGAGCCAGTTGGCACCGCCATCGGTGGGCGCGGGCGAGCCCACGCGCAGGCCCGATTGCAACAGGCCCGGCCAGGCCGCAATGGCCTGGTTTACGCTCATGTTAGACTGCGACTTGGTGTCGGGCTCGTTGAAGCCCAGAAAGTGCGTTACCTTTTTCTTGTTATTGGTCGTGTTGAAATCGGGCCAGTACTGCGTCTGGCGAATCGGCACGTACTCCATATCCAGCGTCGACTGGCCGTTGTTGTTCCAGTTGTAGTTCCAGGCCGAGTGCAGCGAGTCGCCGAGCAGCGGGGCACTGCACCAGCCTTTTTTGCTGACCCAGGCCCAGGGCAACACGCGCACCATCGAAGTGCGGCCCTGCAAGCTCAGCGGCAGCGTATTGATGGTCACGTCGTTGTCGGGCGCGATGTACACCTTGCTGAAGCCCGTGCCGTCCGCGTTTTCGGCAAAAGTGGCCATGTAGCCCTTCTTAAGCTTAAACGAGCCAATGTTATCGTTGAACGCCCCCAAATCGGCTACTTTATAGTAATTGTAGAGGTTGAATTTCATCGAGCTGCCACCGTAATTGGCGCTCGCGAAGGCCTCCAGCGGCTGGTAGGTGCTGGGCTGGCTGATGAGCACGCAGCCTTGCAGATACTGCACCAGGCGCACGGTGGTGTCGATGCGGGCGCGCTGGCCGTTCACCGTTACCTGGGCCAGCAGACGCTGGTTGAATTTCGACGGGCGCACGCCCTCAAAGTACAGCCACACGTTGTCGCCCTGCATGTCTATCATCGTGCCCTTGAGCGGATTGCTGGAGCCGGTGACGTGAAACTCCGAGCTACCGCTAATCTCCAGAATGCGGTCGGTGAGGCTGGCCTGCGTGCTGCTGGCCGCGTTGGCGATGGTTTCCACTTGCAGCGGTGCGCCGTTGGGCTGCAACACGTAGGTTTTCTGGGCGCCACTGGCGGCCGTTACCAATACGCTGAGACTGCTGCTGAGCAGCGTGCTTTTGGGCACCGGCTGGCCGGCGCTGTTCACGACCTTAATAGTGGCCCCAGCCGAAGCGGCGCTGGCCGAAAGCAGCTGGGCCACGCGGCCGTTGCTGGGCAGGCCGCTCACCGTGAGGTTGGCCTGGCTGACGGTGCCGAGCCAAGCGGCAGTAAGGTCATTGGCGGTAGACTGGGCGTAGCTGACGACCGTAGCCGCCAGCCAGACCCAAGCCGCCAGAACCAGGCGAACAGGACGCAGCCACTGCGCCCCGCGAGGAGTAAAGTTTACCATTGCTGGGTGGGAAAAAGTGGATAAAAGGAGACGTAAGCCGCGCAAGCTCCCACCTGAGTGAGGACTCACCCGCCGCCCCAAATGGGCTAAACGAGCTTACGGAGTACAATACTATTCTCCCTCTAGTACCAAGCAGGGGGGCATTTCGCGTAAATGCCGGGGGCAAATTCACGCCCCATCAATCAGCCTCGCCAGGGCTATTTTTCCGCCTTTTTCTTCTTTAAAACCACCCAGCAGGGCTATTATATGGTCGAGCAAGTAGCGCGAACTTTCAGTCCGCGAGTACCCGCACGCCAACACTAGCGGACTGAAAGTCCGCGCTACTTTTTCTGCATTTCGGGGGGCAGCCAGGTGGGGTAAGCGGCCACGGCCTTGGCGGCCTCCTCCCCCACCGGCACTTGCCATTGCGCGAAGAAAGGCGCTAGGTTGCGCCGCGTGGCCGTGCTGATGGCCGCAAACCAGTAGTCGCGCTTAGCAGCTTCGGTGGCCGGGTACTGGTTCTTGGGCAGTTGCCGGTACTGCCGGTACACCTGCTCAATCGGCTCCCAGCCAAAGGCCTCGATGAGCTGCACGTACATGACCAATGCCAAAAACGGGTCACTTTTCCACTTCTCGAAGGAAGGCGAGTCGGCCAGGTACTTGCGCGTTTCCTCCGCTACCTGCTGCTTGCTACGCAGCCGCTCGTGGTGGTTATGCACATACAAGCCCTGATGCAGTAGCTTGTCAAACACGTACATCGTGTACAGGTTGACGCTGACCTCTATCAGCTCGCTGAAGTCGATGCCCCGAAACTGGTGCCGATGCCCCAGCTCGTGAAAGTGGCTCCAAGAGCCGGTTTTCCACATAAAATCCGCGTCCAGCATGTGCGCACAGCTCTCGTCGTTGGGCACCACAATGCGGTCTTGGGCCGAAAACATGTAGGCTACTTCCGGCAGCTGCTGGTCCACGATAATGCGCTCGGGGTGGCCGCGGGGCGTAGTGAGGGCGGCCAGCTGGGCATCGGTAGCCAGCACGGCATCCCAGAACTGTAGCACCTTGGCGGGGTCGTCGAGGGTACGGATGCGCGCCGAGGGCACCGTGAGGCTGACATTATCGCTCACCAGCTCGGCCCAGGGCGCGGGGTACTGCCGGATGGTTTGCCGCCACTCGACCAGGCTGGTTTTGCCAAGCTCGAAGCGCGGGGCCTGCACCGCACCTGCTACCCTGATATGCAATACTTTCAGCGAAGTCGTATCAGGAATATTTAGTAGCAGCGCGCCGCCGTAGGGCGAGTAGATTTCCGTGCGCCCCGGCTTCAGTTCAAAGCTACGCGTCAGGTCGAAGGGCTCGCGGGTGAGGCGCTGATTGTCCGTCAGGTCGTCGCTATGCACGCCAATCTGGGCCGCTAGCCGGTGTATCGAGTCCTTGTCAGCTAGGTAGATAACCACTTTTTCGCCGGCCGGTACGTACAGGCCAGTACCGTGCGGCCAGCGAAAGCCCGGTTTTGGCTCCCACACGCCATTGGAGCCCACGCGCACGGGCAGCACCAGCTCGGTGGTGAGGCGGGGGGCCGTAGCGGGCACCGCCCCCGGAAACGTGGCGGCGGCGGGCGAAACGTAGGCCGGGTTGGGATGCTCGCGCAACTCGTTTTCCTGCAAGACGTGCTGAAGCATGTAGGCCGAATAATTGCGGCCCATTTTCACCGGCTTTTCGGGCGTGGGCACCAGCACCGAATCGGGCCAGTAGTGCGCTACCTGCCTGATTCGCTGCCGGATGGGCGCGTCGGCCGGGTTTAGCGCCAGCGCCTGCTCCAGGGTATAGGTGTAGATATAGCCGCCCCGCATCGGTTCCGGCGGCATCTGATAAATCTTCTCCTCTACGCTTTCCAGCATATTGTGCAGGCCCAAATACCGGGGCACGGTACCAGCAAGCAGGTAGGCGCGCTTGGGAAAGCGCGCCGTCAAATAGCTGCTTTGCAGCAGCCCTGCTTGGCGTAGCACTTGCGTGAAGCGCGCTTCGGACTGCTTTTGAGCCGGCGTGTGCGGCCCATAGGGCAGCGGGTAGGCATAGAGCAATGTGCCGCCCCGTCGCACAAAGCCCTCAATGCGGCGCACCGTGGCCGTATCGGCTACCTCCTGGCTCAGCAGCAGAATATCGGCCGAAGGGTCAAGCGTGCCAGCCGTACCGACCAGCTTGGCCCGCGCCTGCCGGGTCAGAAAGGTAGTCAGGGCCGCATCGCCGCCCCACACCTGCACCCGCTTGCGGTGGGCGCTGCTGCCCCAATTCAGGGCGTTAGTGAGCAGCTTTTGCACCTCGGCGTCCTGAACCAGGGGCTTGCGAAAGTAAGCAGGCGAGCTAAAAGCCAGCACCTTACCCTGGCCCAGCCGACTACTAGCTAAGGCAATCAACTGAAACGACTGGTCCAAGTCGTCCGGGTCGGCTTCGGCCGTGAGGACAATCTCGGGCCGCTCGTTGAGGGTAATGGTGGTAGCCAGAAAATCCGGCTCGACGGGCGTAGGCACTTTGCCCACGCCTTGCAGCAACACGGCCTTATCGGTGGTTTGCGCGGCCAGCGGGTGGGCTTGGCCAACTGCGAGCACCAGTACAAATCCCCTGAGCAGTCTTTTCAAAGTTGGCATAAGCAAGCAATTTATTAACTAGCACACTAGTTGCCAACTCATTATCTGGCATCAAGCTACTCCTAGCTGATACCAAACCGGCTACTTAGGTTGCACCACAAAGCCGCCCCGCGCCGGTAGCGTCACGCTCAGCGTGGTGCCCGTGAGCGGGCTTGTGGTGAAGCTGCGGTTGGTGTCGCCGTCGGTGATGAGGGCACCGGCGCTCAGGCCCAGCTTCTTAAGGTCAATTTCAATGGTTTTGGGCGCGTCGGTGGCGTTGATGCCGGCCACGTACCACTTGCTGCCCGCCTGCCGGGCCAGCACCGCGTACTGGCCGGGGTAGCCGTCGAGAAACTTCACGTCTTCCCAGCGTTTGGGCAGGTTGCGCACGAAGTCCTGCACGTAGGCCGGCTGCGCGGCCATACCCTCTGGTATCTCGGCATAGTGCTGCACACCAGATTGAAATAGCACTGAAAGCGCCAGTTCAAAAGCATTAGAAGTGCGGCGCTGCTTGCCTTTTATCTCCGAAAAAGCCATCGGCGTGAAGTCCATCGGCCCCACGGCGTTGCGGGTGAAGGGCAGCACGGCGCAGTGCGTGGGCTCCTGGTCGGTGTTGTTCTGGTCGAAAGTCAGAAACTCGAAGCCGCGCACGGCTTCCATGCTCACCAGGTTGGGGTAGGTGCGGTTCCAGCCGCGCGGGATGGTGGTACCGTGGAAATTGACGAGCAGCCCAGCCTTAGCGGCATCGGCCAGCAAGTCCTGGTAGTAATTCATAAACGACTGCCCATCGCCACCAAAAAAGTCAATTTTGACGCCCTTGATGCCCATTTGCTGCAAGCGGGCAAACTCCTTGCGCCGGCTTTCGGGGTCAAAAAGCACGTTTTTCGGCGTTTGCGGGGCCTCGTTCCAGCCACCGTTTGAGTTGTACCAGACCAGCAGGCTCACGTTTTTGGTGCGGCCGTAAGCCGCCAGCTCGGCCATCTTATCGTAGCCTATCTGCTTGTCCCAGAGCGCATCGACCAGGCAGTAGTCCCAGTGCATAGAGGCCGCGTAGTCAATAAACTGGCGCTGCACATCGTACACCGCGCTGTTGTCGCCGAGCAGCACCCACGACCACGCCGCCTTGCCCGGCTGCCCAAACGTGCCGGGCTGCGATAGCGCAGGCGCGCTCAGGTCGGTAGTCAGCGTCGATTCGACAATGGGCGCCAGCGAATTGCCCACTTCAATTACGCGCCAGGGCGTGCGCCACGGCAGGCGGCTTTCGGGCAGCAGCGCGGCCTCGGCCGTAGTGCGCTCGGGCTCCTGCGGGAAGGCCACGCTGTACTCGGCATCGGGCGAGGCATGGGCCAAATGGCTGCCGCAGTACGTGCGCCCCATGCCCGCCTCCGTCAGCAGCACCCAGTGCCCGCCGGCCTCAAACAGCGCCGGAAACGACCACCCCTGCCCCAGCGTGGATGGCGTGCCGGCCGCTACGCCCATCTGGTAGTATTCCTCATAAGAGGGCTGGGTTTTGGCCCAGCCCGTCTGGGCTTTGGCGTGCGGATGCAGCCAGCCCTTGGCCGCCACTGGCAGGTGAAAAGTGGTTTTCTCCGCCGTAATTTTCTGAATGTCTTTGGCCTGCCCTTCCAGCAAATACTGAAATGCCACCCCGTCGTTCGACACCTGAAAGACCACGCTCAGCGTTGGCCCCTTCGCGCCCGCAAAGCGGAAGATGCGCCGGTTGGCCTCGTAGCGGCAGTGCGCCCGCTTGTCGGTGGCTACCACGTAGCCCTCAGTCACGGGCTCCACGTTGCCAGCCTTTTGCAGCTTCAGGCCCTGGGTGAGGTCGGCGCCCGCCAGTTGCAAGCCCAGTTGGGAAGGCCGCAGGACTTCGGCGTTGCGGTAGCGCACGGTATAAGTGGGCCGCCCGCTGGCAGACAAGGATACGGTCACACGCACGGCCCCATCGGGGCTGGCCACTTGCAACGGGGCAGCGGTTTGGGCGGCGGCCGGCAGGGCTAGCAGGCAGGCGCTGAGAAACAGGTAGTAGGTATTCATTAAGGCAAAAACGATTAGCCATGCAGAGCGCAGCGCAGCATCTCGCTCGCTTCGTTGCAATCGGTATTGATTACTTCGCCACGCGAGATGCTTCGTCTCTGCTTGATTCGCAGAATGCTCTGCATGACGGTTAGGCTTATTTCAACTCCAGCACCACCACCGACTTAGCGGGCAGCGTCACACTTAGGTTATTACCCTTCTTTTTGGCCCCGGTAAAGGTGGCCAGCTTGATGTTGTCGGGCTTGTCGAAGGTGTTGTAATCACTCACGCTGGCCGAAGTGAGCACGCGGCCGGTCACGGTTTTGAAGCTCACGCTGGGTAGGGCGGTTTCGATGGTCAGGGCCTTTTTGGGGTCGAGGTTAACGAGCGAAATGTGCACCGCACCGTTCTTGTCCTTCGAAGCCGAGGCGTTCAGGGCCGGGATTTTCTCATTGCCAAACGCATAATCGGGGCTCTGGAACTGCACCGGCATGAACTGCGCATCCTGGTGCACCTGGTAGAGGTCGAACACGTGGTAGGTGGGCGTGAGCAGCATCTTGTCCTTCTCGGTAAGAATGACGGCTTGCAGCACGTTCACGGCCTGGGCGAGGTTGGCGCCGCGCACCCGGTCGCAGTGGTTGTTAAAGATGTTGAGCGTGGTGCCGGCCACCAGCGCGTCGCGCAGCGTGTTTTGCTGGTAGAGGTGGCCGGGGTTGGTGCCGGGCTCCACGTCGGTCCACACGCCCCACTCGTCCACGAGCAGCGCTATCCTCTTGTCCTTGTCGTACTTATCCATAATGGCCGCGTGCTTGGCCACAATGGCGTCCATCTTCAGGCAGTTGCGCACGGTGCTGAAATACATATCCTCACCGAAGCCGGTGGCCTTGCCTTTGCTGCCGCTCCAGCTGCCGGTGGGCAGCGTGTACTGGTGCAGCGTGAGGCCCCACATCTGGTTGAGCGGGATGTTTTTCATGCACGTTTCGGTCCAGTTGGCATCGTCGCCGTTGGCCCCGCTCACGATGCGTTTCAGGCGGGTGCCGGGGTAGTCGTGGGCGAACGTGGCGTAGCGCTTGTACACGTCGGTGTAGTACTGGGCCGTCATGTTGCCGCCGCAGCCCCAGCTTTCGTTGCCGATGCCCCACCAGCTCACTTTGTAGGGCTCGGCGTGGCCGTTCTTCTTGCGCTCCTGCACCATGGGCGTGTCCTCGTTCGAGTTGAGGTACTCCATCCAGTTCGACATCTCCTGCACGGTGCCGCTGCCCACGTTGGCAGCCAAGTAGGGCTCGGTACCCATCAGGTTGCACAGCTCCAGAAACTCATGCGTACCGAAGCTATTATCTTCCAGCGTGTTGCCCCACCACAGATTGAGCATCTTAGGGCGCTGGGCGGCGGTGCCCACGCCGTCGTGCCAGTGATAGGTATCGGCAAAGCAGCCGCCGGGCCAGCGCAGGTTGGGTACCTGAATTTTCTTCAACGCGTCCACCACGTCCATCCGAATACGGCCCTTTTTGGGCACGTTCAGCTTTTCATCGACCCAAAAGCCGTCGTAGATGCAGCGTCCCAGGTGCTCGGCAAACTGCCCCTGAATGTGCTTGCTGATAATAAGTTTAGGGTCGCCAAGCTGCACGGTGAGCTGCACGGTTTGGGCGGCAGCAGCCAGCGGCGCGGCCAGGCCGAGCGCGGCCAGGGTGAGCTGGCGGAAGGAAAAAGTGGGCATGAAAAGGGTGGGTAATTATGGGAATTGAAAAGACGAAAAAAGGTCGTGCAGCGCGTAGCGAAGCATAACAAGGCGTATACTCAACGCTTACCGCGCAACCGGATTACGGTCAGCGAGTAAGGCTGCGCTTCATAAGCAAAGCGCTTCGCAGCCTTGTAAGCCGCGGCTACCGGCCGCACCGTCTGCGGACTGGCGAAGGTGTTCTTAGCGTCTTTGTCGCCCGCAAAGATGGTGCGGGTGGCGGCCATATTCAGGCCCCTAAAGCTCGTCAAATCGACCTGAAACGGCTGGGGCGTGGCGCTGGCATTAACCAGCTTCAGCATCACATCCCCGGTTTTGGCGTCGCGCACGCAGGAGGCGGCCACGGTGGTGTCGGCTACTGCGCCGGCGGGCGGCGTCACCACGCCCGACACGTACTCGGTGCCCTGGTTTTGGCCGAAGAGTTGCTGCACGTAGTAGTTCACGGTGGGCACTACGGTGCTGTTAGTGAAATAAATGAGGTCGGGATTCCACTGGGTGTGGCCTTCCTTAGCCAGCAGCGGCGCGTAGCTGGCCAGGCGCACCACGTCGCCATTGCGCTCCAGCGAGGTCATGTAAGCGGCCTCCGCGATGGCATTAAATAAGGTATTACCCCACGAGGCGTACTCGCCCAAGTACACCTTGGGCTTGGCACGGTCGTAGGTGTCGTAGCGCCGGTTGTTGGTCAAAAACCACTTCGGCTTTTCGTAGTAATGCTCGTCCACGAGCGGCACGTTGAGCTGCCCAGCCAGTGCCCAGCCTTTGTCGTAATCGTCGCCTTTCGGGGATGGCCCCACGGTGCCGATTACCTGCATGTTGGGGTACTTGGCCCGCACCGCCGCGTAGATTAGTTTAAACCGCGTCTCAAAATCGGCGGTTATTTTGTCTTCGTTGCCGATGCCGATATACTCCAGCTTGAAAGGCGCAGGGTGGCCGGCCGCCGCCCGCTTAGCGCCCCAGGTTGAGGTTGCGGGGCCGTTGGCGTACTCAATCAAATCGAGCACGTCCTGCGTGTAGGCGGCCATGTCGGCCAGCGGCACGCATTGCTGGCCGGTGCCGCCAATGCGCCAGGTGCCGCCCGAGTTTTGGCAGCTCACGCCGGCCGCCACCACGGGCAGCGGCTTGGCCCCAATATCCTCGCAAAACTGGAAGTACTCGAAGTAGCCCAGCCCGGCCGTTTGGTGGTAGTTCCATATGTTGCGCTGGGCCACGCGCTGCTCGACCGGACCAATGGTCTTTTTCCAGTCGTACATATTATCCAGCCCGTCGCCGTGGGCCAGGCAGCCGCCCGGAAAGCGCACGAATTTGGGTTGCAGCTCGGCAATTGTCTGGGCCAAATCGGCGCGCAGGCCGTTGGGCCGGCCATGAAAAGTCTGCTGCGGAAACAGCGAAATCATGTCCAAATCGACCACACCCTTGCCGGTGGCCAGCACCACGAGGCTGGCCTCGGGGTCGGTGGCAGTGGGCGCGAACGTGGCGCGGTACTGCTGCCAGCTACCAGCCTGGGCCGGAAAGGTAGTTTCGGCCAAAACCTTGTCCTTTTTATCGCGCAGCTGCACCAGCAGCGGCACCGCCGCGCCCGCTTTCACCCGCGCCCACAGCGAAAACTCGTACTGTGCGCCCGCTTTTAGGGCAATGCCATCGAAGCCGGCGTTTTTCAGTCCCAGCCCTTTTTGCAAGGGGTTTTCTACGCGCAGCTGCACGTAGTGCGGGTTGTTGGCGTGCAGCGGCGCGACGCTTTCCACCGATACGCTGCCCATGGCGTAGCCTTCGTGCAGGTACTCCCAACTCGTGAGCGAGTGCCAGCCGCCGTGGTCACTGGGCGTGTACTCAAACGAGCGGTTTTGCACCAGCTCGCCGTACAGCCCGCCATCGGCCGCGTAGTTGATGTCCTCGAAAAAGATGCCGAACAAGTCGGGGCTGATGGCCTTAGCCGTGGGTTTGGCCTGGCCCACCGCCAGTAGCGGCACGGCCAGTACAGCCGCGCAAAGCAGCGGCCGCAGGGAAGAGAAGAGCGTGGGCAAGGAGTTATTTTTTAGTGGTGTAGTAGTACATCTCGCTGGCCGCCAGCAGAAAAGCCCCCACCCCGAAATTGGCCGTCGAGTTCTTATCCACCACCTGCCCCGGAATGGCCTTCTCGCCAATGGGCTGCACGTAGCCCACGGTGCCATCGGGCTGCACGGCGGTGGTGGTGAGGTACTGCCAGCCCTTCATGGCGGTGGGCAGGTACTGCTTTTTGTCGAGCACACCGTGGTTAATGCCCCACAGGTAAGCGTAGGTATTGAAGGCGGTGCCGCTGGTTTCGGGGCCGGGGGCGTGTGCGGGGTCGAGCAGGCTGCGCGTCCAGTGGCCCTCGGGCTGCTGGGCTTTTTGGAGGGCGGCGGCCAGGCCCTGGTACTTGCTGAGGTACTCGGCGCGGTGCGGGTCGGTGGCGGGCAGGTCGGCCAGCACCTTGGCCAGGCCGGCGAAAACCCAGCCGTCGCCCCGCGCCCAAAAGTCCTTCAGGCCGTTGGCCGACTTGTGCTGCGGGTACACGTACTTGGCGTCGCGGTAGTAGAGGCCGGTTTCGGCGTCGTACATGATGCTGTTGGCGTAGCCGAAATACTCGTGCAGCTTGGCCAGGTACTGCGGGTTTTTGGTCACGCCGTAGAGCTTAGTCATCACCGGCATCACCATGTACAGGCCATCGGCCCACCACCAATAGTCGTTTTGGGCGGTGCTCATCTCATATTCCATCACCTCGCGGGCGCGGGCAATGCGGATGGGCTCGGGCTTGATTTTATAGAGGTCAATGTATGTCTGAAAGCAAATCTGCCAGTCGCCAAATAGCACGTGGTCAGGCGTTTCGCCGTACTTGTATTTCCAGGTGGCCCGGTCGTCCGAGGTCGCGCCCTTCCAGTTATTAAACACGGCCCAGTCCTCGGCATACTGCCGGTAGTTGTCGTTTTTGGTCACGGCAAAGGCCGCCATGTTGCCCGTCTGGTAAGCCGCATTATCCCAAAACGAGCGCAACTGCGCCGGGTGGCCGGCCTGCCAGTGGTCGTTTACTTTCGTAATCAGCGCCAGCACTTCGGCCTGCTTGGGCTGGGACGTGGCCGCACCGGAACCAGCCTTTTTGGAGGTCGCGCAGCCGGTGCCTAGCAGCGCGAGCGACAAGGCAGCATAGGCAAAAGGACGGAATTTTTTCATGTAATTAGGAGAACGGGTAATCTTTAAGATTGAGGCTACAAGCCTCAATTCCAATAAACAAGACCTAGCGAAAGGAGACTTATTTGCGCTGCATCTCGGCGGGTAGCCACGTAGGGTAGGCCGCGACGGCTTTGGCGGCCGCCTCCCCCACCGGCACCTGCCACTGGGCAAAGAACGGGGCCAGATTCCGGTGCGTGGCGGCGCTGATTGCGGCAAACCAGTAGTCGCGCTTGGCCGCTTCAGTAGACGGGTACTGACGGCGCGGCAGCTGCCGATACTGCTGGTACACCTGCTCAATCGGCTCCCAACCGAAGGCATCTATCAACTGGATGTACATGCACAGGGCCAAAAACGCGTCCGATTGCCACTTCTGGAAAGAAGGCGCGTTGGCCAAGTAGCGGGTCACTTTTTCGGCCACCATCTGCCGGCTTTTCAGTTCTGGGTGGTTGTACAAGCCTTTGTGCAATACCTTGTCATACACGTACATGGTGTATAGATTAACGCTGACTTCACCCAGCCCAGCAAAATCAATTTTCTTAAACTGGTGCTGGTGCCCCAACTCGTGGAAGTGCCCCCAGGAGCCGTGCTCCCGCAGGTACTCTACGTCGAGCATGTGGCGGCAGCCCTCGTCATCGTCGGGCACCACGATTCTCCGGGCCGACGCGAACATGTAGCCATACGCCACTTGCCGGTCCACGATAATGCGCTCGGGGTAGCGGCGAGCCGCGGGCAGGGCGGCCAGTTTGGCATCGGCCGCCAGCACGGTATCCCAGAAGGCCAGCAGCTGCTCGGGGTCTTCAAGGGTGCGGAGGCGGGCGGCGGGCACGGTCAGGCTCACATTGTCGCTCACCAGCTCGGCCCAGGGCGCGGGGTACTGCCGAATGGTTTGCTGCCATTCAGCCACGCTGGTTTTGCCACGCTCGAAGTACGGGGCCCGCACCGCTCCGCTCACCTTGATACGCAGCTCTTTAAGTGAATCCGTATCAGGAATAACAACCAGCAGCAGGCCGCCGTAGGGCGAATAAATATCGGTGCGGCCCGGTTTCAGCGCAAACGTTCGCGTCAGGTCGAACCCTTCCCGGGTGAGTTGGGCGTGCCCGGTCAATTCGTCGCTGTGCACCCCAATCTGGGCCCTTAGGTGCCGCCGGGCGTCGCTATCGGCCAAGTAGAGGCTCACGGTTTCGCCAGCCGGCACGTACAGGCCGGTACCGTGCGCCCGGCGGTAGCCAGCCCACGGCTCCCCCCTGCCGTTTGAACCCACACGCACGCGCAGCACCAGCTCGGTGCTAATACGGGGAGCCGTAGCTGGCACCGCACCCGGAAAATCGGCGGCAGCGGGGGCTACATAGGCCGGGTTGGGGTGCCTGCGTAACTGCCTGCTCAGCCGGCGGTGCTGCATCTGGTACTGCCGGTAGCCCCGCTGCTTGTCCCGGATGAGGGGCTTGGCCAGCGTCGGCACCAGCAACGAATCAGCAAGCTGACTATCAGTTTGGGCAGTGGCGGGGTTGCTACTCAGCAGGCCAGCAGCTACCAGCAGGGCCGTGCCCAGCAAGCCTTTGACAGATTTCACAGCGTGGCTTTAGGCACCAGAGGTAAAGTAATTCGCACGGTTTCGCGCCGGCTATTTTGCACGCCCGGCTGCAAGCGCGGCAGCTTGCGGATGGCCGCTGCCAGGGCCGTTTCGCAGGCGGCGGGCAAAGCCGGGCCGGGGGGCGTATTGGCCACGTTGTTCGGGTTGCCCGCCATCGCCTTGGGTGGCGGCAGGTTGTTCACAAATTCGGCGCTGTAAATCACCCCGCTCGGCCCTACCAGCAAGTTTACATTGACCGGATAAGTGGGAACGGCGCAGCCCGCTGCGCCACTAGCCGCCTGAAATTCGCTACGCAAGTCTTTCAGTAGCACTAGGTAGCCCCGGCCGCCAGGATACACCGGCATTCGGGCCACGTAGGTGTAGATTTTACTAGAATCCGGCGACGGGCGCTGCGCCATCGCCGGGGCAACGGCCGCACCCGCCAAACTTAGCGCAAGTATAAGCCGGTTTATCCTGGGTAAAATGGTCATGGGATAACGGGTTTGGCCCTTGAGTTAGCAACTTTATTTCTTGATAACCTTCGGCTTCACCGGCGCAGATTTCCCGGCTTTTGAGCCCGTCAGCTTATAAAAAACCGCCCCGTGTCGCCGCACAAACGGCGCAAGCTCCGCATCCTTCACCCCAAAGGTCTGGCCCGTCCACAAGTCCGTGGCGGTGGCTCCGGCAGTCAGGCCCAACTCGCTCAGCTTCACCGGCACGCGCACCGAGTCGGCGGGCAGAGGCAGCATGGGCGCTTTGGTGAACACCAGGGCCTGAAACGTGCCGCCCGTGTTCTGCCCGGCCGCGGCCCGGTCGAGGCCCACCGTGGCCGTGAAGCGGGTACAGCCTGCTGGCAAGTCGTACTCAATCACCGAGTTGGCGTGGGTGCCGATTCCCTGCTCATACGTCTGCTCGCCCACCCGCAGCGGCGCGCCCGAAATGCTTTTGCCCTGGCTCACCTTGCCCCAGCCGGCCGTGGCCTGCCGCCAAGTGAGGGTGCTCAAAGGCGCCTTTTCGGCTCCTTTTTGCAGCGTCGGGTTCAGCCAGTCGGCGTGGTCCCAGGCGGTACCGTCGCCGCCATCGCGCACCACCAAGTAGAGCTTGGTAGCGCCGTTCAATTCCACGCTTACGTCTTGCTGCACATGCTGGCGATTGAGGGGCTGGCTGGCCCAGGCAGCGGCGCTGGCCGGTGCCGGCTGCTGGTCTTCGGCATTAAATAAGGCCAGGTATTTGGCCCCGGTGGCCGGGTCGTCGGCGGTCCAGCCCACCAAGTCGCCCCGCCGAAACAGCTGGCGGCCATTGGTGCTGTGCTGGTTTACATTGAGCACGGCCTTGTTCGTGAGCAGGCTGAGCGTGGCCGCATCGTTGCTGGGCAGGTCGCCGCCGAACATGAGCGGCGAGCGGAAGATGCTCCAAAGCGTCATCAGCGTGCGCTGCTCGTCTTTGGTGAAGCGGCTCATGCGGTCGTCGCCGCGCTCGGCCCGGATGCCGAGGCGGCCCAGCGGCAGCATGTCGGCATCGGGCCAGTTGCCTACGCGGGTAAAGGGCGCCCAGCGTTTGCACACCTCAAAATGCTCCTTCAGCTGGTCCCACGAGTCCCAAAAGTCGCCCACGGTGCGCCACATATTAGCGTGCTCCTGGGCGTGCTTGGCATCGGCAATGGGCGTTTCGCCGGGCGACATGCTGAGCACGATTTTGCGGCCCGTGCGGTCGATGGCCTTGCGAATCATCTCAATCTCGGCCGTGTGGTACGGCTCCGAGAGGTCGTCAATCTTCACAAAATCAAGGTCCCAGCTGGCGTACAGCTCAAACAGGGAGTTGTAGTACTCCTGCGCGCCGGGCCGGCCGGCCACCACCGTGTACATGTCGTGCAGCCAGTTGCACTGCCCGTCTTTGGTGTAGATGTCGGCCGCCGTAGCGGTGCTGCCCTTGATGGGCAGCTTGCGCTTCACGGCCTCCACCGGCACGCCGCGCATGATGTGAATGCCAAATTTCAGCCCCTTGCCGTGTAGGTAGTCGGCCAGCGGCTTGAAGCCCTTGCCACCCGCCGCCGACGGAAACCGGTTGGGCGCGGGCACGAAGCGGCCGTACTGGTCCAGGTTCAGGTCCGGGTCCTTCTCGTTGTAGCCGTGGGCCGTATCGTTGCCCACGTACCAGCGGATATCCACCACCACGTACTCCCAGCCGCTGCTTTTCAGGTTTTTGGCCATGTAGTCGGCGTTGGCCTTGGTTTCGGCCTCGGTCACGGTGGGGCCGTAGCAGTCCCAGCTGTTCCAGCCCAGCGGCGGCGTAGCGGCCCAGTTGCGGAAGGCGGGCTGCAAGGCTGCCTGTTGCGCCTGAGCCACACTGTAGTTTAAGAGTCCTGCCACGGCAGCTAGGGAGCCCCAATGGGCACTCAGTGTAGTCAATGCGAATCGGGTGAGAAGCTTTTTCATAAAAGTTAACTGGTTGAGGCTACTAAGCCATAGAGCGGTCAGAAAACCCAACCCCGGCGGCCGGCCTCGGTGCCTTATTTATTTTTAGCCAAGGCAATCGGCTTCAGCGTGTACCCTTTGCCTCTCAGCAGGTTGATTAGCCCTTCTTTGTACTGCAAATGCCCTAGGCCGACGGCGACGAAGCAAGACCCTTCTTGCATCTTCTGCTCTAGCTGCGGTATCCACCACAGATTACGGCGCACCGTCATGTCTTTTATAGTGCTAGGGGCAGCTTTGTCAAGCAGCAGGTTGGCCGACAGTTGCCCTAGGTAAGCCTTGTCGCTAGCAGACAGCGGGCCAGCCTTCGTCTTATCCTTGATGAGCGCCACCAGCAGCCCGGCCAGCTGCGTGTGCCTGGCATAGAAGGTAGTTATATCGGGGTCGTCTTCTGCGTCGAGGCTAAACAGTGGTTTCCCCAGTTCGCGCATCGCCAGGGCAATGGAAGTATCTAGGCTGATTGGCTCAGTAGATGAGTTGTTTTTCAGCATCATCACGGCCTGTACCATTCCGACTAGGTCAGCATCCGTATTGTGGTCTTTTATGCTACCCAGCGGGGATGCCGTGAAAAAGCTGTCTACCAACATATACTCCCGCTTGCTAAACAGGCTATCCAGCGGGGGCTGCGGCCGCTCCAGAGCGCTGGGTTTGGAGGCAGTCGCCGGGTTGATGGGGTTGCCCTTATTTTCAAACACACCAAACTGCGCCTGGCGCATGTACTGTTTTACTGGAAACTTGTCCAGCACAGCGGGTAGAGTATGCACCGTGCCTAAGAGATAGGACGGGTGTTGCAAGCCCTTACCAGATACTTGCCACAGCACCGACTGCTTCCGCTGAGCGGATGCCGTGAGCGACACGAAGAACAGCGCGAATACGAACAGCTTACTTGTCAATTTCATACCATGCTTATAAAGGGCAAATAAGCGACTTATCACAATGTCTAACAGCCCTTTGGCTATAATTGCGCCAACCTTTCGCTGCGTTACTAACTGCCCCTATTTCAGCAGCCGCACGTCGTAGATACCGCCCGCCGTGGAGCCCGCGGCGGCGGCAAACCGCACGGTCAGGTTGGTGGCTTTGCGGGCGGCCTCGGGCAACTCGTAGTCGGCTTCGAAGAAGTCCTGGCCCCGGTCGCCGTCCAGCTTCACTTCCGTGAGCGGCTTGCCATTGACCAGGATGGTGAAGTAGCGGTTTTTGTCGCCGCCGAAATAGGTCAGGCGTAGGGTTTTGGCCTCGCGCTTGGGGTTTTGCATTTTGTAGCTAAACCAGTGGGCGGCGTCGCGCCAGTGCCGCTCGCGGAAGGTGCCGGCGTTGGACTGCTCGCCCTCGTAGGCGTGGTCCGACTCGGGCTGCTGCTCGCCGGGGCTCACCTGGTCAACGGTGCGGGCGGCCAGGGCGCGGCGCAGGGCGTCTTCGCGGCGCAGGGTTTCCTTGCGGGCGGCCAGCTCGGCGGCCGTGGCTACCGGCCAGTACAGCGTGTAGCGGGCATCGTGCACCTGGTAGAAGGGCACCAGCTCGGTTTGGCCCGACTGGCCGGCCTCGGCCAGGCTGGCTACTGAGAAGGTGAGCGGCCGGCCTGGCACGGGTTGCAGGCCGGCCACCAGCTCGGCGGCCGAACTGGCCACCAGCACGGGCGTGTTTTCGATGGGCATGAGCGGGCCACGCGCCACGTGGCCCATGCGGCTGGCATCGGCGCGCAGGCCGGTGAGGCCGGTGGTGTCGGTGCGGGCGGCCAGCACGATGGGGCCGCGCACAAACGACACCCAGGGCGAGTGGTCGGGCAAGTACTCAACCTGCGTGTGCTGCGGCAGGGCCACCGTCAGCACGTCGCCGGTGCGCCACTTGCGGCTGATGGTGGCGTAGCCGGCCTGCGCCGTGGTGTCGGTGGGCACAGGCTGGCCATTTACCAATAGCTTAAACTCGGCGGGGCGCACCCAGGCCGGGCGACGCACGCGCAGGGCTAGCTGGCGCGTTTTTTTGAGGGTCAGGCGTAGGGTGCTTTGCTCTTCATAGGGCAGGCGTGTGGTTTGCTCCAGGCTCACCCCGGCTTCGGGCCAGGTCAGGCGCGAAGGCACGAATAGATTTACCAGCAAATCGTTAGCTCCGCGGTGGGCATACACCAGCTCGCCGTACTTGCCGTGGTTTTCGAGGCCCGAGCCCACGCAGCACCAAAAGCTCTCCTGCGGCGACGAATACACGCGGTAGTGCTGCGGCCGGATGGGCGTGAAGTACACAAAACCACCTTCGGGGCCGGGGTGCTGGCTCGACAGAATGTGGTTGTAGGTGGCCCGCTCGTAGTAGTCGAGATAGCTCGTGGCGCCGCTGCTCAGGTAGAGCTGCTTGCTGAGCTTGAGCATGTTGTAGGTATTGCACGTTTCCGGCCCCTCGCGGCTTTCCAGCATGGGCTTGAAATTGTTGACCGGGTTGAAGTGCTCGCTCACGCTATTGCCCCCGATGCTCACCGTGCGGTTGTGCACCACCGTTTGCCAGAAGAAAGCGGCCGCCCGCGCCCAGCTCGTATCGCCGCCCACCTCGGCAATGCGCTTGAAGCCGATAACCTTGGGAATCTGGGTGTTGGCGTGCTGGCCAGTCAGCACGTCCTTGCCCGCCAGCAGCGGGTCGAGGGTTTTGCGCTGCGAAAAGCGCTGGGCCAGCTTCAGGTATTTGGGGTCGTGGGTGAGTTCGGCCACGTCGGCGAATACCTCCGTCAGGCCGCCGTGCTCGCTGAGCAGCATCTGCTGTATCTGCGCGTCGGAGAGGCCGGAGGAGAGGTCTACCATCCAGTCGGTGAGGCCGATGAGCACCTGGCGGGCCTGCGCATTGCCGGCGTATACGTAGGCATCGCGCAGGCCGGCGTAGGTTTTGTGCAGGTTGTAGAGCGGCACCCACTTCTTACCCAGCTCGAAGCCGCCCGCTTCCACGGTACCCGCCTTGAGCTTGGCCCACATCTCGCGCCCACCCGGAATGCCGCCCACGTAGCCGTTGCCATTCTGGCGCTGGCAGCGGGCCAGCTGGTCTATCATGTACGTCAGGCGCTGCTGCACTTTGGCATCGCCGGTGGCGGCGTACATCAGGGCCAGCGCCGAGAGGTAGTGCCCGCCCACGTGCCCGTCGAGGCCGGTATTTTCCCAGTTGGGGTAGCGCTCGGCCTTGTTGGGCAGGCCCGCGTCAAGCAGGAACGGGGCCAGTAGACGGTCGGGGTCGAGGGCCATGATATAGGCCTTGTCGGTTTGCTGCGCGGCCAAAAAAGGGCTATCGAGCAGCTTCACCGCCGAGAGCGGAAACTCTTGCAGCGGTGCGGTGGGGCGCGGCTGGGCCAGGGCAGCGAGCGGCAGCAGGGCCGCCAGCAGCAGTTTTGGGCGAGCAGTGGGATAGTGCATACTAATCGAGTGGGAACGGTTGTAGTAGTTCAGTTAGCCAGCGGCCCGCCCGGGCTGGTAGTTGGGCGGGTACCAGCCGAGGCGTTATTTCTCTTCGATAATCTGAAAGCCCCAGGCACCGAGCGCCAGCGACTGCCCTTTGCTCACGGCAGTGCCCGCCAGCAGCTCGCGGCCCGCGCCGTGCGGGTAGCGCACGGTGCCCGGCTGGGCCGAGTAGTTGAAGTAGTAGTGCACCGGCTTGCCCGCCTGGTTGCGCCCGCCGCGGGTGATGAGCGGGTACGTCAGTTCCTGGTCGGGGCCCCACAGGCCGGCTTGGCGTACGGCGTTGGTTACCAGCTTCTCCACCACCGCGTCGGTGGTGTGGCAGCCTACGTAGGTGGCCAGGCCCTTGCCGTACTGGTTTTCGGTGATGGCCGCGTACTGGCCCCACACCGGATGGTCGTAGCGGGCCAGCACCTTGGCCGTGGTGGGCGTAAGCAGCTCTATCCAGGTGCTCACCTGGCCTTTTTTGACGGGGTATGTTTCGCCCGTCAGGCCCACTTCAGTGGGCGTGGTGAAGAGGCTGAATTTGACGCCACAGGCCGCACTCAGGCCGCCCGGCTGCACGGTGCTGCGCACCTGCACGTTCTCGTCCGAAAAGCCGCTGCGGTAGGTTACGAGCAGGTGCCCGCCTTGCTTCACGTAGGTATCGAGGCGCGCCAGCAGGCTGCTGGGGGCGGCGTAGAGCATGGGCACAATCACGAGCGAATATTGGCTCAGGTCGGGGCTGCTGGGGTCTACCAGGTCGCAGGGCACGTTGTGGCGATAGAGCGGGTCGTAGAACGAGCGCAGTACTTCGTTGTAGTCCAGCCCGTTCCGAAACCAGCCTTCGGCCGTGAGGGCCTGGTTGCTGAAGAGAATGGCTACTTTACTGGTTTTCTGAAGGTTGATGAGCTGCGGACTCAGGCGCTGGAAGTCACGCCCGATGGTTTTGGCCTCTTCGTACACCGGGTTGGGCTCAAAATCCTGGCTGAGCAGACCCTTCCAGTAGGTTTCGGCCGAGTTGTGGGTGCTGGCCCAATGCCAATACTCCACCATATTAGCCCCCGAGGCTAAGTGGCTGAACGCCTGCAAGCGCAGCTGGCCCGGGTACGGCACCCACTCAGGAAAGCCCTGCGCCTCGGTTTCGAGCACAAAGTAGTTTTGCCCGCCTTTCATGGAGCGGGTCACGTCGCCGCCAAACGCGATTTCGGTGCCCGTGAGCTTGTCCTGGCTGGGGTGGTAGATGTCGATGCCGGCCACGTCGAGCGCCTTGGCGGCGGCGAAGTGGTCCACATCGGGCTGAATGCCAAAGGAATGGCCGCGCCAGCCCAGGTCGAAGTTTTGGGTAATGAACTGCTTGGGCGTCTTGTACTCGCGCACGATACCGGCCTGCCAGGCCAGAAAATCGGTCACTAGCTGCCGCTGAAACGTGGCAAACTCGCTGCCCAGCCCGGCATTAATAGTGCCCACCATCGATGGAAAATCCTCCCAGGCGTTGATGCGGTTACTCCAGTAATCCAGCCCGTAGGCCTTATTCAGGGCATCGAGCGAGGCGTACTTTTTCTGCATGTGCTGCACGAAAAGCGCCTGCACCGCCGGGCCGGCCGTGCCGTAGGCTTTCGTCTCGTTGTCAACCTGGTAGCCGATGATGGCCGGGTGCTTACTCACGTGCCCCAGCAAGGCCCGAATCACGGCCTCGGAATGACGGCGGTAGTCGGGGTTGCTGATGTCCATGTTCTGGCGCGTGCCGTATTGGTTCGGGCCCCGGTTGGTGGTGGCCAGCACGGCCGGGTACTTGCGCACCAGCCACGTCGGCACCGCGTAGGTGGGCGTGCCGATGATGACCCGAATCCCGGCTTTGTGCATGGCATTCAGCACCCTATCGATGTGCGAGTAGTCGAATACGCCCTCCTGCGGCTCCAGCGTGCTCCACGTCGATTCGGCAATGCGCACCACGTTGATGCCCGCCGCCTTCATCATGGCCACGTCCTTATCGAGCCGGTCGTAGGGCATGTACTCGTCGTAATAC
>Ga0265780_10002479_pt1 | contig 24956 bp, 27 predicted proteins | sample P1T30metagenome_FD_192432 | JGI IMG/M metagenome (GOLD analysis project Ga0265780, IMG submission 192432) | Plant litter microbial communities from East Loma Ridge, Irvine, California - P1 T30 | ecosystem: Environmental > Terrestrial > Plant litter > Unclassified | place: USA: California... | reverse complement strand
GTTGTGAGGAGAAATCATGTCGATGATGGCTGCTGGCGAAATTTGGTCCTGTAGGATCCAAGCGCCGCAGCGGGAAGCAGGCCCAACGTCAGACTAAGAATCGATACACACCGCCCGGAGCACCCAGGAGCCATATTGTCGCCGCAAGCACGTGATTCGCCAGTCTGTGCTTATTGATGCACCCCGCCGCACGCGAAAGTCACGCCGGAAACGCTCTCCCGTCAAGGTAATCCTCTCGCATCCCCTGCGCGTCGCCGTGTGCAGCGCTCGGTAGTCACTACCAAGTGCCACTGACGCTCGAGCACGTCGAAGCCACAACCTAGCGGCCCCACAAAGACCCCACGGTGCAGTCTCAAAGGTTAAACTACATACCACTAACAAAGTAGGATACCAGGCACGTATCCAACGCCCTCACATCCACCCTCATCATCCAACTCAACACCAGTCATCTCTTTTGCAACCCACATCGCTGTCTGCGCGTGCAGACTTGGCGAGACGAATGCATCTGCCTTCATGCCGCCAGACACTCGACTCCTCCCACATGCAAGAGTCTGGAACACCACCAGTTGATCCCGCATATACTCGTCCACGCATCCACCATGCGCCATCTCACCCAACAAGTCATTCGACACTCTCTTAACCATAGTCGGCACAATCCTCTCCGTCTTACCAGGTCGTACGCCTCCATCATATAACCAGTCACGCCCGAGTTTGACACCGGTACTTGCCGTCGCGACGAGAAGAATGTAGTACCGCTTCTCATGGCGTGAGTCTTCGAAAGTGACCTCGACATCAACTGAAGATGGATCCGGCCCGAAGAATCGAGCCTCGCGCTTTTCAAACATGACATCCAATTCTTCGCGGAATTGCTGCTCTGTATCTCTCGGCGCAATGACAACGGCTTTTATGCAGACAATGTCTCCCCGATGCGTGAGTTGGAACGCATGCAATTTCGTATTCAACGGCGTGATGGTGTACGTGACGCTTCCGAGCGACGTACTCCCCTGCGACCAGCCCCTTGACTGGACTACCGCTTCAATCGGCGGGATGCCAATGAGTCGAAGCATGGGTATCAGCACTTCAACCACATACTCGTGCGACGGCGAGTTGGACACATTCGTGCCTCCGGTAACACACAATCGAACCGGCGCCCTTGGCCCTGAAAACAATAGATAAGGCAGAACAGCCTGCAGGACGAGGTTGATACTGCCAGGCGTGGATTGGGTGATGCGGACTTCACTTCCCCGCTCCAAGTTCGAATGCGGGTGAGGAGTAAATGTGAGTTCCTTGCTCTTGAGGCCAACACCGCTCATTCGGGCGTTGCATGCGTGGCCAAGCCATTGTACGGATGTGAGATGTTGAGCCTTCAGCCCGCCGCCGCCGGCTCGTCTGCCGCGGATGTTGGTGATGTTGATGGGTTTCTTGGTCAGGCTGGCGAGGCCAAGGGCGACGCGTAGGAGCTGACCGCCGCCTTCGAGCGTTGTGCCCTCCAGATGGATGGGCGTGGGAGTAAGTTTTGGAGCCATGGCCAGATTGAAAAGTGTAGTATGATGATGTGTTAGTCGCGTGATAGGCATAGAGACGCATGGTATTTGTCTCCCTGGTGATGAGTCGAAGTGATCTCAGTCTTGTTTCCTAACAGTCATACCTGGGGCTGTGCTACGTTACCGTCTCACTTTCTAGAGGGCTGATCTGGCGCAACAATACTGGTAAAAGTGCCCATAATGCTTCTTCGTCCTATTTTGGACTGTGCGAGGTGTGTTGCTAGGTGTTGGCGCAGAGAGTTGCGGTGCATGCAGCAAACAACCTTGGAATCAGCCACAAAGCTTGTGCAGGTGACGTCGCGCACACCATAGCTGCAAATCATCATCGAACTTGTACCATATGAACAAGATCGGTTCACGTGTTTCCCACGATTTCGTGAGTGCTCAGGTGCGTGCATCGTTCGCGTGTCTTTGTCCATCCAACTCGCGGCACGTGGTCCGGGCGAGATCGACTGTCTCCATTTCGTCATTATCCGAGGCGTCAACTTTTGTCGGTAGTCTGTCTAAACACGGAGCAGCTGTCATCGACGCACCACGCCGACAACACCAAACACCGCCATGTTGAGAGTTTCTACACAGCGCCAATTCACCCTCACCACTAGGTAGACGTCCGTCTGCCTGCCCTTCACAATGCGCGGCTCGCTGGGGTTGTCCGCAAAGGCCTGGAATGGTCCGGGGAACGGAGCGCTTTTCTCCCACATACAAGCTCGCACGCCGTCGCAGATAATAGCGACATCTTTTACAAAGAAGCCCGCGACAGTGCAACACATACCGAAGAGCATTGCAAGACCGCAAAGAAGCTGTGCGGCATGCATCTTCCCCACCACGGCCGGCTTACGCTCTGCATTGGCAGGCACCACGCGTCGCAATGGCCTGCACCACCCGATGCGACTATTCACGACCTCGAAAATACTGGCAGAAGCCTCTACAGAGGCGAAACTTCTTGTGAAGAAGCGCAAGTCATACAAAGACGAAATCAAAGAGAGGGGCATGATCGACCTGGAAGAACACGACGGCGAGGGCGAAGACGGCGAGCAAGGGTTCGCAAAGTCGGAAAAGGCAGCAGCAGCGCGACAAGTCAATCTGAGCGCAAAGCTGAGCAAAGACGGCTCGGGCAAAGACGGAGGCACACCTGGCGGCTTCAAGGAGATGTGGCGGCTGATCAAGATCGCGCGCCCAGAGGCAGGGACACTCTCGTGGGCCTTCTTGTTCCTCATCTGCGGTTCCGCCATCTCCATGTCTATCCCCTTTTCCATTGGCAAGATCCTCGATGCGGCGACGCAGGCGGAGAAGAACGATGGCTTGCTGTTTGGACTGGACCAGACGACTTTCTACTTTGGATTGGCTGGCTTCCTCGTCGCGGGCGCTTCTTTCAACTTTGGGCGCATCATCATTCTCAGGATTGTTGGTGAGCGCATTGTGGCACGTCTCCGATCGCAACTCTACCGCAAGACTTTCGTCCAGAACGCCGAATTCTTCGACGCCAACCGCGTCGGTGACTTGATCTCGCGTCTTGGTTCAGACACTATCATCGTAGGAAAGAGTATTACGCAAAACTTGTCCGTTGGTCTGCGTTCGCTCGTCAGTGGTGCAGCCGGTTTCGTCATGATGGGCTACGTCAGCATCAAACTGACTGGCATCCTCGCATTAATCGGTCCACCGGTAGCCGTTGTTGCTTTCTTCTCTGGCCGTGCGCTAAGGAATCTCAGTCGCAAGATCCAGAAAAATCTCGGTACTTTGACCAAAATTGCGGAAGAGCGTCTAGGCAATGTAAGAACGAGTCAGGCTTTTGCGGGAGAAGTCCAGGAAGCGTCGCGCTACAATCGACAGATCAAGCGTATTTTCGCTCTGGGCAAGAAAGAAGCCGTGGTAGCTGCCAGCTTTTACGGCAGCACTGGTCTGATGGGCAACCTGACCATCATCGCGATTCTCTATGTTGGAGGTGGTATGGTCAAGAACGGCGTCATCTCCATCGGTGAGCTGTCGTCATTCCTGATGTACACGGCCTACGCTGGGTCAAGTATGGTGGGTCTGTCTGGCTTCTACGGCGAGATGATGAAGGGAGTTGGAGCCGCCAGTCGATTGTTTGAGCTGCAGGATCGCGAGCCTACTATTTCACCGACAAAAGGTCTGCCCGTCAAGTCTGCACGTGGTCCGATTGAGTTCAAGAACGTCACCTTCAGCTATCCTACCCGGCCGGCGGTGACCATCTTCAAGGATCTCAACTTTACGATCAAAGAGGGCACAAATGTTGCCATTGTGGCACCCAGTGGAGCTGGCAAGTCTACCGTCGCTAGTTTGTTGCTGCGTTTCTACGTGCCAACAGCAGGAACCATTACAATCCACGGACAGGACATCACAACCTTGAACGCTAAGCAACTCCGCCGGAAAATTGGCTTTGTCGGCCAGGAGCCCGTGCTATTCTCAGGAACTATTGCAGAGAACATCGCATACGGCGTTCCCCAAGCCACCCGCGCTGAGATCGTAGCTGCCGCACGCAAGGCGAACTGCCAGTTCATCAGCGATTTCGTAGGTCTCTCTAACCCCCCTTCATTCAACGACTGCTGACCCATCCCAGCCCGATGGCCTAGAAACCCACGTCGGCGCCCGCGGCACGCAACTCTCCGGTGGTCAAAAGCAACGCATCGCCATCGCACGCGCCCTCATCAAAATGCCCGACATCCTGATTCTCGACGAAGCCACCAGCGCCCTCGACGCCGAGTCAGAAACGCTCGTCAACCAAGCGCTCAGCAAACTGCTCCTGGACAATAACACAACCATCAGCATTGCGCATCGCCTTTCCACAATCAAGCGCTCCGACCGTATTATTTGTTTCAATTCCGAGGGCCAGGTTGCCGAGGAGGGCACGTATGAGGAGCTGACGAATAATCCCGATGGCGCGTTTAATAAGCTCATGGAGTGGCAGATGAATGGCGGCGAGACGGATGTTAAGCCTCCGAGGCCGACTGAGCAGGAGGAGATTGAGCGCGAGCTTGAGGGGGAGACGAGGGAGGAGGCGAGGACGAATAATCGGGTTTGAGTGAGGGGTGAGATACTTTAGTTTTTCCGTGTTGGAAGGAGGAAATGAGGGATCCGTGCTGGTCAGGGTCGCAGACGCATTACCGGACCACGACGACGACTTGCTGGCGGCACCCTCAACGCTGCGCACGCCAGTACAGATGATGGAGAAAACGCTGGTTGAAATGCAGACCTGGGCTGAGATCTTCACCAGCTTAAAAGATGGGCGAGACGCCGTACCACACCAGCCACGGCCTCGTGGGATTCAAGGCCCTGAAGCCCATTTCATTATCTCGTGTATTCATAGACTCGCATCAACGGGCATAGATCTAATTGTACCATATACCACTCTCAGCAACAATTTATATCGACACAAATTTCACACTAGAGATCTCACGATGGTCGTGAGGGAACATGCTCCTGCTTACTCGTCGTCCCTCCACCCACGTACGGCATTACTCACCACGCGCATTGCCCATGGTCGATTGTCCCATTAGACATCCTGCTAGCCCTCCGCATCCAGCCCTACATGTGCGAATCATACTCGATCCACCAGCAGACAGACACATACTGACGTCATGCATACCAGCCCAAAGTCCAGACCACAACCCTGCCTATAACATACCGCTCCCGAGTCGCAGAGTGTCTTACATATCCACCTCCCAAACATCCACTCCCCCCTCTCTAACCTCAATGTCCAAACCCCTCCCCATCTCCCTCTCCCGCCTCCTCTCCATTCCCAAATCCACCCTCCTTACACGTACCTTCAGCACCTCCACCCCTTACTTCTCCGCAGCAGCATCCAAAATGGACGCCTTCAAAGCCGCCGGAAACCGCCAAAACGCGCCCCCCTCCCACGACATGGTGCACTTCCCCAACCTGCTGAGCTCCAAGCGCAGTTTCGGGGATTTCAGAACCGTCCTGCACACGGGGCTGTTCAGCCAGATTGTGGCGATGGAAGTTGGTGTGGGCGGGGATATTGGGGACGAAGTGCATCTCGTGGACCAGATCCTGTTGTTTACGTCGGGCCGCGGGCTGGCGACGGTTAATGGCAAGGACCGGCAGGTCGGGAAGGGCGATGTCGTGGTTGTGCCGGCGGGCACGCAGCATCAGTTTGTCAACAAGGGGGACGAGCCGTTGGAGGTGAGTCGTGAGGCTGTTCTGACATGTGTAGCCTGGATTGGGTAGGGATGGTGCTGATGCGAAATGTAGTTGATCACCGTGTATGCGCCTGCTGAGCATTTGCCGGAGAGTGTGCATGGGACTAAGGAGGAGGGGGATAAGGCGGAGGATGAGGGGATTGATGGTAAGTTGTTGCTATGTAGAGTGGGGTGATGAGGACTTGTGCTAATACATGGGTTGTAGAAGCGCCCGAGTGGAGCCAGAAGAGTAAGAAGGAGAATGAGGATAAGGGGTTAATTAACGAGAGTGGGAAGTATTGAGTATGAATTTCTAGCAATCGTGTATTCTGCAATGTTGCTCCACTATATCGTCCCTTCGATACAGATACGACTCATTGGAGAGATTCCGCACAGCTGTCAAGCCCTCATCTACCCGACGCAGTTCTTCCTTCTCCTCGCTGAGCCGTTGTGCCCTCCTCAACTCCCCAATCCCCCCAACTTGTACGTTTCACAAGACATCAAGCCCGGCCTCCGAGTAGCGCCATGGGTGATAGTACGCATCGGACCCGCTCAAGTGAGCAGTCATGACCAGTGCTCCGTATAACCGATGCCTACCGCCCTCATCATCTGCTCATACGGCGAAAACCCAATGACCCAGCTCTCCTTGTTGAAGTACACATCGATCTCTGTGAGTGCCAGGAGCTCTTCACGCTTGAGGCGGTGCATGTCCAAGAGCCATGCATGCAGCCAGTGAAAGCAAGTGTCCCCTCGCGTCAGCACTAGTTTGCGCAACTTGGGCGAAACGATGCCCGAACAGAACGAAGACCGAATGGCGCATAGGGGTACGCTGAGCCACGTCAGATTGCCAAAATACATCGGTATCTCGCCAATGCCGAGAAAACTCCTCGAATCCGTTTTAGACAGCGTCCAATCCGCTGGCATCTCCATCGTGCGAAGTCGCGGTCCCAGTAGCGGTAGGATGCAGCTCAAGTCCGGCTTGTCCCAGTTCAAAGCTGCGGGTAGTACCCTCGGCTGATAGGGGTGTTGAGCTCATCTAAACATGCGCTCCCCAGCATTCGCTGGAATAGCGGGAAGTTTGTCAACGGCGACCCGCCCAGATACAAACGCTGGAGATTCGGCAGCAGGGTGAGCAGTACGCATAGCAACGTGCCGTGGGATTCGAATCGGGATACGCGCAGGTCGGCGAGCCACCATTCTCGCGTCTCGGAGGGGAGCGATAACTTGTCAATTTCGAGCTCGCAGGCTCATAGTAGAGGGCGTGGGAGGCCGGGGATACTGCGGGGCTTTTGGGCTTCGATGGTCAGAGGAGTGACTTTTGATCGCAGACTGGGACATTTGAACAGGAGGGCGAGGAGGCGGTGGACGTTTTGGGAACGCAGGGTTGGTGTGGTGAAGAGCTTAGAGGCCCGGGGGCTTCTCGAGCAATGGGGGTGAGACGCTTGCATACAAGGGCCATGTTGAGTAGGTCGACCTGGGAATTGAAAGGGTTGGGCGGAATTGGCAGATTTGATGTGTTTTGCAGAAGAAGCTTGTCGGGGGGGTGCAAGAATGTCGCACCCGCAAAGTCGACTTGCCGGGGTGGAGGAGGCATTCTGAAGGTGGAGCTTATCTTTGGTTGATGTCTATTCAGAACAGTCGTGAGAGATGAGTGTGGGGAACGTTGGATGTAGAAAGAAACGGAGGGTACTTGCTAGCGTGGAGTGAGGGCAAACGTGGAGGCGCTTTTAGAGTGTGAATCTCAAACGCGCATAGGTCATGTCGTGTGGGAGCCTCATGGGGTGACTTCCACTCTTTCACTTTAGCTAATAAAAAACCTATCCAACACTCAGTGGTAACTACACGGTCCTCCTACCTCTCACCATCACCAATTTCTAAACGTCTCCTTTAGCAACCTCAACCTCCAATTATGCGCTCCAACTTGCGGAAACGTTATGCACCCGCATCTCTCGAGTCCGAAAACACGGCCTCATTCGTCGCAGCCTTTCGCAAGCGCATTGCACATAAGATTGCTCGGTTCGATCCTCGACTGCCTACGGGTTTCGCAGTGAGATCTCGGACGGTTTCAGAAGTAACTTCCAAGGATCTCGAAGGGGTGGAACATGACGAGGACAACGGGATCATGGTCGTCCCTCCGGGGCTTGTTGTCACCGGAACCCGTCTGGATAGCGAGGAACATAATGCCGTACCTCTACCAGTATCAGCGACACCTGGTGGCCTGATGTGCTTGCCGCGCGAGCTACGAGACGAGATCTATACCCATCTCATGAGCGACATGCCTACCGAGATCCAAATCCGGCACACCAGCCAATATGTCTGCGCACCACTTAAATACTTGCTAGCAGGTACCCTTCCATCGTTAGCATCAGCCAATCGCCAAATGCACCGCGAAGTCAGCCTAGCATGGCTCCGCCGCACCAAGCTCAAGATCACCGGATCCTCATGCGAGAATTACTCGTGTCTCTACATGTTCCTGGAGTATCTAAGCGATGACGATGACGAGGGCTTCCGCAGTGTACGTTCCCTGGAATACGAATCGTTGCTCTGGGGATTTGGAAAAGACCCTCATGGAGACTTCCGGCAAAAAGCGCCTTTTGACATTCACAAGCGCTGTACCGGCCTGACAGACCTCACCATTCAAATCCCAGATCCGAGATTTTATGGGTTGTACACTTATCTCCGGTCCTTAGAGCTTGCGAGGGACCCTTTGGCCCAGACTTCCATGACTCCGCTGAGTCACTTCGAGATTAGAATGCAGTTACGCAGTGTCTTTGATCACCCAGGTTCTTTCAGGCTGAAGGTAGTGTTTGCGGGTATTGAACAGGTTTCGCAAAGTGTGGAGATGCGGCCTAGAGAGCTCCTTGCTGCGCGTGCGCAGGTTCTAGAGGGCTATCGTGTGGAGCGTGGGAGTAAGGTCAAGCTTGAAATATATGCCAAGCACTCGACTTGGAAGGGTTATGTGGAAGAGCAGTGGATGGGACACATATCTAGGGAGGGTGCGTAGATGCCCACAAATAGAAGACATCACATGAAGGAGGTCGTGGGATAGTTGAGCAAGGCAGAACGCGTCCATTGTGGTGCTTCACTCACTCGTCTATGCTAGAATCATAAAAAAAATCGCAGCACAGTTCTCATTAATGACCTGACCACATTACTGTCTAAAGATGACACAGAGTCTTTCCCGTAAATCTTGCAGATGGTACACATCTTCGCTCTTGACACATCTTCCCTCAAAAATATGATAGCGATGATGCTTGTCACCGATTGTATTTGGATGGGCCAAAAGCTTAAGATCGATCTCGCCTGACATCCCACCATACCTTTCCTGCAATACACAGGCCAAGTAGAAATAGGGGGATGAAAACCATGCCAAATACCAGACCAATAATGAAGCCGGTGCTCAAATGTTCGTGATGAGGGCTCATGATAGCGCGCGAAAGTTGGGTCTGGAACATTCGTGGGTCCATGTTGATGCTATTGAATCTTAGGGAGTTGAGGTGATCGTGTTTTGGGTAATGGGTTGGATAGTAGAGGACGACAGTTGTTCAAACGACGAATGTATTCTCGAATGAAGTCATCAATAGCTGGCTAAGTAGTGAGAGCGAATTTTCACTAATGTAATGCAACCCGCGGTATGTTAACGTATACATACATGTTGCATGTAATGACTGTGAATAGTGAAGCACGAGCCTTGGTGTGACTTCACATGACTCCTGTTTGCGACAACGCACGGAGGACTGATCGAAACTCGTTTCTATGATGTCATTGAACGTCAAACCTTTCAGAGAAGTGTGACCGAGTTGTATAGCCTTGGCTGCCCATTTGAAAACCTGTGCACGGACCGTCACACTAATGACAACAGACTGCCCAGGTGTATATTGCGTTGAACTCTTGGTTCCTCGACGGCCCTCGGATACATCCAGTCAACTACAAAAACTCGACCCACCAAAATGGCAAGCGTTGACCGCCTCAAGGCGTTCCGTCTCTTGGATCTTCCCGCCGAATTAAGACTCATGGTAAGTCAAACACTTTCAAGCACAGCGTGTTAGCAACATGTTGACTCCATCGTCCACAACTACAGGTATACGAGAACGTCAGACCTTATATCGGGTATGAAGGACTATGAAATCAGGACAACAACTCCGGCGCTCTACTCGTCGTCCACAAACCCAACAACGCTATCCTGGACACCTGCAAAGGTGTTTACGCGGAGGCGAGAAAAATTATCCATGCCACGGCCAAAGACTATCATGTAGGTGGTGAAACAAAGATCATAATCGGTACACGCACAACAACAACGGGAGAAGACTCCGTGGAGCTACTGGCTCGGTTCATCGTTGCAGTCACGAAGGACCTGAGCGCACCTGAAGTCTTGCCCGTCAACCACTACATACCGATTAGTTTGCGCCGACACATGTTCCGTCTGAGGAAGAAGTACTTCAACGCAAACAAGATGCATATACACTTTTTGGTTTCCTGTGTCAGCGTGGAAGTAGACTCGGAGATTGACAAGGCGGAGTTCGTCGTGCCCCAATCCTTCTGGGACAGACTTCGAAAGCTGATCGAATTTGAGAATGCAATGTGTTTGTCAATGATCCATCCTTATGCTCATATGGGAATCCGACAACATGAGAGCTCACTCGACCCAGCTATCTACAGCAAAGTGAAAGAGCCGCTCAAGAGCGGGTGGATTCAGAACTGGGCAGGCGATGGGTCCGGCTTCCGCCTTGACCCGACTTCTTTCCGTCTTGGGCAGTGATGTTTTCACAAGATTGCGGACCGCAGCAGACTATTGGATTTGGCGAATTGATTAGAGAATGGAGTGGGAATATTTCTACTAGTGGCTATAAATGACCATATGCAACCCCACGCTACCACAAATTGAACTTTTGGAATCCGATTCAATCATGCTCTCATAGCTTCAGAATGCAATGCGGTAGGGCGATTATCAGTCAAAACCTTTATACAAAGTCTTCATCCCAAACTCTGATCAATGACACGATTCCCCGTCCGCCGCCTCAGCCATACCATTCCATAAACCGATAGCCCTAAAGCACTAGCAACGCAGAATATGAGGATTATGTAGGCCGCAACGATGTGAAGATCAACTGGTTCTCTCGGAGCGTTGGGATCGTGGGCTGGGGGAATGTGACTCCTTTGATCAGCGGAAGTCGCAACAGCTTCGCGGATGAACTCACTCAGTGTATGCCGGCGGCGGCGGCAAGACTATGTTCCCAATCTCGTTGATGTGCATGGTGTTTCAGGAGAGTTAGAGCGGTATTGTATCCGTAATATTGTGTCAGTAATGGCTTGAAACCTCTTTGGGGTGTTGCAGAGCTCAAAAAAGAAAGTGAATTCCAAGAACGTAAAGCTACGAGGAGAAATTCCATTACTCATGCCACGTTAATGATAAACACCTACTGATCCTTCACATCCTCCAACCACGTGGCTCATCCTCCCTCTTCTCCACGACAATACCCGCGTTGGCCATCAAATCCCAGATATCCTGCCGGAAAATTGGCAGCGTCTTGGATTCCCGGACTTCCTCTGCCGACTCAGATTCATCGCTCTCATCGTCTTGATCGCGACTCATGTTCAAGACCACCTTGATGCCAGTCTTCATGCGCTCCAAAGCGCCTTCATTCGTCGTTGCTGACTGACGCTCCTCCGCCCTGGCGTATTCACCGTACGCACCCGAGGAGAACAACTCCCTCTCTCGGCCACCACGTCCCGCGACGGAATAGTGCTTCCCATCAACAGCGTCCTACGCATCGACGCGATAATCTGGCACGAGCGTCGGATACCAGCGATCGCACCACAGTTTGATCGACGACAGCTGGTCAAGCAAACTCACCCTGAACCCAGTCTCAGTGTCTTGCGCGTCGAGTAAACGCTCCGCCCACGTGTCGAGAGCAGACGTTGAGTCGATTATCTCCACTGTCTCGATATTGCGCGGTAATAGGTCGGTCGGCGGCACGAATATGGATTCATTATCGCTGGAGAGAAGGTTCGGAACAGAAATGAAAGCTTCCTGCGGCGCGACGATGCGGCGGAGATTAGGGAAGCTGTGGAGCGATGTAAGGTGCGAGATTGATTCGAAGAAGTCGGCGCGGGTTTGGCGAACGGAAGCCGGCTCGACCTCGCATGTGTCTATGATGAGGGTTTCGAGCGAACCACTTTGCATGCCTTCGAGCAGGGTGTTGTAGCTGATTTTGTCGCGTTCATCGCCGGGATGTGTACCGCTTTCTGCTTTGCGCGTGAGGTGTAGGGCAAGGTAGAGCAGGCGTGGCGCGAGGTGGATAACAGTTGGCAGGTACTGGTATACGCCGTCTTTGGGGAACGCATTGTAGAGAAATTCGACGGGGACTTGGGCGATGAGCTTTTCTATGCGACAGCCGTTTTGATTGGGTATGATAGCAGACGAGGGAATCGCAAAGTTGAGGCTTGCGCAGGTCACAACTTCGACGTTGATGTGGCAGGTCTTCAGGCTCGATATGCACATGATATGCCAAGGGAGCAGGGCTGGAGAGGTTATGGAAGTCAGGTTTCGAAAACCAGCGACCCAGTGAAGTTTGCCTTCCTCTGACAGCTTGAGATATCCTTTGCCAATCTTGAGGTGCATGTCATCATGCTCGGCTGGGACGGACTTGATAGCCTTTTTCGGCAGACGCTTCCCAGCATATCTCTCATCTGGGACACTCGGGGAAGACATCTTGCCGTCCTTATGCTCCGGGCTGGGCGTACACTCTGGTGAGAGTAGAGCTGGAGGCTGTTGTGAGAGTGCCGAACCGTGTATAGCCATATTTGTATATGCGTGTATTGATGTTTGATGAGTTATGGTAAGACCCAGATGGAGAAGTGCATAACAAATAAGTGGCGTCCTGGAGAGTTGTCCTTACCCAGTGAAGTCAATGCGCAGGGCTACAATTGCCTCACATTCGACATGGCAACAACGAAGTGCTACCGCGTTGTCTATTCGCTCACATCACGCATCCCATCCAACTCACCCTCGCACCCGGTCGTAAAGACCAAACACTTCAGATAGACATCGTCACCAATAACACCATTAACCAACCTAACACCTCTCTCCTCAAAGCCTAGTCTACGAAACATCTTGATCGAGTTCTCATTGTCAGGCTCGCAGTATCCAGCGAGCGCCGTCTGTCCCTTCTCTTCTCGGTAATACTTGATCAATGCTTGCGATGCCTCGGTTGCGTACCCACGACCGTAGTACTTGGCCATGATTGCAAAGCCAATGTCCGGGACACTCGGCGCAGACGGAAAGCGGTCCTTGCGCATCGACAAGATCCCGATGAGATCGTGTTTGTTCATCGAGTCAGAAAACGATTGCGCCGAGTGATCGGCTTCACTGCTAACGACTGCAGCATCGGGAGTGAGCGATATCAGAAAGCGGCCATATCCAATCTTTTCGAATGCCTCTGCGCCTTGTTCGATGAAAGTTTGTGCAGACTCTCGGGTGTCTCTGATACCCGGCATTCTTCGATGTATGTGGAGTATCTCGGGACTGTTGTTGAGCTCGTAGACGAAGTCGACATGTCTCTTGTTGTTAGGGTCGAGGTGCGACAAAGTGAGGCGTGGAGTCGAGATGTGGAAGTTATAGTCGAGCATGTTGGAGTTGTTGCGCACGATGTAATACGGAGCACAAAATAGAGCGGGTCTCCTTCATGTCTTAGACGTATGTAAGTTAGGCATCCCAAGGTCGCCTGATTTAGCTGAGTCATCGAGCCTAAAGAAGCGTGGGGCACGGCGCATGCATAAGCACTAGAGAGGTAGGCTATTGTGATAGTGCAACGCTTGCATATTTTCACTATATTCCGCTTGTCTGTGTTGGTGTCGCGGCAGCTTGCCACATTGCATGTCCTGCCATCGCTGCGGTTGATGTCGCAGGCACTTCGTCTAGACACCTCCCAAACCAGCCTTTGCTTGTACACGTAGTTGTAGTGGTCGGCTCGCTCGAAGAGGTGGTCGTGGTTGTTGTCGTGACCGAAGTCTTGTCTTTACAACCGAACCAGCCTGGAGTCTTGCAAGTGCTTGTGCTGGATGACGACGTACTCATTTCAGTAGTGATTGAGCGTGTCGCTGTCGTACTCTCATCGCGACAGCCCCACCAGCCAGGCGTTTTGCAGGTTTGTGTTCGGGTTCGCGTATGCGAAGATGTAGGTGCTGCGGTTGTCGTGGTGGACGGCTTGGAGTGGGTGCCGTTTTCAAATTTCCAAAGATAACAATCAACACAGTTGACGTCCTCATCGATACACGGCGCTGCCTTTTCGTATACCTTGTAGACGTTGTCGATCGCGTATCTGAGGCGATGTGTTGATGTACTTTGCCGCCACCCAAGATCTTTGACGACATCATAAGCGCAACGTTTGCCAGTATGGCAAACTGTCTCAAATGCATAGCCACCGATTGAACAGAAGCTTGAGCCTCCACTACATGTGCCCATGTATACAGGGTCAGCCGTATGTCCGAAGTGGAAGCCACCAGTGTTCTTTCTCAGAGGTGTAATATCACCAGCAGTGGGAAGACCCAAGCGGCGCGCTGCCAACGCTTGTGGGTAGGTCTCGAATGTCACTGAAGGTACACCATGCTGGAGACCAATGAGGGAGGCTAGAACACCGCCAAGGCTGTGGCCTGTCGTGATGATGTTCGCGTTCGGGTACAGCTTCGTGACTTCTTCGTACAGTTCCAGGGTGGCTGCATAGTATCGGTTGGGTTTCTGCAACTCATCCTTGACACAGGTCTGATCGCAAGTATACGTGCCGGTTTGACAGTCGCATACCTTGCGCCAAAGATACGAGCCACCTTGCCCACAGCAGCAGGAGCCCATCAAGTTGTCGTTCTCTTTGTCGTGTCCGGACGTTCCGTTACCTTCGAACATGGCTACAGTCGTGCCTTTGACAGACAAGATGATGGTGGAGTTGGTGTCGTCGCTGAACACGTGACCTCGAATGCCACTGTCATCCCAGCCGAAGGGGATGGATGAGTTGTATTGGTCGTCGACATCAAGCCACTCTGGATCGTCGCGACCGGCTTTGTACGCGTCCTCGGACATGTATGCGAAGTTGATGATAGTCTCCTTATCTTCTACATCAGGACCTGGAATGTCTTCGGCAACCCAAATTGGAGACATGGGCATTTGCTTGTCGTAGAATCGAGCAGCGGGTCTCTCAATCTTGACGGGTTTCGTCTGAATGGGGAAAGGCCCATATTGCCCTGCGGCGGCTGCTACAAATGCTTGGTCCGCGGTGATATCTAGTCTGCGGGCCCTAGGACCTGGTTGGCCAGCACCATGATGGAAGATGTGTCGGAGAGTAACCCCATTTGCCGCCGGTTCACTATCGATGTTGCATGGTCTACCAGAGGCGCCGAAGCCGGAAAAGCAGGATGAAGCAGCAACTATAGACGCGACCTGCGCGAGGAAGAAAAGAAGAGCGACTCGAGGTTTATGATGATCCATGTTGTTGAAGCAAACCAGCGAAAGTGAGAAGGATGAGGGAGTGTTAATGTGTTGATGGCTGAGTTGTCGCCTGCGCACGGTCGCGAGGGCGCGTGACATATACGCTAGCCTAGTTTGGACTGCTCGGTGGGTACGTCATCTTCGACATGGTCATCCTACCACACATGTGATGGTATGCCCGACAAAAGTGTCATTCTTCCGCCGAACACATGATGGTGCTCTCTACGCCGGAGGCGAAGCTGTCTGCGAGGTTGATGACGGATATATCCATAGACGATCTCGATCATACGCGGTTCCTTGCGCGCTGGACACGTGCCAGCCAAGGAGTCTTTTATCGCCATACACAATTCTTATAGACGAAAAAAAAAGCAGTGATAGAACTGAACGAAGAAACAGAAACTTGCTGTTCAAAGGAAAATTGTGGTTCATCCTAGCCCTGGAATTCGACTGAGCGAGAAAGGTTTGGTGGACTAGACGACATGACAATGGCGAAAAAGAACGTAAAGTAGAAAAGAACTGTACAATGCAAGCATAAAAGCACGTGTTGTAAAGGAGAGCGTGAAAGGACGGGGTGCACAGTCGGAGCTACAATCGGAGCTCGAGGCACTGGTTGTCGGCAGAATTTGCGCCGCGTAAGGAAATTACCGAGAGCCAATCGCGAGGAATCTGAGTGCTCTGAGCTTCACTATAGCAAAGAGCTTAACATTATTGGATATACACAATTGTTTCTGCTGTCTCAAGCATCGATTGTAGATGGTAGGTGGGCATGCTAAGCGGCCGCAGGTTTTTCCGAGGTGGGGCGCTAGCGGGCAGTAGCGCCAAAAAAGTTCAGTACCAAGTTGAGGCTGCAGAACCGCAGGACGAACGAAACACCAACGCATACACGAAAATCACGACTTCAACCGTGCAAAATATGGCAATGAAACGCAAGTTGAATGAACACGATGTTCCGGAGCCGGAGTCACCTGAATCACCAAAGCGCAGAGCGAGCGACGCATCACAATCCGAACCCGCCAGTCCACCAGCACCGACGCCCGCGAAGGAAGTTGTCGCATCTTTCGCCGAACTTCAGCTAGAGCCGCGTCTATTGAGAGGGGTCAGGGACCAAAAATGGGGTTCTCCTACTGCTGTACAGTCAAAAGCCATTCCGTTGGCATTACAAGGACGAGACATCCTTGCGCGCAGTGGCACCGGTACAGGCAAGACGGGCGCATACCTTCTTCCTATCCTGCATAACACATTGCTACGAAAAGGAAAGACTTCACTCATTCTCGTACCCACAAAGGAACTAGCGCTGCAAATAACAAAGGTCGCCAAAGCCCTGTCAGCACATTGTGGCCAGTCAATCAGGATACAGAACATTGCTGGGAAGGAGTCTGAAGTGGTGACCAAGGCAAAACTCGCAGATAACCCGGAAATCGTCATCGCGACACCAGCGCGGGCAAGTGCGAACATCAACACTGGCGCGCTGGCAGTCACAGAGCTCGCGCATTTGGTGGTAGACGAGGGCGACCTGGTCATGGGCTATGGCTTCAAGGAGGACCTCGATCAGATTGCGCAAAACATCCCCAAGGGCGTACAAATGTTCCTTATGTCCGCGACTCTCAACACCGAAGTCGAATCGCTCGGCAGCCTGCTCTGCAACGATCCCGTGGTGCTCAAGTTGGACGATCTCGACAAAGACTCGAAACGCGTCAAGCAATACGTCATAAAGTGCGCCGAGGAGGAGAAGTTTCTGCTGATATACGCCATGTTCAAGCTGGGGCTGATCAAGGGCAAGACGATCGTCTTTGTTGGAGACACGGACCGCTCATACCGTGTCAAGCTGTTCCTCGAGCAGTTTGGCATCAAGTCGTGCGTGTTGAACTCGGAGCTTCCACTGGCATCGCGCCTGCATATTGTTGAGGAGTTTAACAAGAACATCTACAATATCCTGATTGCGTCGGACGAGACGGAGATTTTGGGGTCACAGAAGAAGGCCGACGAGTCGCGGCCAAAGAAGAAGTCCAAGACAGACAAAGAGGCAAAGAACGATTCTGGTGTGTCCCGCGGCATCGACTTCCTGAACGTATCCTGTGTCCTCAACTTTGATTTCCCCGCGACGTACAAGTCTTACTTCCACCGCATCGGCCGAACAGCGCGTGCTGGCAAGTCCGGCACAGCCATCTCTTTCATCATCCCCAAGGACAAGTACAGGAAACACAAGTCGACAACCTTTGCTGGCTGCGAGAACGATGAGGAGGTGCTGAAGAAGGTTGAGAAGCATCAGGAAGCAGGACAGAAGCTGGAGAACTACAACTTCGACATGAAACGACTGGAGCCGTTTAGGTACCGTTTTGGAGACGCTCTACGTTCTGTTACACGTATCGCGATTCGTGAAGCACGCATCAAGGAGATTCGTTTGGAGCTCTCAAAGTCGCAAAAACTTTCGCGCTACGTATGTACCCTAATATGCAATACCCCCGAATACTTACTAACTTCACCACAGTTTGAAGAGAACCCCGAAGCGCTCGCGCACCTCCGACACGACCAGACGCTCAATCACCCCGCGCGCATACAACCTCATCTGAAGCACGTCCCAGACTATCTGCTACCAGGCGGCAGCAGGAAACCGGCAGACGTTGGCTTTGTAGGCTTGAACGTGCCACGCGTGAACAAGCGGCAATACGTAAAGGGCAAGGGGAGGAAGGTCGTGAGGCGGAAAGGCAAGGTGGATCCGCTGAAGACATTCAACGCGAGAGGAAAGGGGAAGAAATAGGTGTACTAGCAGTGAGGATGGCGGAATGAATCCACATACTTGCTCACCAACATGTCTTAACGAGCTGTCTTCTGATGTGCGATGCAGGATAGTATTACCCAGACCGCCTTGTACAGAGCCTTTCATTCTTGTTTTTCGGGGTATGCATCGCGACTACCAATCATGCGACACTGAAAGACAGCCACCATGCACGACCCCGCCAAGATACTTGAGAAGCTCAGCCTCGATGATGCATCCTCAACTCTGGCCATCATCCCATCTCTTCAAGCGTGGCCGTCTCGAAGACTGCCGGTGTGTGTTTCTCCATATCCTCCTGGACGTGCTGATGTAGGTCATACCACGCGTTCTATACGTTATATGCTTGAGAGGCTTTGTACTAATATGCGTAGCCTGACGAAAAAGTAGACAATATCGAGGTTGGCAAGAGTCATCTAGGTCTCCTACCATTCCTTCCATTCGCAGACTCTCGATGTCACGCGCCCACACCACCATGCTGTCGATCGAGCAGGGTGTCGACTACGACGGCGTCGATGAAGCCGAATTACCTTACAAGCATGTGCGAAATCTGGGCCATGGACATAGTGGGACTGTGGAAGAAGTCCAAGACCAGATGACCGGCAAATTCTATGCGCGGAAGACCATACAAATTCCAATTTCGAAAGCTATGAAAGCTGCGCGCACAAAGGTCTTTCTCAATGAGGCACAGATTATCCGGAGACTAGGAAGGCACCATCACATCGTCAATGTCTTTGCCACATACGTGACTAAGCGTTACTTTGGCATAATCCTACAACCTGTTGCGACCAATGGCGACTTGGAACACTTCATTGCCGAGTATTCCAACGAGTTGGGATACAATACGTCGGGATCGGCCAGTTCACGACTCGGTGCAATGACTTGCGTCCTTGAACAAGGTTTTGGTTGCCTAGCAGCCGGGCTAGCCTTTATGCACAAGAAGAAGATACGGCATAAGGATATCAAGCCACACAACATACTAGTGCACGATGGCATCTTGATCTACACGGATTTTGGATACTCATTCGACTCAAACGGGTTCACTGGGAGCACCTCGGAGGGAAGACCCGATTTCCTCACCCGTCGCTACTCGGCTCCAGAGGTCCTCTTATATGATCAACGGAACTCCAAATCAGATGTCTATTCTCTCGGATGTGTCTTTATTGATATATTTGCGGCTCTAACGCAAAGTCTCCTGTTCGATGACGATACCAGCTTCTCACATTCTATGGATAAAGTTCATGGTCAACTTGACCAAATTCAGTCTGACAGGTTGGCGATTCTGCCATCGACTATCAAATCCATGACGGCACTTGATCAAAAAGCACGTTTGAATGCAGATCAGCTCGTTGTGATACTTAACGCACATGCTCACCTTCATTGCGCCGAATGTGGTCAAAAGTGTTCAATCGTTGCACCGAGCACTGGCATAGATATTCAAAGTCCTGGAATGGAAGCAAGCCAGGGTCAGAGCCATGTGGAGTCTACGGCTCTTTCGTCTGAAGTGACTGACAATGTGCATCTCAGGACCACTACTCGCGACCAATGGTTCTGGAGCCCAGAGTATGGGAATTACTATCTCATGACAATCGGCGCAGATGGTGAGCTTATCTCCTCCAAGCTACCTGTAGCACGTGTCAAGTCGCTGATAACATACCGGAGCAGGCAATTATCTCACTCGATGGGCAGAGACAGCAGAAAGCTCGGGCACTAAGAATACAATGTCTATTCACAGTGGAATTCAAGCGCTTCCAGGAGCCCAATACGCGTAAGCGATCACACCGACAAGGTCCTTTCGGAAAATGCTGACAGTGTTTCAGAATGGTGACATGCCAAGGAGATGACCCAGCATCCAGTACTGGATTTGGAATGGCGCCTTCGAGTTAGTGATCCGCTGCTAGACATATATGCTTGTCTAAATTTTGCGATAGTGCCTCCCAGCTTCGGACATGAGGTAAGGTTCAGTAACATACCTGATCGTGGATTGTTCGGGACTTTTGATCAGAGTAGGGCTCCCTTCTTGTCCTTCATTTCTTCGTCAAACAATCCTGAATGCGTGTCTAGGGTATAGATTAAGGACAAAAGAAGAAGCGCACAAGTTCTTTGCTACAGGGCGAGTTTTCGCAATGCTCTGGTCTGAGCCAGCAGGGGCTATTGCCAACAACCTGGCATGTAACGGGTCCGTAAACACGTCGATCACAGCCGGCCCATTTGGTCAGGGTGTGTTTTCACAGATCCGCCGATTTGTGATCATGGAAGTCAATCTTGAGAATCACTTCGTCTATGCTTGGTCAGTACCTTCCTGTACCCCACCAAAGCATACATGTGCTCACTTGAGCAGTGCCATTTTCACCTACAATGGGCAAGGCACTCTGAAATATGGCTGCACCGCATCCGAACATGCTCCTGTGTATATGACTGGGTCCCAGGCCACTACATATCAGGGTGAGTTGGAGCGTGGAATGACAAAGGCGCCAATCGAAATAACTCCGATCGAAGGAGCGGAGATAATACACCCAGCATCACGGCTACGATTGGGCAAGCATTATCCAATCGGATGGGGTGTGAAAGCCCGTGAGATTGGGATAGTTGCGCCTAGGCATCGGTCGCGCTTGATGATGCACTACAGAGATGAGCAACGACAGGACTTTGACAATGACGAAGGCTTCTTAGAGGAGAACGATTAGTATGACGAGGGGTCCAACAGAAAATCTTTGAGCTACAAGAATGTGGTCCCCACTGGGGGAGTCATGCTCAGATTGGACACACTGATATTCCGCAGTACCGCTGTTAGGATCAAACTCCACGAAAGTCTCGTCCATCTACAATTGACCCACAATCTCTTTCTGATGATGATGAGAATGGGGACATTGAGATCTCGATACTCGCGATCTTGTGCTCCTTATTTCTGACCACCAAGCTGCGTTATGATGGTTAGTTACCAAGTTTGATTGAGGTCCCATGAAGCATGAGATCTTTGTTTTATGTTCCACTTCACCATATCTGAAAACACGATGCTGCCTGACTATGAATCCGTGCCTACACAAGCCGCTACGTTTTCTCGTCAACACCCAATAGACATTGCTCAAGGACATGAAAGGTATGGCAATTCGATGATTGAAAAGTTAACACGCAAATTTACTGCAGCTCCCAACACCTTCAGAGACACGATGGGAAGATGAAGGCCGGTACAAGCGACTTGCTTCGGCCGAACACAGAACTTCAAGGTACCATGACTTCTATTTAATACATCACCAGTTAACTAAAATGGTGCAGGTGGAAATGAAGAAGCTATGGATGCGCGCAGTTCTTGTGAAGTCGACCTTGGCCAAGCTACATCGCTCAATGACCAGCTCAGCTCGGCGTACTTAGGGTGTCAAGCGAACGAGCAAGAGCTTGCCACTCTACGAATTGAGAAATCACAATGAGATATCCCAAAGACACAGCTTAAACATCTTCGAAAAGTGCAGTAGCAGTACTGGAGTAAACCCCTGGAACAGGAGAATACCATGATCAAGTCGTGGGAGCACGACACCAATACTCGATTGGACCGCGTCATGTTCATCGCCAATACCGTTCCCGATGAGAGAGAAGAACTCTCCAACTGCAGCTGGAATTATTCTACAAACGCGAATCAGCCCTCAGAGAAAAGCTGCCCTTTGTGTCAGTCAATGTCAATTAGCTCCACAATAAACACACGCAATTTGTCAACGACGTCAACAAGTCCACATCTGTGCTAGCCAAGGCTCTCAACGATCTCGACCGGACAATCAGAACGTATCGCGAAGTCCTTGAAAGAATGTTTGCATCTATGCCTGGCCCTGCGGCTGGATAGGGCGAGGGGTTAAAGCGGAAGGGGGATAAATTCACATAAGGATGGCCGGCCTTTCAAATCACGGTCATCATGATGGTGTCAAATCGTCGCTTTTAACATCACGGTCTTCACCATAGTCTTATCTCCATATCATGGCTTTCGCCATGGTTCTGCGTTCCTTTCTTTGATATCTTGATCTTTGACAGGGTACTGTCTCTTAATCATAGTCTTTATCATCGGGTCACATTTTCCCCATACCATGGTCTCTACCATGGGTTGCGTCTCGCGATGAGGATCTGAATTCCAATTAGCATACCAAACATTCACATCTGAATATACTAGATCCCCTATACAGCACTCGAAGGAACCAGCATGGAATATCTTTGGTGATGGGCTTGACGGTTTAGCCCCTGATGCCCAAAATCTTGCATGTAACTGCAGCGACCCCATAGGGCTGGAACCTTTGCTTGTGTCACAACGGTTCAATCCCTGTCCGGCCTCACAATGTGCATACTTAGTTCCCGTGCATCCGATCGACACTGCTCCACCCACGCCCGCATACTCGGTACACTATTTCTATGCTGACAATCTGCATGCTCGGTCACAAGCGCTCTCATAGCCTGCATGAAAGAATGCAAGTGTGACCTCGAGACAGTGTGATGCTAGTACGCCCACGTTATGTCGTAATGCATGCGCGCATATCCGGCACCTTGCCCTGTCCGACCTTGATACGCATGCAACACACCGGCTTCTCGTTCCGGTAGGCTTCACATTTTTGTTTTCTTCCGTCCCGATAGTAATTTCCATGTTTCCACCAATATACTGCAATAATGGCAGTTCCTACAAGACACCAAAGGTGAATAGATGATGCAAGCTGAACGCAATTGGGTCGTGAAATAAGTGATTTGAGTAGAGAAACATGGCGCGATTCTGCCGCGATCGGTGAGCGTGCATTGGTCTTTCTTGCCGCTCTGAGGCACACAACCGTCTCACTGGGTGCGGGTATTTATCTTCAACCTGCAGTGGGAAAACCGGTCAGACACATCTGGTATAGCGTGGGCGCTGGGCTGAAGCTCACCGCGAGCAAAATTGGTCCGCTTACGATGACTCTGCCTTTTCATCGACCATGCGGCTCATGGTCTCTAACATCATTGGCCGGGAGCTAATCACCCCCACGAAGGAAACTAAGCCTTACGGCCCGGCGATGTATGATCCCGAGTCTTTCGGCCCGGCGATATGAACGAAGGTATCTATCAACCGGTTTATTGCATAACTTTGTCAGGTAATCAATTCTTTTCGATGTAACTGGTAATCCCTTCTAAACAAGATTAGCGCTGTTCAGTTCAGGGCCTATTGCTCGATGAGCCTTTGTGTTCATAGAAACTGTGATGACATGTTGCTTCCGGATGGCTGACTTCGGGTATTGGGACGATAGACCGAAGCTTCGCAGTCCTTCCCGAATTGCGCGTGCGCCGTAACGGTGCAGACACTATTTACATGACTGGTTCCTCCGAGCGATCAATCCCGTCTGATCGGTGTGAATAATCAAATACCAACGGAGGCCGAAGGAAAGAGGGCGTAATAGCTGACGATTGCGCATAGCATGTATTTGGTCGGTAGTCCGCGAGTACGAGACGATTCGCCTGATGTCCTTCATCGAAAGATGATAGCAGATCGGTTGACTCAAGACGGCGACCGAAAGGCCATGATGCCGGCGAAACTTCGAGCACGACACCTCCAGCTAAGGTAGCTTGAGAGCGATAGCTAAGTGAAAAGTGAAGAGATAATAGCCTGATAGCGCGCTCCATCAGCCCTGCTGCAGCCCCACCTTAACCAAATACCTACCGCCAACTTAAGTTACGTTTACCACTGAACAACATCTTGGGCACTGCATGTCAATCGCTAAACTACGAAACAAGAAGATCCTTGGATACCCGTCAAGCTGGGGTGACTAGCGGCTTACACTTGCGCCTTAAGGCAGTGCTAAAAAAGGTCACCGTCTCAAACCCATGATGGGATTCTGATGCATTGGTTTCGTGACCTTGGCGCCGTGTTTTACGCCACGACACTCGCTAAACTGCATGACTCAAAGCATGGGGCACGATGCGCGCGTGTCGAGCCACGGGCCGTCCCATAATAAAATCGTTCACCGGAAGCCTCAGGCATGAAATAGAAGAACCGAATGCACGATTCGTTAACTTGGACGACGTCCTTCTTGCCACTAGAGGGCAACCTTATTTCAACATCCTAAGAGCGAATACTGTTTTTTTTTGAAGTTTGACGCATGTCATCCTGGATGAAGTGCACAAGGTCTGATTCGCTGTATTCGACTCGCCCGCAGCTATGACCCCAATCGCCGACGCTATTGAAATGAAACGGAAGGTCGTACCACATCCAATGCCTGGTCCATGCTGTACGTCAAGGATGCCGCGTCGCCGTATGCGCACATGATGGCAGCCTTTCCATCCTCACGTCGTTCCCTGTATTCGCGGTGAAACGCGCAGCTATGCGCGGCGTTGTGAGTCAGACGATCTCCAGAATGACTGGCGATTGGTGTCGTTGCACATGCACATGGTGTGATTTTCATTGCCGGCAGCCAAAGTTTACAGAACAGTATGTAAGTTGCAAGACCGGTGTAGTGGGTCGTGCGGGGTAGTCTCGTTCTATGAGAGAAGCAGGCTTGGGCAAGAAAGAGAAAGCGCGTTGAAGAGTGCAATTGTAGTGATCATCGACTTTGTCTATGTGCGAGATGAGAAGAAGAGGCCGTTGAAGAAAAGCAGATACACCGGGTATTTAGAAACCAAGCGCGAGAACACTTACAAAGCAGATGTACAAAGGAAAACCATCCATCTAGCCGTTCGAAAGCTTTAAGAAATTTAGAATATAGTACAAGTAAAAAATCGACGACAGGGCACCTAGGAAATGCGAAAAGAGACCAGTTCGTTGTACCAAACTCCCTGAGCTACTCTGAAAAGTGCTTTGTTACAACTGTATATGTGGACTTCAAAAGAAACGAATGTTCGGATTTATATTGTTAGGTTCCGCTGGAAGTACAACGCAAGTATTGAGTTCTTCAAGCTGTGTATATGGAGAAAATGGGCACTTCTTACTCTCTGGAGACTGATGCGAGGAGTCTGCTTCCGGTGCATTTCGTAGCTCATGGCCTTGATCAGACTTTTTGAGGTCTTGA
>Ga0265780_10002478_pt1 | contig 24956 bp, 25 predicted proteins | sample P1T30metagenome_FD_192432 | JGI IMG/M metagenome (GOLD analysis project Ga0265780, IMG submission 192432) | Plant litter microbial communities from East Loma Ridge, Irvine, California - P1 T30 | ecosystem: Environmental > Terrestrial > Plant litter > Unclassified | place: USA: California... | reverse complement strand
ATCCTCGCCAAATGGAAGGATGTGGCAGGCGTCACGGAATTGAAAGAAGCATGCGAAGAGATTATGAGGGAAGAAGAGGACTCTGAATGAGTGCGGCCAACTACAGCTGTCCATTCCACTTGTCTAGTCCTTTGCCAGCAACTTCCCAGGCAGCCGCAGCTTTGAAGATGCTCATCTCGTCGAATCTCTTTGCAACAAGCTGTATCCCGACTGGCAACATCCCGTGCCCCTCTGGAGCTTTAGCCCAGCCAGCAGGCATTGACAACGCTGGATCTGCGCGGGGTCAGTATTTGTTATTGCCAAGGACAAGTGCATACTCACGACCAGTGACGTTGAATTGGCATGTGTTCAACGTTGCTCCGATGGCGGGTTCCATCTTCTTGCCCACATCCGCCGATAGGTCGGGATGCTTGCTTCCCACGCGTGGATTCACTGGAGTCAAGAGGATGTCGAACTCATTCAGAACCTCATCATATGCATCGCGCAGCTGCTGGACGTGTCCCATTGCCTTTGCTAGTACAGCATTGGCATCCGGCTTCTCGTTCATGAATGCCGAGTTGAAGAACATGTTCGCAACGGCAGGATTGTGCTTGTTCAAAGTGTCAAATGCCTTTTGGTCGAATGACGGAGGTGTTATGTCTGGCATGGCATACTGCAAGAATGGCGTTGGTCGATTCTGCAAGCCATTGCTTACTATGAAGGGTCGCGAGATCACAGTCCAGATGGCAGGCCCCAGAGTGTGCATGGGAATCGAGACTTCCTCAACACTGGCTCCGATTGCTTGAAATTAAGCCACTGCATTGCGAAATACGCTCTTCACATCATCTGCCAGTCCTAGGACATCGAGGCCTTCTTTGATAATCGCAACGCGCAAGCCCTTGCCTGCACTGCTTGGCGTCCATGCTTCATTCGCTTCCTTTCCCGTCCGCCACTCTTCAAGCAAGGCTGGATAGTTGAGCACGTTCTGTCGCATCGGTGTCTCTGGCGTGCATCTTGGATCAATACCGTCGTAGCCAGCCAGCACAAATAACAATAGTGCGTTATCCTCCAGACTCGTGGTCATTGGTCCGGTATGACCAACCAGTGGCAGCAAGCTTATTATACCCGTATACGGTATCAAGCCGTGAGTAGGCTTCAGTCCGTAGATGCCAGCATATGCGGCTGGGATGCGAATCGAACCACCTTGATCTCCACCAATGGCCATATCAACACTTTCTCCAAGCTCCCCGTCATTGGGCTCGAGGCCGTTCTTCCTCCTCCAAGCTCGGACTTGTCGAGCAGCGACCATCGCACCACAGCCACTCGAAGACCCGCCAGTCGTGTACCCTCGAAGCCAAGCATTGTGCACAGGCCCAGACGCCGATGTGAAGGACAACGGGCTCATGGAAAAGTGCTCACAGTTTGCACTGCCTTTGATCGTGCCACCGCTTTCCAGAACGCGTTTCACGACCACGGCATCGATCTGCGGAATGGGGTACTCGCTCTTTCCGGTCAGAAGCTCTGGGAATGTACCGCCAGTCAATGGCACGCCGGCAATGGACACATTATCTTTGACCGCAACTGTCTTTCCAGCTAGTCTTGAGTCCACCGGCTTCTTTGACGCAATCGTCGTCTGATGGCTCCATGTATTCAACGGGTTCTTCTGCACATCACCAGCTAGTTTGTGATACGTGCGAGGAAGCGTTGTTGCATCCGGAAGCAGTCGAGGGTCTATGTACGTTGGAAGAGCATCGATAGCTGCTGATGTGGCATCCAGGCCATTCAACAGATGGCGATAATGCTCCTCATCCTTCTCACCTACAACAACACCGTACGTCTTTGCTACAGAGCGGAATTTCTCGGCATCCACTTGAGATTCAGTTAGACGTGTACTGGCAAGGGTGGGGTAGAAATACCTGTTGGTGCCCCAGTACTCAAAAATACTACCGACATGTTTGCAGAGGGTCTATTCACAGATGTTTTACGACTATAGTATTCAAATCATCGCTGTTCTCTAGCATGTACATAAGTACTCATGTACCCGTCTCTTTACATTCGGAAATAAGCACTATCCATTTCGGCAACAACGAGCCGCAGTGGAGCTGATAGCTTATCGACTCTGCCCCTCTTACACATCATCGGAAGAATACACATCCCTCCGCACCCTTGCCACAGTCCAACGGCCATCTACAACAAGCTTGCAGCGACCCTGAATTCGGTAAGTGGGGGCATACGAGGTCTGTGCGTTCGACGTCACCCTACCGGACCATCGTTCCTGCGTGCGCCACACTAGAGGACTCGTGTCGGCTTTCGGGACATGTCCCACCATGGACATCGTTGCCCTTTACAACCTCACCACCGCTCGGAACGTTTCCCTGGACCCGGTCGGCTTCATGTCTAGCTTCCGCGACTCTCCGCTTCAACGGGTATGATCATGTGCTACTTACACGACTGATGTAGGGCCGAAGTGGTACGAAGAAGGGGTTTATGGGCGAGGGGGTATGGTGATTTATCATGACTTATCACCGTCGATGCAGCGTAGGAAATTCTCAGGAGTCTTTGCATCAGTCTTCTCCAAAGCAAATCTCCATCACTGTCAATATCCTTCACCATGATCCTCTCCCGTCTGCATCTCCGCCCCCTAAACTTCCTCCTCATATCCTGCTACCTCGGCGCCATATCCAATGGCTACATCTCCTCGCTCATCTCCGCGCTGCTTTCCAACCCCCTCTTCGCCTCTAGCATGCGCATCTCCCCCTCCAACTCGGCCTGCTCACATCCGCCCACTCAATCGGCTGCATCGCCTCCTTCTTCCCCGCGGCAGCGCAGCGTCGCCGGCGCCCTGTTCAACACATGCTGGTTCCTGGGCGCCATTGCCTGCGCGTGGACGAGTTTCTTCTTCCTCAAGATCCACGCGTCCGAGTGGAGTTGGCGTATCCCCGTCGCGGTGCAGGCCGTCTGGGCTGCCGCGCAGGTCCTGCTAATATACTGGTGTCCCGAGAGTCCAGCCTGGCTCTATCGCCGGTCGCGCGTGAACGAGGCTAGGGGCGATTCTGGTCAAGTACCACGCCGATGGGAATCCGGAGGATGTAGGCGTGGTGGTGGAAATCGCACATCTCGCTGCTTCGACTTCGTCCCAGCCCCCGACATCTCCTTGGTCCACGCTCTACTCGACCCCGGGACACCGGCGCCGCCTACTCATCAGCATCACCATCGGCGTCGCAACTCAGTTCGTGGGAAACGGCGTCATTTCATTCTACCTCGCGCCCGTCCTCGCCACAATCGGCATCTCCTCCCCGCCAACCCAACAAACCATAAACAGCTCGCTGCAAATCTACACCTTCGTAATCGCCATGATGTCCTCGCTGCTCAGCAACGTCTTCGGGCGGCGCCGCCTATTCCTCACCTCGACGTCCACAATGCTGCTCTTCATGCTGCTCGTCACCCTCTTCTCGTACCTGTACACCACCACATCCACGCCCTCGTACGCCATCGCCATCGCCATCGCGCTGTTCCTCTTCTTCGGCGGCTACGTCATCGGCCTCACGCCCATCCCCATCCTCTACGTCAACGAGATCTGGCCCGCGCACATTCGCACAAAGGGCACGAGTGTGTTCTGGGTCAGCCAGGCGGTCGCTGTCTGCTTCAATCAGTTCGTCAATCCCATTGCGCTGCAGGAGATTGCGTGGCGCTATTATCTCGTCTATGTGGGCGTGTTGTGTGGGGTTATTGCTTTTGTGTGGTTTTTGGTGCCCGAGACTAAGGATTTGAGCTTGGATGAGATTGGGCGCATGTTTGATCGCGGGAGGGGGGAGGGGGAGGAGGAGGAGGTGGAGTTGGCGGATATGAGCGTGAGGCGGAGTGCGGATGTAGACGAGGTAAAAGTGTAGACCTTTGGGTATTTTCGATAGATGTTTGATTTCAAACTCGACTCGTCATTGCGTATCGTTTCAGCCCTCTAAATCACCCCGTGTCCAACCCAATCTGCTAGCCTAGATGCTCGCCTTCGAATAAGAACAATACACATGAAAGGAAATCGCCAAATAGAGTATCAAATGTTGGATAGAAATTAAACATTTGCACGCTTAGAGTTCGACCAACTGGCCGAATCTACAAGGAAGAATATCCCACCCACGCATAAGTCGACGATTAGTCGATCGTTATCACATCCTGTCCTTGACCGGGCCTACCATTCGGCCTGCCCTGCTGCTGCTGCGGTGGTCGACCGTTCTGCATCTGGGGTCTGCCATTTTGTTGTTGATTCTGCTGTGGCGGTCTCCGCTGACCTTGCTGTTGCGCCTGTTGCGCCTGTTGTTGGCGAGCTTGTTGCTGCAGTCGTTGTTGGTTGGCTATTTGCTGCTGCTGCTGCTGCTGCTGCTGCTGCTGTTGTTGTTGTTGTTGCTGTTGCTGCTGTTGGCCAGTCATGTGCGGTTGCTGCGGTTGAGGCTGCTGTGCTTGTGGTTGTGCAGCGGGAAGTACCAATGGGGGAGGAGCTTTGTATCCGCCTTCCATGGCACAGCTCAAGACGCACTCGTTGAGTTTCCTGAGCGCCTCGCCTACGCCGTCAATATCTGCGACAAGGCCGTTTCGTGTGCCGAACCATCGCTCGCCCTTGCTCGAGAAGAACTCCTTGAGCTTCTCCTGCAGACTCTCCAACCTCTGGTGGGTTGGATTTCTTTCAGGTGTTGGTCGTAGATCGGGTGTGTGTTTCTTCATGTTGTCTTCAATGCACCAGTACACCTTGTCGTCCTTTGGTTGCACACGGACGTCGAAGGTGCATACTGGATTCTCGTAGGCGAGCCTGTACTTGAAAAGAGAGTGGACGTGGGTAGCTGGATTGCGTGCGTTTACGTTGGAATCGTTGGCATCGAGAGCTTGGAGCGCAGTCACCAATGGGCGAGTGACCAAAAGCGTGGTGCAGAAGCGATCCAGGCCGTTGGCGTCACCAGCGAAAATACCCGGAATCTGCTGAATGTGGCTATTGGCAATGTCTGTGAGCATCCTGTGAACGCGGTGGTGTGGGTTCTTGTGCGACATCTCGATAGCGATCTCATTATCAGCACCAAAGCTCACGGCGGCGACATGTGACGAGGGTCCATATTGGAACTCCACGCGCTGTAGGGATGAAGAGCCTAGGCGCATCTCACGCTTCTGGAGGGTTGTCGCAAAGGAACGAAGGCGATTAACGCCTCGTAGTCGTCCTCGTAGCTCGCCAAGAATATCTTGTCCAAAGGGTGTCGACAGCAGTATCCTAAAGTTGCCGTCGGCCGAGAACTTGAAGCCTTTTTGCGGTGAGGCAGCCATCAGCTTTTGCATATCCGCGGCGACAGACATCTTCATCTTTCCTGCCACAATGTGCCAGATAGTACGGTCCCCAGTCCGGAATCCCTGACATATTATGGCAAGATTTGACTCGAGCCAAGGCTGTTCTCCAGGCGGCGATGCCAAGACGTCGTTCGTGTGCATGTGTAGCACCAGGCCTCTGGTGACGCGTTCTGCCGGAGCCGTAGTCTTTTGCTGTCCGAGCTCATACCGTAGACTGTATTGCTTCTTCTCCTTCTCCAGTTGCCGGATCGTGACACGAGCGGACAAGAGTTGCACAGCTACTCGCTCAAGGCTTGCCAAGGTGCTGCGAGTAATTGCCAGTGTGCTTCCATCCGGGCGGTCCATCTTGATCTGCTCGGCATGCTCGACGGCCGTGCCATTCTTCCCGATTTCGAAGATCCACCAGGAACTGCCAGTAGCGTCGACCACATTTCCCAAAGCCCAGGTCGATGACCAGCCCCGTGGAGTGTACAGAGCATAGCGGATAACGGCCAACTTCACGGCAGATTTCACGCTGTCCGGAGGGAGGGCTGGCCGGTTAAGATTGTGCCATCCAAGCTGTTGCGCGTGTTTCTGTACAAGCTCGTGGAGAGTCTGTGCTAAGACTTCAGCCAATATGTTAGCCATGACCTTCGGCTCTCTGCCTTGATTGAAAGCATGTTCCGCTCTAGCCGTCACATGTGTGGCGGGCTGCAAGATGTAGCTTCCAGTGACTGGTTCTAGAGACAAAGTTACCACATTGCCGCTAGTGCCCAAGGAGACTTGAAGCTTGCAGTCTGCGGGCTCAGACTCTGACAAGCTTGGTCTCGCAAAGAGTTGCGGGTTGAGGCTCTCATGTGTCGATCGTAAGATGTCGCTAGCGTGGCATGCAATGATGCGCTTGATGACGCGTTCGAATGACAAGTTGTGCCAGTCAAGGTCAATCTTGAAGTCCTTCACTTCGACGCCCTGGCGGAACCAGCGCATGTTGAGAGATGGCAGAGCTTGCCCTCGCCATGACGACTTCCCTTTTCTAGCATTGTTTTTCGAGATACCCAGTTCGATCCAGTTCTTCTTCGTAGGCCGGTCAGTCCAGTAGGAGACTACGAGTTCACGGTGGACGTTCTCAACTTTCAGTGAGCCTGCCCACCCTGACCTCACAAGCGCTAGAGCCTGTGAGCGAAGGACGGAGATCTTATGCGTGAGTACAAAGTTGTTGAAAAAGTCGAACAGGCCGACGAGACCCTTGTCTTTCAAGATTGCATTGGCCTGCATCTGCACGTGTTCGAAGAAATGGCTGTTTACTTTGATTGTCGGCGCGGGAGAAAAGAGCAATCGCAGGTCAACGAGCCACCATTGTTCCGAAATATCCTCAGACACGGAAATGACATCAAACTCTAGATGTTTGCCCATGACGAATGTAGTTCGCCCAGATTCTATGCGCCAGTCCTGCAGGTGCCGTGGAAGTGATTCGTGGACATTTAGGCGTATTGACATGGTAGTATTGACATATCGAAGGAGTTTGAGGGCCTCGTCTGGCGATATCGGCTCTGGGGGAATGTAGCCTAGCGATGGCATCCATGGGGCTTTTCCAGTTGACAAAACTTGGATTGCGGTTGCAATATCTGGGTTCCGCTCGGCAGCAGCATTGGTGTATAATTTGATTGCCTCGATCAGGCCAGGTAAGAAGTCGACGTGTTCCCTTTGCTCGGATGCCCAAGAGAATAAATCGATAAGCCTGGTCACGTTGGCAGATGACTTCTTGCCCCATTCTGTGAGTACCAGTAGTTTGATGAATTTGGCGCGGTTGTCTTGTGCAAACTTCATGAGAAGCAGCTTTTTCCGCCGATTCACCTCTTCATTCTCCTGGGCGTTACGATGCGTGCCTGCTCCGTTCATCATGACACCGTTCGTTTGGGGGGCGAGCGGCATCTGCGCCATGGCCTGGAGAGTTTCGGAGAGATGATTGTACGTCTCCTGTGATATGCGCAACAGAAGCGTAGAGAGCGGGTGGTAGTTCAGCTGCGAGATGTGCGCAATCTCGGGCGGCAGTTCTGCGAGCGCGTCAGGCGTGGGAACCAGCGGTGCAGAGACAGCTAGTGCGCTGGCGGGTCCTGCGCCGGGCACTTGGTTGACCGTGGGGGTGCCCGGCGCAGTGTTGGGCTCTCCGTTGACCATATTGCCGTCGAAGCTGCGCTTCTTGTTTTCTCCATTGCCCAAACCCGCAGCGGCGCCAGAGTCTTGATTCATGACGAGTCTGCCTGGCATAGTACGGGCCCCTTCCTACAGCCCACCGACGCGCTCGCCGCTGCCCTCTCCGGAGTAGCTTCGGTGATGGCGAATACTTTGCAGAAGCCGTGTGGTCGATGCGCCTTTGGAGGAGAAGTGGGTCTCGTGATGTGGGAGCGTGTTGCGCGCGACGAGGTCGTGGTTGCACGTGCTGGCGAGCGGTGGGGCGTTGTGGTAAAAGTCAAAGGGTATAGTCGCGCAGTAAAGTTGGTGGGTTGGTGATTAAGACTAAGGGCGGAGGAACGAGTGACGTGAACGGAAGGCAGGCGCAGGTGAAAGGGATCAGGTCGGAAAGAGCGGGTCAAAGAAAGTCGGTCGGTGGTTTATCGCATAGTTGGATTTAGATGGCGGCGGGTTCGGCGACGGGATCGCGCTCGAGTGTCGGTTCGTGTGCGCTCCAGGCGGTCATGGGCAGGCGCGCGACGGCGGTTGTGGTGGTCATGTGGAGGAATGGAAGGAGCTGCGTCAGGCACGCCGAGTCTTGGCTGATGCCCTGCAGCCCTGGAGCCAACAAACGCCCGCCTGTAGCCACGACGGGACCGCTTGCCGCCATGGCCGAAATATGTCCACTTCGCTGCTCGGCGCTTCCCAGCTTCTTCACCTGACTGGACTGAACCCCCAGGGCCGCCGCCTCTGAATGCCATCGCGAGCGTCTCTGACCTCGCCGCCCCGTGTGCCTGCCATGTCTCAGCCGTGACGCACCTGCCCACCCAATTAGCGTTCCCTCCTCGCCATGGTCCCGCGCGCGCCTCCCTACCGACCCCAGCTCATGAGAGGTCAGACTGACGACTCCAACACCTCGAAGCTCTCTGCCCCGCTTTCTTCGCAATCCAACGAGGCAGACGATGAGCAGAGCCTGTCCGACCCAAGCTACGATATGGAGTCCAGCGCCGACTCCCCGCAGTATGAGGGTGAAGACACCAGGTTGACCAGCAACAAGGAGCTATCCGGCTTCTACATGTACGGATGGGCTGCTGAGGTAAAGCTTCTTTCTTCACTCCCAAACCTCAGCTAATACCCAAAAGGTCTTCGTAGTCTGCGGAATCGGCAGCTTCATTCCCGTCACCCTCGAGCAGCTCGCCCGCGAAAATGGCGTCCTTCTCTCCGACCGCACCACACCATGCAGGGCCCCCAAACCCATCACACCCTCCGTCTCTGCCAGCTCCTTCGAGGCACTTATCAGGCCGAATCCGGAGAAGGGACAATGTGTGGTGCATATTCTGGGCATCGAGATCAACACGGCCAGCTTCGCCATGTATACTTTCAGCATCTCGGTGCTGATACAGGCCTTGTTGATCATCAGCATGAGCGGTGCAGCAGACCACGGCAGATTCAGAAAGACATTCCTCTTGTGGTTTGCCTTCGTTGGCAGTATAGCGACTATGCTGTTCCTCCCCGTGGTCCCCAAAGTCTACCTCCTGGGTGCAGTGCTCGCCATCATCTCAAACACATGCTTCGGCGCAAGCTTCGTACTGCTGAACAGCTTCCTCCCACTGCTCGTCCGCTTCCATCCAACCGTCCGCTACCCAGAGTCCAGCGCCGATACCTCCTACGTGAGCGACGAGGAAGACGACTCGCAAACCCCCACACAAGAGCGCGTCGAGCACGAAGCGCGCTGGCCAAACCACCTCTCCCAGCGCGAAAACGATACCGCAGACGCAACGACGGCACTCCTCCCCTCCCGCGCATCTCTAACCTCCCCACGAGTCAAGCCCTCCACTGCCCCATCCCAAGAACTCACCCTTTCCACCAACATCTCCTCCTACGGCATCGCAATTGGGTACATCGCCGCCCTGCTCGTGCAAACAATGGGCATCGTCGTCGTTATCCTCTTCCAATCCTCCAACTTCGGCCTGCGCCTCGTCCTCTTCATCATCGGGCTGTGGTGGTTCCTCTTCACCATCCCCACCGCGCGCTGGCTGCGTCCCCGCCCCGGTCCCCCCTTACATCTCGCGGCGCAAACATCCAACTTCCGCACCGGTCTCGCATATTTTACCTACTCCTGGAAAGCCCTCGCCCGCACAGCCACGCACGCGCGCCTCCTCAAAGACGTCCTCATCTTCCTCACCGCATGGTTCCTTCTATCCGACAGCATAGCCACCGTCTCCGGCACCGCCGTGCTCTTCGCAAAGACAACCCTCGGAATGAGCTACGCCATGCTCGCCCTCATCAACGTCATCGCCACCCTCTCCGGCGTCCTCGGTGCCGTCACATGGTCGCGCCTCTCGTCCTTCTGCCACCTAACCCCCGTCCAGACCATCCTCTGCTGCATCTTCCTCTTTGAGCTCATCCCGCTGTACGGCCTGCTCGGTTACATCCCCGCCGTGCAGCGCCTGGGCTATCTGGGCCTGCAGCAGCAGTGGGAAATGTACCCGCTCGGCGCCGTCTACGGCTTCGTCCTCGGCGGCCTATCAAGCTACTGCCGCAGTCTCTTCGGCGAACTTATTCCGCGCGGCTATGAGGCCCAGTTCTACGCCCTGTACGCGATTACGGATAAGGGGAGTAGTGTCTTTGGACCCGCGATTGTCGGCGCCATTACCGATCGCTGGGGCGAGATTAGGCCTGTATGTCCTTCCTTCCTGACTTGCACACTTGGAGGGGGCGCATCTGTACTAATATGAGATTCTAGGCCTTCTGGTTCCTCGCTGTCCTCGTCGGACTGCCTTTCCCCATCATGTTGTTCGTCAATGTTGAGCGCGGCCGCGAGGAGGGTTCGGCACTTGCGAGGAAACTCGAGGAGTTGAGTAGAATCAGGGACGAGGCGTTTGTTGCGGCGGATGAGGTGGGTGATGATGAGACGCTCTCGCGGAATGTGAGAGAGGGGTTGGAGGGGAGTTTTTCGTATCAGCGTTCTTGAGCGGGGCATTTCTTCTCTTTGGGATGCATAGGGTGGCTCTTGGGGACGTGTTGCATTTGCACTGGTGCATGGATGAGATGAGTTTTTTTTTTGCATTCGATTGGAAGATGGGGTGTTGCATGCAGGTATATGATATAATATGTGCTTGAAGCACTTGGCGACATTTCGCCCGTGTTATCCCGCTCGAGAAATCATTACACATCCCATCATCACACATCGCCATGACCTCTCTTCACTCCATCATAAAACAACACCCCGCACACACCTACTCATCCAATCCCAACCCCTCCCTCAACTCCCCCCTCGCCTCCTTATCCGGCACCTGATCCTCAATATACCCCCAAACCTCCCTACACACCCTCTCCCTCCTCTTCGCCACGCCCACCGCCCTCTTCCACTCCCGCTCAACCTCCTCGCGCTGCTCCTTGGTCACCTTCTTCGCCTTGCCCTCCTTGAGGCTCTGCAGACGCGTCAAGATCTCCGCCTTCTCGGCCTCGAGCGCGTGCACGTCGGCCACGAGGTCGGCGGTGCTGAGCGACGAGTTGAGCGAGGAGAGGGAGGAGCGCAGGATCTTGGCGGTGCTGGTGAGGTGCACGGTTTTGTTGCCGAGGTCGGTGGTGAGGGAGTCGAGGGCGGAGAGTTGGTCGGGGGTGCAGGAGTCTGAGGGGTCCTTGGGGAGGAGAGAGTTAGTGGGGTGGGGAGAAGGGGTGCGTGGGGGTGGGAGGTGTACCTGGATGGCGTGGTAGACTATCTGCTTGCCTGGGGGAGTGTCAATGGATGAGCGGGTGCGAGAAAGGGTGAGTTACCAGCTGGACGGCCTTCGATTTGCTTCTGCTCGTGGAGGTCTTTGAGGACTTTTGCGGCGGCGGCTGCGGTGGTGTCAGTGCATGTAAGGTTTGGGGATGGGAGACATTGTGTGGCCGGTTTCCACGACATCAACGCATACCTTTTGTAACCTTGTTATGCAGATTCGCAGACACATCAATCGCCGAGTACGGTCGATTCTGCTTGCCTGTATATCATCAGGATATCGAAACCGATCACGCGTCCGCAACGCGTCCAAAGTGAGTGACTTACGCAAGTAATGCAGAACCATATCCGCCGCCTCATTGGCCGACGCCTTCTCCTCCGTCTTCTTGCGTGGTGCCATGGCGTCTCTTGTCTCGTGAGTTTTCGAACGGTGCGTGAGAGATGGTGTAAAGAAGTTTGGTGCTGCGAGGAGGTGAGGTGAGATACTTTCTGTTGAAGCACGCTAGCCACGTGAGTGCGAAGGAGGAAGGAGCCACCCACCCACACAGGGCAGGATGGCGAACCATTGCATTTGACGGAAATCAGATGGTTAGATATGCATAATCATTGCAAGCATTCAGTGTGTTCCATTACTCAGTGTTTACTCAATGTAAGGTCGCATCTATCTATCCTCCACGCTCACCAAACTCACGCGACCAGTCCTCAAACTGCTTCAGTCCTTCTTTACTTACGGACGGTCTGATCGTCTGCAAGCTGGCCTGAAAGTCCTTGAACTGGATAGGTCGTATTTGATCCATCGTCATGGACAGTAGCTTCTCACCCAGCGAGCGCAAAGGTCCCATTGCAGCATCCTTGGCAAGTGCAGTGATGTCAGAGCCAGAGAAGTCTGTGTAGTTGTTACTCAATGCTTTCTGCTTCATCGGAATTCGGATGGTCAGACTCACTTTCAGAAAGCCTCACTAGGCGATCCATATCCCTCTCGCTCAACTCATGCTTCTGGTGGCTTAGTAAAGTCTGAATCTGCTTCTTCCTCACCCAATCTTCAGGCAGTGGAATGTATTGCCTTCGAACGAATCTTCGCCTCGCCGCCTCATCAATAGCCCATGGAAGATTTGTAGCCGCAAGTACGAGCACTCTGGTCGCATCACCCTTCTCCTTCTCTTTGTCACTCATGTCCCTCCCAGCAGCCGCTTTCTGCAAATCCGACCACTGTATGAGGAATTCAGTCTTGATGCGGCGTGTTGCTTCATGTTCGCCGGACCCAGAACGCGACGATAACAGCGAGTCAATTTCGTCAACGAAAATGATTGAGGGAGCCAACATCTTCGCCAGCTGGAACAGTGCACGAACAAGCTTCTCCGACTCGCCAAGGAATTTCGACGTAAGACTGCTCGCCGATATCGCGAAGAAGGTCGACTTGGATTCCGTTGCCACAGCTCTCGCCAGCATCGTCTTTCCGGTGCCCGGAGGTCCAAACAACAGCATGCCGCGTGCCGGCTCTCGCAGCCCCATGAACAGGTCAGGCCTCAGGAACGGGTATACGACCGTCTCTTTTAGCGCCGACTTTGCAATCTCCAGACCAGCCACATCGTCCCAGTGTACCTCGTCTCCTTGAATCACTATTTCGTTAAGGATTTGCTGGGCTGCTTGCTTGTCGACGCCTCGTGGCAGGTTTCGCATAATCTCATCTGTTCGCCTCTTCCATTCGTCTGACTCCTCTTCTTCTTCTTTGTCCGAGTCGGTGGTCTCCGAAGACGGCTTCGGAGGTAGATCTGCGCGTATCGAGTCGCCTCTAGCTCTTCCCTTACGCGGTGGAGGCATACGCGACCGTTGCTCTTCCTCTGACCCATCCTCCAGCGCTACAGGTTCCGGATTATCCCGACCCCGTGTGTTGCGCGATCTTGTATTGCTCGTCGATTGGGGTACCGCACGACGCGTTGGTGCCGAATTTTGTGCGGGTGCGAATCTCTCATTATCCATTTCAATGCGCGATCTTGCTGCCGCAGTCTTTGCCACAACACGTGCATCTACCTTGTTCGTAGGAGTCGTGTATTCCTTGCGGTAAGACGGCATTGAGATAGGAGGCAATGGTGCAGGGGTGTTCTGGTTGCCCGATGCCCGGCCAAGCTCCACTGACTTCCGTGGAATTGGAGGGGCCTTCCGTTGGAGAGTAGGTACCTTGCCAGGCTCTGAATGGCTTCCATGGTTAAGTGGCGGGACAGAGTACGCGGTGGCGTTCGAGCCCTCGCCCGCTTTGAAGTAGAACGGTGCCTGCGATTGCTGCGGCTGTGGAGACTCTGCATATGACGACTGCGTACTTGGCTTCTCTGCCTTTTCCATCGAAGAGCGCGCTGATGCGGCACTGAGTGAGGCTGTGGAAGGGGTTGGTAGGCCAAGATTCGGTCTGCTTGATGCTGCTGCATTGATCGAGGCTGTAGAAGCAGTAGGGAGACCCAAGCCCGGCCTGCTCGACGACGATGCTGATCCAAATCCCCACGCTTGGGTAGCCGCCTTTGACGCCTCAGGTCGCGATCGTAGCGAACTGGGCATCTTCGAAGCTGACTTGCCCTCCCTTCCAGGCCTCAACGTCCGTAGCATTCTGCCCTTCTTCTCTGGCGACGGCGTGCGCGATTTCTTCTCGCCAGTAGTTCCGGGCGTAATTGTAGATGCGCTTGCGGTCTTGGTCAGTTCGTTGTCACGTATCGAGCCGGTCCCGGAGCTTTTGCGCGGAGCCATGGCCGGTCGCAGGGGGAGAGGCGGCGGTCGTCCAAGGTCACTATAATCCATGGGAGGTATGGAGCCCCCTCCAAGCCAGCCAGAAGCCGCATCGGAACTACTCGTATCCAAGGGGTAGCCATGCGGGGGCGGGGTTGGCGCGGTGGCATCGGTTGTAGGTGACGGCGAGACGAGACTCTCTTTGGAGTCCTTGCGACTCTTTTCCAGTGCCTCCAGCAAGTCCACGCGCTCCTTGCATTGCAGTTCGAGCTGCCTCAGCGACTCAAAGAGAGCCTTCTCGGTCGACGATGTGGGCCGGTACGAGGTTGGGTTGCGTCGGGCATTGTGGTAGTAGATGTGGTCGAGGGCCGTCTTCCACGATCGCAGAGCTTCCTTCTCGTTGTGCTGCAGCATGCAGTGTCAGTGAAATCCGTGCTTCAGTCCCTCTCGCCGCGTTCAGAGAGTAAACTCACCTGTCCTTCAAAGTATACGGCAGTGGAGCAGGCTAGGAAAGCCTCATCATAGGCTTTCTGGGTCGTGTTTGCTCGCATTGCGATATCGTTTTCGGTCGCGAGACTCGTGAATTATGGCATGCGTTGTGGAATCGCGAGAATGCGGTCATGGAGGTCACAATCTAGTGTTTGAGGCTCAGTGCGTCGTATGCGCCGGGCTTGGGTGGTCGCGCCGATGTGTGACGTAGTTGTCGGCCAGCACTGGGAAACTTTGAGCCAGCCCAACGCGTGCGACACTGCTGGGTATTAAAGCTTGTCGCCCAAAAGATCGCCCTGTGTTTCCTTGGTCCCTCGCTATGCCAACCTAAGCATACATCACATGTTCCAACACCTCAAACTCCCAAGGATTGTCTCAAGGATCATGAGATGGGTGCATGTGCAAGTGCGGGTCGGGCTGTGGCTAAGCTAGGGCGATCATTTATCGATTACGCACCTCCAGAACTATGTATCTGCTCATAACATAAAAGTCGCTATCGCTCACGCAACAAGTCTCCTATGGTACAGGTGTATCTGCGCTGACCAGAAATATGCGCTCAAAACTGGCTTCAAAAAATCCATACGCCGCCACACGGCCCAAACCGTCCAGTAGCAGAATCCGGTGATGCCTCTATGCCTATGCTAAGAAACTGGATGGCTCCGCAAGATCACTTCTGGTTGACCTGGCTACTCGAAATGCGACACCGAGCCTTGCTCTAGATGTTGAAAAAGCGTGGTCCGACCCCCGTTCCCAGATTCACGTTATGTATCGTCACAGTAGGTATGCACAAATCGTCCTGTCGAGCGGCCTTGCGAAGCGGAGGGTGGATTGCCGAATGTGAAGAAGAGTTGATGTTATATGGATGTGGATGGGTCGGTACTCCGACGGATGAAAAAGGCCTTGGCCATTTCGTATGCGGACCTGGTCATGTCAGATTAATCTCACAGCATCAGCCTGCTCTGCACTCACCAGCAAATGGCCGTGCTGGGCATCGTGGTGATAATTCGGGGCTTCAGTCCGCGGAAATAGCCTCTATATCCTTCTCTTTGGTGAATAATCTTGGCGGCCTGCCACAGTCCAGACACGTTCCGGAGCTCGGCGTCCGCAGCATTTCCTCGCGTTTGCAGCAGGGTCTTGATGACGTCCAGAGGCGTGGTCAGCCCCGCTGCAAAACCACCCGCAATTCCTCCTGCGAAACAATGTGTGTAGGGATCGTAGCGCCCGGTGGGGTTCATGACCTTGGACATGGATTCGTATGCCATGAACTGTAGTGCGGTGAAGGGCACGGTCATGCACAGTGTGGTTGGGTATGAGACGTAGAATGCGCCAATGCCCTCGGTGCGGAACACCTCCCGCGCGCAGTGGGGTACCGACTTGTAGACGGAGCCGTGCATTTGCATCCGCTGCTTAATAACTGGTTGCCTTCAGTGCTGCTGGCGCTCGCGGAGTGCGCAACCTACCGTCAAAGGGATTCATCAACGCATCGCTTGAGATGGTCGCAGCCGCGCCGCTGGCAGCTAGTTGCAGTTAGCGACAGGCTCGAGTGGTTGGATCATTCATCGCACGCACCTGCTGCAAGAGGATGGTGCTCTTCGCTGCCGCCCTCGTTTCCGCCCAGGGCGTGTTTCGTGGCTTCGTAGGATGCAAAGTAGACGGCGTGCGCGGGTCCTGTCACACTGTCAGTGCCTTGCTGCGGCGCCAGCATGCTCGATAGACCGACCTGCGCCCATGATTACACTCGATATGCCGCGCCATAGCGTCCGGAAGCCCTCCACCCGCGAGATGGTGACCATGGCGTTGGATATGCCGCTGTACATGGCGCCCGGCGAGGGATTGATAATTTGGATCCTGGTCTTCCGGGAGTCAGCGCTTCGCCCAGGACACTTCAATGGCTGTCGCGGAAGCTGCATACCTTCAGGAGATCGACGGGGTACATGACCGAGTGCTCCTGTCGTTGGGTTAATATCTGTTTCTACGTGTACAGCGAGATCGGAGCATACGGCGATGCCCGCGAACGCGCCGGCGATCATGTTCGCGGTGAGGGAAAAGTTGGGCGGGAGAGCTTCATAGCTGGTGTGATAGTCAGCGGCCTGTTTCCTGCAGTGTTCGTGGTGTAGGCGGAGCTGTACTCGTGTTCTTCTTCGAGGGGAACAGCCGGACGATCATGGGTGGCCATGAGTCGGCCAGGCGTCGCCGCTGCTGAGTCCAGGGTTGCGATTGAAGCTGTGCAGAGACGTGACGGGTGCCGGCGATCGAGGGCACGTGTTGCGCGTGCCGTGGCAGTGATGGGACGTCAATGGGGCGGGTTTGGAGTTGGAGTTACTTTTCGCAGCAATGCATATTGGACTAGTTTGGAACCGAGCGCCGAGACGCCGTCGCCGTCATGAGCGACGCAGCTATAAGAGCCCGCACCATCAATTTACCTACGTAGTCGTCGCGTTAGTAGCGATGCCGGAGCACGTTCCTGGCTGCATCATGAGCGCCTAGCTATTATCTATTGTCATCTGCATCGCGCTCCTGATTCTGTCATTTGCTCTATGCGGCAGCGCCCTTTCAAGGCCATCCACTTTGCTAAGTCGTCTGTCAATGTGTTTGCAGCCGCGGAGACACTTTCTTCCTTGCACCGTGGCTCGGACCGGAGAAGTGCCTCCCGGGGCGTTGAGGGGAACGCATGCACAAATTCGGTGAAGATATCTTATCTGATCATCTCCGTGTTTCCATCCCCGCCCACGCCGCCTATTTATGCAAACATCGAGACCACTTGTAATTTTTCAGAGAAACGACAGAACGAGATGGGAAACACATCGCGATTGCAGAATCTGCTGCCAGCTCATGCCACGTACCGCTGAAGGTTCGGGGTCTAGAAATGGGTGCTTAGACAGCAGTCTGGAGACAACGCGGCGCCTGACTCAACGTCCAACGGGCTAGTGCCCAGTGATTCCATCGCACTGCAGGCTCTCAACCACGTACGAAGGAAAGCGACCAGGGTGGAAACACAGTATTGCTAGGCTTCGATTGCGACCGTAAAGCATCGTCTATGGCTTCAGGCACCCTCGTCGATTTCCATCCTAGGTGAATACGCAATGGGAAGTAGATAACAGTTGCTTCGCGATCTTACAAGTACAACTGCTGAGAGGACCCCACCACACGACATCCAAACCATGCCCGGGGCTATGTCTTTTGCGCGATTTGATCACGTTACGTCGACCTGCGGCTGTCGCAACCGACGTGCAGGAACCCGCACTGCCACGGGTCGCTCGCTAACAGTCGCACCGCTTATGCCAGCGTGGGAAGCTGACGACATCCCGGATGTTGGATACGCCAGAGAGATAGCACAGAAGACGGTCAAACCCAAGGCCAAAACCCCCGTGTGGGACGCTTCCGTATCGTCGTAGATCGACGTACCACTGCAAAGAGCCGCGTGCTACCTCGGACTCGGACTCGTCCATGCATGGGGTCGGGAGCCCGTGTTCTTGCATCGACTTCAAAAGCTCAGGTAGCCGGTGCTCGCGCATGGAGCCTCCGACTAACTCGCAGAGCTCTGGCACGAGCAGGTCGAAACATGCGACCGTCGAAGGAGCCAGTCCCTCTGCTTGCGAGTCGGCTGATGGCGCCATGTAGAACGGTTTGATGTTGCGCGGATAGTTAGTCACAAAGATAGGTCCACCATGTCCGAGGCTTTCAGCCAGATAGCGCTCGTGCTCTGTCTGAAGGCCATCTTCATGCCCCGGTGCGAATTCAAAGTCTGCCTTGCCTTGCTTCACGGCATCGTTGAGATGTTGTAGCGCGGCTTCGTACGTGATTCGAGGCCATGGTCCATCTATGAGACCCTGCCAACGTTGTGCAAGTGCATCACGCGACAAGGAAGCAGAATCGGTGCCGTGATCTCGTGCTCGGCTCTCGAGTAACTCCTGCCCAACGACTGAAGACTGCAATTCGGTTGCAACAGCGCGCAACAGGTCCTCAACGACATTCATGACGACTTGCAGGTCATCCACAAACGCCAGTTCTGCTTCGAGCATGTAGAACTCGCTCAAATGACGAGCTGTATCGCTCTTTTCTGCGCGAAACGTTGGCGACAGAGTCCAGACCTTGTTCACAGACTGAGCTAGTGCCTCCAGGTGTAGCTGACTTGAAACAGTCAGGTACTTTGGAGAACCAAAGAAATGGTCCTCGTGCTCTCTGTCCTGGTTGGCGGGTTCGGGTGTCGACGTGGATGGCGCATATGGTGCAACAGCGAACACCTCTCCAGCGCCTTCGCAGTCTGAAGACGTGATGATTGGAGGGTGACATTGGACAAAGTCCTGCCTGGCAAAATGGCTAGTCACTTGAGCCGTAACTAGAGACCTTAGGCGGAGAATGAGAGCATTGAGTGGAAGGCGAGGTCGCAGATGGGGAACTGTTCGAAGATACTCGGCGGTTTGGTACTTCTTCTGAATCGGAGAGGTCTGCACTCGAGCATCTCAGAAACGAGTCGCACATGGACCGTGATGGTTTACAATAACATACCGCAGCATCGTTTTCTCCCAGGATGCGGACGTCATCTACTTGAAGCTCGTGAGATTGTCCCTGGCCTTGTGATGGTGTCCACTTGCCACTGACTGTTACTGCAACGCCAGTCGACAGCCTGGTAATCGACACGTCAGCAGATTGCAGATTGCAGATTGCACTGGGGTGTTCAACTGACCCTTCTGCTAGCTGAGGTGGCAGGACAGCTTGCACCGTCTGCAGTGTCGAGCCATCGCCAATAGCAGCGAATGCTATGCGTTTCTGCTTGCGTACAGTGCGTACATAGCCGTTGACCGTCAGGGATTGACCGTCTGATGCACTTGGCCGCGCAGATGATATCTGTGAGGGGGACGGTCTCAGCAGTTCAGCTATATTGTTCGGGCAGAATGTTGAGCTGCAACGATAATGACAAGGCGACGTCGCTTGGGCGGCTGCGGCAGACGTTCCCCAGCTGCGACGCAGTAAGGAAGGACGGAATGCGGTCCTTCGAATGTGCAGCATCCAGGTCATTTACGCGAATCGGCACTGCTGAGTCGGCCACTGCGCAGCGTGGGTTGAAACTTGAGGTAGCACAATATCAACGGTGGTGATGAAACTTTGACAGAGGAAGGTGGTGCACGGGCCACTATCACAGCGTACCTGCCTACTCTCAAGATTCAAGGACTCGGCATCCCTCGTCATCTCGTCTATCGTAACACACATCAAGCCCTTGCTGAACACTCTGAAACGCTGAGATCCTGGCTTGACCTACTGCACCAGATCCAAATCGCGTATCACAGCAGCAATGGGACGGTGGCCCGCTGTGTTTCGTTTGGCTCTCCCATTGGTCCGGCAGGGCCTTCTGCCTCTCCACACTCAAAATGCACACCGATTCGAGCACCACACATCTGGACCGCCGCCCAACCCTGGTCCCTGACAGTGTACAAAAGCGGATGCAAACCGTGGACCCGTTACTGCATCGGCTGCTGCGGATATGCTCGCTACGTGGTGCCGTTGTGTACGACTCTGCGGCGGTGAAGAGTCTCGCTCGTCGAACAGCCAGCCTTCCATCCGATCACAGGCACTGGTGCATTTACCCTGCATCCCGGATCGTAGTGCCGACGCTACCGCTGCAACGCTACATGTGCAGGATCTCAGAGGCAGCTGTCATCATCGGGAGAGCTGGTGGGCGCCGCCAGATCTCTTTTTAGATGCTTTCACCGATACGGCCTATGCAGATCGCCTAGAGGTCTGGACGATCGATCCTGGCAACCACCACCCCTGCTCCAGCAAACTCAGCTCCCACACGTCCTTTTGTGGCTGTGGGTCCCTGGCAGCGTTGCGATCTTGGGACTTGACATTTGCCTCCACACAACAGGGGAAGCCACAAGACACAGCGCGCGGCTGTTTCCGGGTAACTGTAGCCCTGTGCCTACCCTAAATTGCATATGGTCACGACTCAAGCGCCAGTACGGCGTGCAGCTACGATGCCCGAAACCCTGTAGGAAGCACGGGAAGCTTGCTTTGCGCAGAAGTATACCGCTTCTGTGCTCGGCGCATCGAACATGGAGCCAAGCTAGTACGCGGCTCGATCAGAGTCTATATTTTAGTTGCTTTATCTCGCCCTTGAACACCTGAGCAAGTGATATATTGCCCTTTTACCGGCCGGGGCCCCAGCTCTCAAACGTGCCAGCCGCTCCTCCACCCTCTCACTTACGATTCTGTATTGCTTCGCTTTAGACATTATAGACAGACGCTCACCTGACTCTTGCATTCACTTTCTACTTGCGCTGTTCACGCCTGTCATGGCGCCGTCAAGACCCAAGCCGTCGGAGATAGCTGCCGAGGCGAAAAGAGTGTGGATGCCATATATCTGGAAGAACTATATCAGGGAAGCCAAAACATCATATCTGTATCCGGACGCAGCACAAATACGGATCAATGTCGACAAGCGGTCGTCACAGCGGACAAGAGTGGCCGTCATGGAAGGTGACCCGGTGACCTATGCTCTGGGCTGGTACCAGAGCCTAGCCAACTCAGATCCGGACTGTAAACGGATACCGGTTGTGAACGTGGCCAACGAGAAGCGAGCCGGGGGAGACTGGGAATCAGGGCTGATGGCACCGGAAGAGTGCTTCGCGCGGAGGAGCAACCTCGTTCACGCACTCACCATGCCCTGGAATGCCCAAATGGGACGCGAGGAGAACTTCTATCCGATACCCCAGAAAGGCGGCATTTACTCTCCGCAAGTTTGTAAGCTGAAACAGCCCGGGCCTCCACGTGCCGCCTATCTCTAACGGTTCACACAGTTGTTTTTCGAGGCGGCCCCGAACAGGACTATGCTACGTTCAACGAGATTGCCTCGCTGCCCGTCATCTCTGTTGCACCAGTGCGCCGGCCCAAGCTGGACGAGTCGGGCACAAAGTACTCGTTCGCGCAAGAGAAGGAGCTGATGAAGGAGAAGATGCGGGCCGTTCTTCGAATCGCCTCGTACTGCGGGCACAGGAACCTTGTGTTGGGGGCGTTCGGGCTAGGGCCTATTTTCCGCAACCCGGCCACAGAGGTAGCGCGGATGTGGAGAAAACTGCTGTTCGAAGAAGAGGAGTTTCACGGCGCATTCCAGGACGTCGTCTTCGCCATTGACAGCAGCATGGTCGGCACACCGCTGAAAGGATGCGCGCCGGATTTCGAAGTCTTCCAGAGAGAATTCGATCCCCAGACGCTGTTCCCCACCAAATACGGCTGGTGAAATGAATCATGAGAACACCAACAGACACACGCACACACACAGACAGACGCTTGCCCATTATTCCAAAGGTGGGGTCGCATCAGGATGCATGCTGTCAGTGGCGCATTGTGGGGGCCACTACCGGTAGCACGCTACCATAGATCTCATTAAGACGTCTCGGCTATCTGCAACTTGCGCCTTGCTGCAACGCCCCAGCCAATCAGTATTCCTACACCGTCACAAGCATTTGGTAACCATCAGGCGCTATCGCGAGTCTCGCGGTCAAACATTTGTCAGGACTTTTCCTGCAGGAAAAAAAAAGCGGGTGGGTGTGAAGGAAAAAAAAAGGATCAAGGTTCGAGGCCCTGGAGGCTTGTTCGATCGGGTTTCCCTTCTCGTCCCGCGTGGTTCGCCCGGGCACAGGTTCTCCACGACTCGATGACGGATTGGCGACGGGGAAAAAGCGAAAAATCCTCGACTGCCCAGGCGCGCGTCTTGAAACAGTAAAACGGGCGACGACAGGAGAATTACATACATCCAGCGCGGCACAGATAGGTTGAATGGAATTGCCGGCATGTGCGGTGTGTCTCATGCTCAGTGTTACGTGACACAACCTGCTCCTCGGAGCCCTGCAAGAAGACAGCGCTGGGTCAGCCCTGACGGCCTTACTGCGAGGCACCCAGCACGCGTGATTCGACAGAAAAGCTCCGCTGTTTGCCTCGGTCATTGCTTTGACACTGTGAAGACACGCAAGGTGGGTGGTGGGTGTTGCCCTTCTCCGGCTGTTCCTGATTCCTGAGCCTGCAGACTGAGTTGTTTGCGCAAGAGCGCTAGTGACGACATTATGCGGCCGGATTACTGGGGCCCTGCTGGACTATGACATTCGCAGCAAATTGTGCAGATTCATGTTCAGGTCAGTCAGGTCCAACGTCGCATAGACGTGTGGTGGGTGTGCTCGGTGGGAGACGCCGGATGAAGACCTAAGTTTACATGCGAACTGCTGAGGGGGAAAAAGTGGTGTGTTTACATGCGAACTGCTGAGGGGGAAAAAGTGGTGTGGATGCGCGCCAAACTTTGTCCGCAAGGCGCTAATGTTGCATTTGCAGCCCGCCACCGAGTCGCTGGCTCGCAGTCTAATGTACTGTAGTATACATAATGTACAGGATTCGTCAAAAGGGCATTATTGGATTCGGTCAAGGCTGCATTTACTTCTGGCCCGGAAGGGGAAGCTGCGGCGCGACGATCTCGCCGCCTTGGGACTCTATCCGCTTGATGGTCTGCTCTCTTTGGTAGTTGACCACCCGCTGCTTCTTGAAGTACTCGACCTGTGACTAGTCAGCCGGATGCTCACTCCGGAGGTGTGGTGGTGACATGGTAGATGCCGCTCGTGAATGCAAATCAGTGTCCACCAGCGCCATTGCGTCCAACGCCCTGGTCTTTGGTTCGCATGAGGGGAAGGGCAAGGAACCAGAGGCAGCTTGCGCATGCAACAGCCTGAACGCCGCGCAACTGCTGTTGAGCCTCGTATTGCGTTTTCCATGTCCTTGTCGTTCCCCTCATGTTTGCCAAGTATATCCCGGTGGACTGGGATTCGCAGCATTCACGATGCGAGCCACCCCGCTGTCATTGATAGCCGACTTGACTCACCCAACTATGTGCACAGTTCTTCTCGAACTCTTGGTCCAGCTGACCACAGAAGGTCTGCGCCTTCTCTCTGCCTGATTTTGTGTTTATGCTGTCCAGGACGTTGTTCTTGTCGAGGCACTCGAAAAAGGCGTCTCGTGCTGCGTAGCATTGTTTCCGGTTCGATCGGTTGGGCTGTTCGAATGCGCCGCCTGATGTCTTTGCCGGCCCTCCCTCGTCCTTTGGGCTTGAAGAGAACCAGCCCATATTTGCGGTATGATGTGTGGATTTTCGAGGTGGGAAATCAGGTGAGGCGAATTGAGCTGGGGGAACCGTACTGCAATATGCGCGCGCCAGAAAAACTCGTGGCGTGGTTTATGGTCGTCGTTGGCAAATCTGCGATGATGGCAATGATTTCAAGGTGGAGCTTGGCGCACGACAGCTGGAGCTATGATGTCGGGGCTTAAGTTACGTTTCGCCGAAGTGCATCGCAACTCCGTGAACGACTCCAGGCAACCCATTTGCATTCCATATCCCAGCCAGACAGCGACACCCCTTCCCTATGTCCCGCTCATAGCATATACTCATGGCGCGCAGACGCCGTCCTCCTCGACCCGGCGCCCTCGCGGACCTCTCCCCGACCCGCATCCTCACCCAGATCGTCCTTCTGCAACTTGCCTATTATGCATGCGCCACGGTGCTTATTGTCTTCACGGCCATCGTGGCAGGCAAGGAAGTCAGCACGGATCTGTTATTCAACTGGCGCAGTCTGCGCGGCGATACCACAGTCGGCTGGACCCTGGGGCTGGTATGGGTGCTGAACAGTCTCATATGGCAAGTATACTTCAAGGACACTTCATGTGCGAAACTAACCTGTAACAGTGTCATTTTCATTGTTCTTCTTATCGCGCGATCGAAACTCGTGCTCGACTTCGCCCTCACTATACACTTCATCCACCTCGTCACAACATCGTTGTACTCGCATGCGGTCCCGGCCAACCTCTTGTGGTGGATGCTGCAGATGTGTAGCGCCACCGTCATGATATCTGTTGGTACATGGGCATGTCAGTGGCGGGAGCTAAAGCCCATCAACTTTGGTGGAAACAAGGCCGCTGCGAACCCACAGCCAGCGGAGGATGATGGTGTTGGGGAATCAAGAGGTCGAGGCAGGGGAAGAGGCAGAGATGGAGCGGGCGAGTATGAAATGGCGAACCTAAATGAAGGAGCTGATCGGGTGTCATCTTGATCAGAGTTGCATTGCTTGGCGTTTGGGACTGAAGCCAGCGGCTGTTAATTTTCAAGAAGCCCGCTTTTGAATGCAGCATACCATCTGGCTATTGGACTGGTCTTTTCATTACACTGTCTACCGCGCCAGTGTGCACCTTTACTATACCCCGAATCTATCCACTTGAATACATCCTTGTTGACTACCATGATTATAAAGGCTAAGCACCATAGTGGGTGTTCTCAGAAGCCCCTGAGCTTAGAGAACTCTTATTTTACATTGCGTGGCTTTACATCCTGAAACTACTATGCATTACATTAAGAGGCTACCTAACATTGCATGTGTCATCGACACTCATAACTTTTTATTGATCTGCCTGCAAGGAACCAGCGTGAAGACGATTTGCTGAACGACACTGTCTCATCTCTAACCTTGAACCATGGCCAAGCCTTCTCCATCCCTGCGGCTTCTAGCGAAGCTTTTTCTTCCGTGCTCAATCGTGGTATGAC
>Ga0265780_10002477_pt1 | contig 24960 bp, 27 predicted proteins | sample P1T30metagenome_FD_192432 | JGI IMG/M metagenome (GOLD analysis project Ga0265780, IMG submission 192432) | Plant litter microbial communities from East Loma Ridge, Irvine, California - P1 T30 | ecosystem: Environmental > Terrestrial > Plant litter > Unclassified | place: USA: California... | reverse complement strand
GGCCGTCACACGGCAGTGGTCTCGAAACGTCAAGCGGGCAGTCATCACTCTACCGCGAAAGGACCATCATGACTGCACAAACTCCCCTTGGCCTCGGCCTGGTGCCCACCGTCGTCGAACAGACCGGACGCGGCGAACGCGCCTTCGACATCTACTCGCGCCTGCTGTCCGAGCGCGTCATCTTCCTGGTCGGCGAAGTGACGGAACAGTCGGCCAACCTGATCGTCGCCCAGCTGCTGTTCCTGGAATCCGAGAATCCCGACAAGGACATCTCGCTGTACATCAATTCGCCGGGCGGCTCGGTGTACGCAGGCATGGCCGTGTACGACACCATGCAGTTCATCAGGCCGGACGTGTCGACCCTGTGCACCGGCTTCGCCGCCAGCATGGGTTCCTTCCTGCTCGCGGCCGGCACCCGGGGCAAGCGCTACGCCTTGCCGAACGCCCGCATCATGATCCACCAGCCGCACGGCGGCTCGCAGGGCGTGGCGTCCGACATCGAGATCCAGGCGCGCGAAGTGCTGTACCAGCGGCACCGCCTGAATACCATCATGGCCGAGCGCACCGGCCAGGCGCTGGCGCGCATCGAAAAGGATTCGGACCGCGACAACTACATGTCGGCCAGCCAGGGCGTGGACTACGGCCTGATCGACCGCGTGCTCGAGACGCGCGGCGCCGGCTGAATGCCCGGGCGGCGCTAGTCCCGCGTACGGTCCACGATGCGGTCATGTACCGCGCCGAACCAGTCACCGAGCTTCGACAGCGCGCCCGTCACCGTCAGCGCGCCGCTGCGCTCGAAGCTGGCGAACGCGGCCTGGAACGCCGGGTCGGCGCCGTACAAGGTGTTGAGCCGGTGCGACGCCGCCTTTGTCACCTCGATCACGATGTCGGCCAGCTCGTCCGGGCGGGCGCCGACCCGGAACGCGGGCCGGCCATCGGCGATCTCGAAGCGCAGGCCCTGGACCAGCCCCGGCGCCAGCTCGATGCCGTCGGTGTAGCGTTCGACCAGGCTGACACGGGTATCCGGCGGCAGGTTCGCCTGCAGCGCGGCGTCCCGCATTACGTTGCCGACCATCCGGAACCACGCCGCCGTGCCGTGCGCCAGTTTCGCATCCTCGTCCATGGCGTCAGCCCTGGTCTACCGTCAGCACGATCTTGCCGCGGATGTGGCCGCGGGCAGCGCGTTCGTGGGCGCCGCGCGCATCGGCCAGCGGGAAGGTGGAGTCGATTTCGGCGCGGATCGTGCCGGCGTCGAGCAATCCGGCCAGTTGCGCGAGCTGGGCGCCGTTCGAGCGCACCTGGGTGGCCGACACCGTCACGCCCAGGCTGGCCGCCTCGCCGTCGTCGGCGAAGCCCAGCGGGTAGACCGGATACAAGGCGCCGCCACGCTTGAGGGTGCGCAGGAAGCGGCCGGTGGTGGGGCCGCCGACGGTATCGAGCACCACGTCGAGGTCGCGCACCCGGTCTTCCGGTTTCAGCTTCGTATAGTCGATGTACTCGTCCGCGCCGAGCTCGCGCAGGAAGGCTTCATGCGCGCCGGATGCCACCGCGATCACGCGCGCGCCCTGTAGCTTGGCCACCTGCACGGCAAAGTGGCCGACGCCGCCCGCCGCGCCGTTGACCAGCACGGTCTTGCCCGCCAGCGGCGCCGGGCGGTGCGGCTCGGCCTGGAATGGGTTCGGCTGCGTGTGACCCAGGTCGACCAGGAACTGCCAGGCAGTGAGCAGGGCCATCGGCACGGCAGCTGCATTGACGTGGTCGATGCCGGCCGGCTTGCGGGCCAGGTCGGACGCCGGCGCGGACACGTACTCGGCGTAGGCCGCGCTTTCGCCGAAGCTGGGAAAGCGCACCATGCCGAAGACCTCGTCGCCGACTTTGAAATCCTTCACGTCCGGCGCCACCGCCTCGACCACGCCCGAGATATCCGAGCCGGGGATCGCGGGCAGGGGCACGGGCGGGCGCCAGTCAGCGGGCAGCGTGCTGTAGCCGTCGCGCAGGTACCAGTCGGGTGGATTGATCCCGGCCGCATGGACGCGGACGCGCACCTCGCCGGCTTGCAGGCCGGGCATGGGCGCATCTTCATAACGCAGCACTTCGGGGCCGCCGTAGGCGTGCAACCGCACGGCTTTCATGGTCTGGGTTGACATGATGATCTCCTTCGTCAAGAATGGGTCGATGAATAACGGAACACTGCTCCTTATAAATGGAGCACTGTTCCGGATAATATATGGAGCACTGCTCCGGATGTCAAGAGGCATGATGCGAGCTGACGCGCAAAAGAATTACGAGCATTTATTGGAAGTCGGACGCGACGTCGTCGCCGAGCACGGCGCGGACGCGTCGATGCGGGATGTGGCGCGGCGCGCCGGGGTCGGGATCGGGACGCTGTACCGGCACTTTCCGACGCGGGAGGCCTTGTTGGAAGCCCTGCTGCGCCAGAGCTTCGACGCGATCACGGGCAAGGCGCAGGAACTCGACACCGCCGACCAGCCCGGCGATGCGCTGGTGACGTGGCTGCGCGAGATGGTGGCGCTGACGCACAGCCACCGCGGCGTGATTGCGTCGATGACGGCCGCCCTCGCGGACGAGGCCTCGGCGCTGCATGCGTCCTGCGTGTCGCTGAAGTCGTCGGGCGCGCGGCTGCTGGCCCGCGCCCAGGCCGAAGGCCAGGCGCGCACCGACATCGACGGGACCGACCTGCTGGCGCTGGTCAGCGCGCTGGCGTGGCTGAACGACCAGGCGCCGTTCGCGGCGCGGGTCGATCATCTGTTTGACGTGATTGCGGGGGCGATCCTGGTGCGGCCCTGAAGGCCGCTGGCCGGCTCACGATCCGAGCGCGATGACCTCGTCGCCGAGGCCCGGCTCGCAGGCCGCGCCCAGCTTGTCCCAGCCGCGGTGCACGACGATATGGTGCCGGTCGTGGCACAGCTCCACGCGCTGCGCGGCGGGCACGCGCTGGCGCACGAAGGCTTCGATGGAGTCGGGCACACTCACGCGCAATGACAGCGCGTAGATATCGTCGACCGGGTGGTCGCCCACGTGCACCAGCGGCACGAACTGGCCGGCGAACATCATCCAGCGCGAAGGCACCTTGACCGGGCCGGCCGTGTAACCCTGGTCGCGCAGCCAGGACTGGGCGTGTTCGCGCGGCGCGTCGCTGGTATCGATGCGGCCCCAGGCGCTGGCCAGCAGCTCGGCCACCCACTGGTTGCAGTTCTGGTAGCGCGTGCCGAAGGCATAGGCGTTGGCGCTGTAGCGCTCGGCCAGCAGGGCCAGCGCCTTGTTACGGTCGAGCGCCGTGTCTTCCAGCTGGGCCGCTTCGAGTTCAGGCAGGAACAGCAGCGACACGTGGCCGCGTGCCGGCGCGTCCGCGCCCAGCACGAAGCCGGACATGCCCTGGTCGAACAAACGCGGGCGCGATTCGTCGCAGGCGTAGTACAGCTGGCGCACCGACCACGGGCCGCCCGGGCTGTCCTTCAGGGCGACGCCCGCATGCGAGTACAGCAGGCCGAAGCGGCTCAGGTCCAGGCCGGCGCGCGCCACCAGCGCGACGCGGGTGCCGGACGCGGCCAGCTCGCGCTTGACGGCGCCTGCGAACTGCAGCATGCGGTCCTGGTCCGCGGCCGTGATGTCCTTGGGACGCTCGCACAGCGTCGGGATGCCGGCCCAGGCGCCGGCGCTGGCGCACAAGGCCAGCGCGGCCAGTGCAGCCTTGGCGAACATCAGATGGTGACCTGGTGCGAACCCAGTTCGCGGTACCAGTCGTCCTGCAGCGCCAGGAAGAAGGGGCGCTGCGAATCGGCATAGGCGAATTCGTAGCCGTAGACGCGTTCGTTCACCCGCACCAGCTCGCCCTTGTTCACACGGCGCTCGGCCAGCGCGCGGTCCGGCACGTCGAGATAGAACTCGCGGCCGGCTTCGGCCACGGCGCGCAGCGTCATGCGCGTGGTGCCGGCTTTGGCCGGGGCCTGGGCGATGTCGATCACGCGGTACTCGCCGGCGGCCACGCGGCGGTCGCCGCTGGAGCTGTTGCTGGAGCCGCCGATCGAGTCGGAGATGCTGGCCGACGAGGCCGAGCCGGCGCTGGACGCGGACGAGGCGACGCTGTCGGCGTGGGCCGGCAGGACGCAAGCGGCGGCGAAGGCGGCCAGGCACAGGGAACGGGAGAGGGAAGAGAGGGTCATGACAAGCTTTCGTATTCGAACTGAATAGTTCTATGGTACAAGCCTGGCTGCCTGCTGAGAAGATGGCCGTTGCATATCCGCTGGATTAGGGTGACGGAGTTGGCGAAATTGCGTGGTTTGGCACTCGACCAGCCAGCGTCTTGGATGTGCACTGCAATTCCTGGTGGCCTGTTTCTCGAACCGGCAAGCAAACTAATCCTAACGCACAAGGGTTCGATGCGTCCAACCTGCGATACATGCGTCTGTTCTATCAGGCGTTTCCGAAATGTGACGCACTGCGTCACGAATTGAGCTGGACTCACTATCGCACTCTCTTGCGCGTAGACAGTGAAACGGCCCGGCAATGGTACATGAACGAAGCGGCCACGCAGAACTGGAGTTCTCGCGCGTTAGAGCGCCAGATCGGCACGCTCTACTATGAACGACTGCTAGCTAGCCAGGATCGCGCGGCCGTTGAGCAGGAGGCACGCACCGAACTGCTGCCTTTGGGAACGAATCCACGCGAATTCGTACGCGATCCTGTGCTACTGGAATTCCTTGGACTACCAATGCAGGCCACTTTTTAGAGAGCGATCTTGTACAAGCTTTGATGAGCCAGTTACAGGCTTTTCTACTCGAACTCGGCAAGGGTTTTGCTTTTGTCTCCAGACAGCAGCGGATCAGCACGGAAAGCAAAGATTTCTATGTTGACCTGGGCGGCCGCGCCCGCCGCAAGGCATGCGTCCCATCCCGCATTCACGTTCGGTCGAGAAGCCTTGATCAGCGGTTCCAAGTCACCGACAACCCGCTCAATGCCGCAAAGGGCTGATTCAGCGTCACCAGCAAGAAATACCCGGTCGGCAGCGATTGCGACGGTGGCGGCAGTGCCACGGTGTCGTAGAAATTGCCGCTCGAGACTTTGACCGGGCCGCATTCGATGGTCGCGGGGCCGGCGAAGGAGGTGTTCCTGCACACCTGGGAATTGACGCTGCCGCCCTGCAGGCTGTAGCCGGACACGGTGACGGTGTTCGGGGTCGGAATCGCCTCGCCGTAGTTGTGGCCCGGGGGCGTCAGGTTGCAGTAGGCGACGCCGCTGGCGCCGTACAGGTAGGGACCGACCACGGACAGGCTGCCCGCATTGAAGGCACAGGTGCTGGCATTCACGAACTGCGGCGGCGTCTGCGCCTGCGCGTGCGCGGCCAGCGGAGAGAGCAAAAGACCGATCCAGAATGACAGGTGCAGCAGGATAGAGCGCGGCATGACGTTCTCCTCGGGGATGCGTGCGGCATGGTTTGCCGATCGGTTGGACAGCCGCCGCATCCCGTGAGTTCGATATCAGTGCCCCGCGTGCCCGCCTCCGCGCTTGACGGTAGCCACCGGCTCGCCCGGTGCGGCGGGCGCCCGCACCGGTTCCGGCAGGGTCCCGGTCCATTCCCTGGCGACGCTGCCCGCCGGATGCTGGTACCAGCCCGGATCCGCGTAATCCCCGCGTGCCAGTCCTTCGCGTACCTTGATCATGGTGAACATGCCGCCCATTTCGATCGGCCCGAAGGGCCCCGCGCCATCCATCATCGGCAGCGTGTTTTCCGGCAGCGGCATGCGCATCGTCCCCATCGAACCGCCTTTCTCGCCCATCACCATGTAGCCCGGCACCAGGTCGTTGATCTTCCGTGCCACGCCGCGGTGGTCGACGCCGATCAGGTTCGGCACGTCGTGGCCCATCGCGTTCATCGTGTGGTGCGACTTGTGGCAGTGGAAGGCCCAGTCGCCGGGGGCGTCGGCGATGAATTCGATGGCGCGCATCTGGCCCACGCCCAGGTCGACGGTGACTTCCGGCCAGCGTGCGCTTGGCTGAATCCAGCCGCCATCCGTCCCCGTGACCTCGAAGCGGTGGCCGTGGATGTGGAAGGGGTGGTTGGTCATGGTCAGGTTGCCGATGCGGATGCGGACCTTGTCGTCCTTGCGCACCACCATCGGATCCGTACCCGGGAAGGCGCGGCTGTTGATGGTCCAGATATTAAAGTCGAGCATCTCGTTGACGTTGGGCGTGTAGCTGCCCGGGGCGATGTCGTAGGCGTTCAGCAGGAACACGAAGTCGCGGTCGACCGCGTGCTGGCGCGGGTCCTTCGGGTGGGTGACCCAGAAGCCCATCATGCCCATGCCCATCTGCGCCATCTCGTCGGCGTGCGGGTGGTACATGAAGGTGCCGGCGTAGCGCGCCACGAATTCATACACATAGGTCTTGCCGGGCGCGATCGCCGGCTGGTTCAGGCCGGCCACGCCATCCATGCCGTTGGGGAGGAACTGGCCGTGCCAGTGGATGCTGGTCGCTTCCGGCAGCTTGTTCGTCACGAAGATGCGCACGCGGTCGCCTTCGACCACTTCGATGGTCGGGCCCGGGCTCTGGCCGTTGTAGCCCCACAGGTTCGCCTTCATGCCGGGCGCGATCTCGCGCACCACCGGTTCGGCCACCAGGTGGAATTCCTTGACGCCGTCCTTCATGCGCCAGGGCAGGCTCCAGCCGTTCAGCGTGACGACCGGGTTGTAGGGGCGGCCGTTCGGTGGCGGCGGGGGCGGGACGGTGGCGGCGCCCGGCGAGGTGGGTGCCATGGGCGCTTCGGGCAGGGTCGCGGCGCCGGCCTTGGTGACGGCGGCGGCGCCGACCATGGAGGCGGCGCCGGTGAGGAAGTGTCTGCGGGACGTCATTCTGCGTGTTCCTTGTGTTCGTTGGGCGCGGCCTTGCCGCCGACCCTGGCGCCGAGGGCGGCTTCCAGGCTGGCGTGGGCGCTCCAGAATTCCTTGAGTGCGTCGATGTAGGCCGAGACGGCGCCGGCCTGCTCGCGCGAGTCGGCCAGCAGCTCCAGCGGGCTGGCCAGCATGCCGTTGTAGCGCAGCAGGACTTCGCGCGAGATCTTCTTGCGCAGCGGGATGATGGTGTCGCGGTAGTGGGCCGCCACCTCCCAGGCGTTGCGGTAATCGAGATAGCTCTCGCGCGCTTCGCTGCGCGCCGTCACCGCCGCCTGGGCCACGCGCTGCGCGGCCTGCATGTAGATGGCTTCGGCCTTGGCCACCTTCGCGCCGCCCCAGTCGAACAGCGGCAGTTCCACCGTCAGCTCGTAGCCGTGAGCGGTCGGCGCGCCGCTGTCGGCGCGGTTGGTGGCGCCCAGGTCCAGCGCGTTGATGAAGCGCGTGGTGCGCGACAGGCCCAGGTCGGACGCGGTCGCTTCCAGTTGCGCTTTGGCGGCGCGCACGTCCAGCCTTTGTTCCAGTGCGATGCGTTCCACGTCCGCGAGCTGCGCCGGTTCGGCCGGCAGCTCGGGCAGGTGCGCGGGCAAGGTGTACTGGGCGTCCTGGCCCCACGCGCCGAGCAGGCGCGTCAGCTTTTCGCGCGCCGCGATCGCCCCCTTGCCGGCGCGCGCCAGCGTGGCCGCGGTCTCGGCCTGGAACACCTGTTCGCGCGCTAGGTCGAGCTGGCTCATGTTGCCGCTGTGCGCCATGCGTCCGGCCAGGTCGGCGCTGGCCTGGGCGGCGGCGTCGACCTGGCGCGCGTAATCCAGCGCCTGGCTGGCGGCGACGGCCTCGACCCAGGCGTGGCGCGTGTCCGCCGCGTGCCGCTCGATCGCGGCGCCGATCTCCAGTTTGACCTGTTCGAAGCGGCGCGCTTCCAGTTTCGAGGCCAGCGGCGTCAACAAGGCGCCGATCACGTTGAAGGTCAAGGTGCGCTCGATTTCGAGGCTGCCGCCGCCGGATGTGCGCTTGAAGTCGAAGGACGGGTTCTGCAGCCGGGATGCCTGCACCAGGTCGGCCTGGGCGATGCCGGCCTGCCAGTAGCTCGCCTGCAGGCCGGGATTGTTCAGCAGGGCGACGCGCACGGCGCCGTCCATGTCGAGCGGCTTGGACAGGATCGCGCGCACGTTCTGCTGCAGCGCCCTGGTGCCGGCATCGTCCAGCGCGAGGCGTGGTTCCGCGCCGATGCGCGCGCGCGTGGTCTCGGCGACCGCGCCGAAGCCGCGGTCCGGCGCGACGCCGGCGCAGCCGGCCAGCAGCAGGACGGCGCAGGCCGCGGCGGCGCGCCGGGGAAGGGGGACAGGTGCGGCGTTCATCGCGACTCCTGGTGGTTTGGGTGGTGACCGGGTGGTGGCGTGTCCTTGGCCGGCCTGGATGCGGGCGTTGCAGCCGGTGCCGCCGGCATCGCATGGCCTGACTGCGGACCTGAATGCGGACCCGAGTGCGAACCGGCATGCGGACCGGCTGCGCCTTGCATCCCGTGCATGCCTTTCATGGTCAGCGACATGGAATTGGTGGCCGCGACGGTGGCGTTATTCTGCGCCCAGTTCTGGTCGGGCGTGGTGCCGGATGCGGCCTCCGGCCGATACACGATGCTCGGCTTGTAGACGGTGGCGGGCACTGCCGCCTGGGGATCGGCGGCGCCGGATTGCGCCTGCGCGGCGGCAGGCAATGCGCAGGCGGCGAGCAGCAGGGCTGCGCGCCACGATGAGCGTGCGATTGACATGGAAACCTCGTTCGACGATGCGTGAAGACAGCCGCCGGCCCGGAAGGGCGCGGCGGCACGCGGATCAGGCGAGGGTGGACCTTGGGGGGCGTTCCAGCAGGGTAGGGTCGACGCTCGGCACGTGGCCGGGGCGGAAGGGAATCGAGATGAATTGCGGCGGCGCCAGGGCCAGCACGGGCAGCATGGCCGGGGCCAGCGCGGCGCCGACGCAGCAGTCGGCGCAGGCGCGGGACTTGCCGTCGTGATGGTGGCTGCCATGCTGGTCGCCGGCGTGCTGCTGGCCGGCGGCAGCCATGGCCTTCAGCATGGCCGCGTGGTCATGCGGCTTGCCGTCCATCGCCTGCATAGCCGCGTGCGCCGTCGCCGGCGCCGAGGGCAAAGTCGGCGCGCACAGCAGCATGCTTGCCGAGGCGAGGCCCTGGAAGGGCAGCGCCAGCACGAGCAGCCAGACGATGAGGAAACGGCGCAGGGTAGTCACGCGGCCATTCTAGCACGGCGCCATGCACGCCGCGTGGTAGCATATCGACATCGTTTTCGCCGGGGGACCTCAATGCATCGCCGAGCGCAGCGCGCCCGATTCGAAATAGATGTGGCGGATCTGCGGGACCACCGCGGCCACCGATTTCTCCAGCCGTTCGATCGCGGCTTCCACCTCGTCGATGCGCATGCCGCGCCGGAACTGCACGGCCGCCGTCAGCAGGGCCTCGTCGGGCCCCAGCTGCATCGACAGCAGGTCGCCGACCTGCAGGATGCTGGGGTCGTTCTCGAAGATGGTGCGCACGCGCTTGGTCGCTTCCACGCCGATGGTCTCGCCCACCAGCAGGCCGCCGGTCTCGCGCGCCAGCGTGAAGGCGGCGCCCACCAGCAGCAGGCCGATCAGCACGGACGCGGCGGGGTCGAAGTAGGGGTTGTCGAAATAGTGGCCCAGGAAGATGCCCAGGCCCGCGATGGCCAGGCCGGCCAGCGCCGCCGAATCCTCGATGAAGACGGTGAACACGGAGGCGTCCTTGCTGGCACGGACGGTCTGCCACAGCGACATCCCCGGTTTGCGCCGCTTCTGCAGTTCGCGCCGCGACACGTTCCAGCTGTAGCCCTCGAACAGCGCCGACACCCCCAGCACCACGTAGTTCCAGGTCGGGTCCTGCATCGGTTCCGGATGGCGCAAGGCCTCGATGCCATGGTAGACCGACAGCCCGCCGCCCAGCGAGAACACGCTCATCGCCACGATCAGCGCCCAGAAATACAGCGCTTTGCCATAGCCGAAGGGGTGGCGCGCGTCGGCCGGTTTTTCGCTGTTGTGTTCGCCGACCAGCAACAGCAATTCGTTGCCGGTGTCGACCGCCGAGTGGATGCCTTCGGCCGCCATCGCCGCGCTGCCCGTGATGGCCGCCACCACGAACTTGGCCGCCGCGATGCCGAGGTTGGCGACGATCGCCGCATAGATCACGCTGCGCGAGCCGCCCTTTTTCTCGTCCTTTCCTTCCGTCATTTTTTAGTCCTGTGCATGCGTTTCTATTGGCGCCAGTGTAGCCAAAACGCTACGAAACCCCTGCACGGCTGGGCGCGCAGGGGGGGGAACTGCGCGGGAGCATCGGCATGAGCGTACGCAATCTGCGGCAATTGTTCGCACCCAAATCCGTGGCCCTGGTCGGCGCTTCCGAACGGCCGGGCAGCGTCGGCGCCACCGTGCTGCGCAACCTGCTCGAAGGCGGCTTCGGCGGCACCCTGTATCCGGTCAACCCCAAGTACGACAGCCTGGCCGGGCGCGAGGTCTGGCACGACGTCGGCAAGCTGCCGCAGGCGCCCGAGCTGGCCATCATCTGCACGCCGCCATCCACCATCCCCGGCATCGTGCGCACGCTGGGCGAGCTCGGCACGCGCGCCGTGATCGTGATGACCGGCGGCCTGTCCACGGCGCGCGACCACCGCGGGCGCTCGATCAGGCAGGCGATGCTGGACGCGGCGAACCCATTCCTGATCCGCATCCTCGGCCCCAACAGCTTCGGCCTGCTGGCGCCCGGCATCGGCCTGAACGCCAGCATCGCCGAGGGCGGCGCGGCCAAGGGGCGGATCGCCTTCGTCTCCGAATCCGGTGCCCTGATGACGGGCGTGCTGGACTGGGCGCGCACGCGCGGCATCGGCTTTTCCAGCTTCATCTCGCTGGGCGATTCGGCCGACGTCGATTTCGGCGACGTGCTGGACTACCTGGCCAGCGACCCCGGCACCGGCGCCATCCTGCTGCACGTGGAAAGCCTGCGCTACGCGCGCAAGTTCATGTCGGCGGCGCGGGCGGCGGCGCGCAGCAAGCCGACCCTGATGCTCAAGGCGGGAAGGTCGCTGGAAAGCGCGAGCGCGGCGGCCTGCCTGTCCGGCGTGCTGGCGCGCCCCGACGACGTCTACGATGCCGCCATCCGGCGCGCCGGCATGCTGCGCGCCTACACCACCGGCCAGCTGTTCGCGGCGGTGGAAACCCTGGCGCGCGCCAAGCCGCTGTACGGCGAACACCTCGCCATCCTCGGCAACGGCGCCGGCCCGGTGATCCTGGCCGGCGACGCGCTGCAGTACGGCGGCGGCACCCAGGCCAGGCTCGGCGACGATACCGTGGCCCGGCTGCGCGAGCTGGTGCCGGAATGGAGCGGCAGCGGCCCGCTGAACCTGCGCGGCGACGCGCCGCCCGAGCGCTACCGCGACGCCGTCGAGGTCCTGCTGAAGGACCCGGACGTCAACGCGGTCCTGATGATCCACGCGCCGAACGCCGTGGTCGACCCGGCCGAGGTCGCGAGTGCGCTGGCGCCGCTGGCGCGGCCGTCCTCGCGCAACGTGCTGGCCTGCTGGCTGGGCGGGCAGGGCGTCACGCAAGCCCGCACCATCGCTGCGGAAGCCGGCATGCCGGCCTACCGCACGCCCGAGGAAGCGGTGAACGGTTTCCTGCAGATCGTGAACTACCGCCACAACCAGCAGCTGCTGATGGAAGTCCCGGCGTCCGTCGGCGATGGTGAGCCGGACCGCGATCGCGCCCGGCGCCTGGTGCGCGAGGCGCTGCAGAAGGGCCACTACCTGCTGTCGGACCCGGAGACCAAGGCGATATTGGGTGCCTACGGCATCCCGGTGGTGCCGACCCGCGCCGCCGCCACGCCGGCGGACGCCGTGCAGGCCGCGCATGAAATCGGCTTTCCGGTGGCGGTGAAGATCCTGTCGCCGGACGTGGCGCAAAAAACCGACGTCGGCGGCGTGACGCTCGACCTGGACACGCCGGAAGCGGTTGCGGCCGCGGCCGAGCGCATGCGGCGCCGCCTGACGGAACTGCGGCCGGACGCGCGCCTGGACGGCTTCATCGTGCAGGCGATGGCCAGGAATCCGGAAGCCCACGAACTCATCGCCGGCGCCGCCACCGATCCGGTGTTCGGCCCCGTGATCCTGTTCGGTCAGGGCGGCCTGTCGGTGTCGGTGGCGAACGACCACGCGGTGGCGCTGCCGCCGCTGAACACGGTGCTGGCGCGCGACCTGGTGAACCGCACCCGCGTGGCGCGCCAGCTGGCCGGCTACCGCAACCACCCGGCCGCCAACATGGATGCGATCCTGGCGGTGCTGGTGCAGGTCGGGCGGCTGGTGGCCGAGGTGCCGGAGATCGTCGAACTCGACATCAACCCGCTGTTGGCCGACAGCCGCGGCGCCGTCGTGCTGGACGCGCGCATGCGCATCGCGATGGCCGACCGTTCCGGCAGCACGCTGGACCGGCTGGCGATCCGTCCCTACCCGGCCGAGCTGGAAGAACTGGTCGACTGGCAGGGCGGCAAGCTGCTGCTGCGTCCGATCCGCCCCGAGGACGGCGCCGCCCACGTCAGCTTCTTCAACGCGCTCACGCCCGACGACGTGCGCTACCGCATGTTCGTGCGCGTGCGCGAGCTGCAGCCGGCCCAGCTGGCGCGCTTCACCCAGATCGACTACGACCGCGAAATGGCCTTCATCGCCACGCGTCCGGGCCCGGACGGCGTGCCCGAGACGCTGGGCGTGGGGCGGGTGGTGGCCGATCCGGACAACACCAGCGCGGAATTCGCGGTGACGGTGCGCTCGGACCTGAAGGGGAAAGGCCTGGGGGTGATGTTGATGAACAAGCTGATCGCGTACTGCCGGGCGCGCGGGACGCGCGAGATCGTCGGCGAGGCCTTGCCGCAGAATGCACCGGTGATCGGCCTGGTGAAGAAGCTGGGCTTCACGGTGGGGCCGCTGGATGAGGAGGAGGGTGTGCGCAAGTTCTGGCTGACCTTGCGCTAGCCGGAGGCGGCGGCGCTGGACGGCCCGGGCCGCCGCGCAAGCAGATGCGACAGCCCTTGCAGCCCCGCCCGCAAGTGCCCGCGGTCCTTGATGCTCCCCAGCGAGATCCGGATCGCATTCACGGATCCGCCACCCGTTGCGAATGCCTCCGCCGGCGTGACGGCGATGCCTTCGCTATCGGCGGCGCGCGCAAGCTGGGCGGGGTTCCAGTACGCCGGCAACTCGAGCCATACATGCAGGCCGTCACCCGCGCCGCCGTAGCGCCCCGCCAGGATGTCCCGCGCCATCCGGTGGCGCAGGCGCGCCTCCTTGCGTACGCCGTCCAGCAATCCGCCGGCCGAACCGTCGAGTATCCACTGCGTGGCCAATGCGCTGCTCAAGGGCGCGGCCATCAGCGCGAATGATCTCAGCGCGACCAGGAAGCGTTCGCGTTCGTGCGCGTCGCGGATCAGCACGAAGGCGACGCGCAAGCCGGGCGTCAGGCATTTCGACAGGGTCGAGATGTAGACTACCTGTTCCGGGGCAAACCTGGCAATGGGCGGTGGCGGGGCCTCGGCGAGAAGCCAGTAGGGATCGTCCTCGGCGATGCGTACCTTGCAGCGCTTGGCGATGCCGGCGAGTTCCTTGCGCCGGCGTTCCGGCATGGTGAGGGCGGTCGGGTTCTGCAAGGTCGGATTGAGGTAGACCAGGGCGGGCTTGTGCCGGCGGCAGGCTGCCTCGAGCATGTCGGGCAGCATGCCATGCCTGTCCGCGTCCACCGCAACGACGTCCCGGCCGAACTGGGCCGCCGCGGCGCGCAAGCCGGGATACGTCATCGGCTCCGCCAGGATCACGTCGCCGGGCGCCGTCAGCGCCAGGATCAATGCGGCGATCGCCGCTTGCGCGCCCGGGCAGACGACCAGCTGGCGGGCATCCAGGTCGCCGAACATCGGCGCCAGCCACTGGGCGCCGGCCTTGCGGTCGGCATCGCTGCCTCCGCCCAGGTGGTAAGTCATCAGCAGCTCATTGTCCGCCCGCATCAGGACCTGGGACAGACCTTGTTTCAACAGGTCGTCGAAGTCCACGCCATCCGGCGGCGGCGGGGTGTTCATGCTGAGGTCGAGGACCGGACTCAGTTCGACCTTCGGCGCCGCGACGTAGGTGCCGCGCGCGCCGCGGCCCTCCAGCAAGTTGCGGCGCCTGGCTTCGTCGTAGGCGCGCGTGATGGTCGTCAGGTCGACGTCCAGCCGCGCCGCCAACTGGCGCTGCGGCGGCAGGCGGTCGCCGGGTATCAAGGATCCGTCCGCCACCGCCGCCTGCAAGGCATCCGCGATCTGCAGGAAACGTGGCCCCTTGTTCCCGGCCAGCCGCGGCAGCCAGATGGGCGGATGTTCATCTTGTATGGTCTTCAACTGGGACATTTTGTCTCAATGTATGGAAATTGCTTTTCAGTAGAATGCCTCAGAACGTGCAGTCACGCCATGCTTGCACGGCCTTCGCCGACGTTTTCTCATCTCATCCGCAGTCGGCAAACAAGTCTTAGCCTGGAACAGTCAAATCATGGAATGGATCCCTGTAGTCTTCTTCACGTTCAAGTTTCTCGTGCTCGGCACGGGCATGTTCTTCGCGGTCAAGTGGCATTACGACCAGGGGAAGAAGAACCAGGACAAGGAGAAGGAAATGCGCGCGGTGCTGCGCATGAGCGGCAAGGTGGCCGCCGCCTTCGTGCTGGCGCTCGTGGTCCTGGGGGTGGTCACCTTCGCCCTTGGCCGGATGCTCGGTCTGGACCTGGGCTTCACGTGATGGCACTGCCGCCCGCTGGGATTACTCAACAGCACCGAATGAAGCGCTGAAGTAACGCGTGGCCGCAGTCGCGGCAAAGCCGTTACAGTGTGGGCATCTAGCAACTCTGCCGGGAGCCCGAGCGGCCATGCTGTTCCTGCTGATCCTGATCCCATTCGCCGCGTCCTTCATCGCCGTCTGCATGCCGAACGACTCGCGCACGCGGCCGGCGCTGGTGGCCGGCATCGCGACGCTGGCGGCGTTGCTGCTGGCCGTCTCCCGGTTCGGCCGCATCCGCGCCGGGGAAGTGCTGCGCGACCGCTTCGGCTGGCTGCCGGAATATGGCCTCGACATCGTCTGGCGCATGGATGGCCTGGCCTGGGTATTTTCGCTGATGGTGCTCGGGATCGGCCTGCTGGTGCTGGTGTACGCGCGCTACTACATGTCGCGGCGCGATCCGGTGGCGCGCTTCTTCGCCTACATGCTGGCCTTCATGGGCTCGATGATGGGCGTGGTCCTGTCGGGCAACCTGATCCAGCTGGTCGTGTTCTGGGAGCTGACCAGCCTCACGTCTTTTCTACTGATCGGCTACTGGCAGGAGCGCAACGACGCGCGCCGCGGCGCGCGCATGGCCTTCACGGTGACCACGGCCGGCGGCCTGTGCTTGCTGGCGGGCGTGCTGATCCTCGGCCACATCGTCGGCAGCTACGACCTGGATACGGTCTTGAGAGCGGCCGACCGCATCCAGGCGCATGCGTTGTACCCGGCGGCGCTGGTGCTGGTCGCGCTCGGGGCGCTGACCAAGAGCGCGCAATTCCCCTTTCACTTCTGGCTGCCGCACGCGATGGCCGCGCCGACGCCGGTGTCGGCCTACCTGCACTCGGCGACGATGGTCAAGGCCGGCGTGTTCCTGCTGATGCGCCTGTGGCCGGCGCTGTCGGGCACCCAGGAATGGACCTGGGTGGTGGCCGGCGCCGGCGTCTGCACGCTGCTGCTCGGTTCCTTCCTCGCCATCTTCCAGCACGACATGAAGGGCTTGCTGGCGTATTCCACCATCAGCCACCTCGGCCTGATCACGGTGCTGCTGGGGATCGGCACGCCGCTGTCGGTGATCGCGGCGGTGTTCCACACGATGAACCATGCGATCTTCAAGGCCTCGCTGTTCATGGCGGTCGGCATCGTCGACCACGAGACCGGCACGCGCGACATGCGCATCCTGCGCGGGCTGCGCCATGCGATGCCCTTCACGGCCGCGCTGGCTGTGGTCGCCAGCGCGGCCATGGCCGGGGTGCCGCTGCTGAACGGTTTCCTGTCCAAGGAGATGTTCTTCGCCGAGGCGGCGCTGGTGGGCGGCACCGAGGACTGGTCGATGGCGGTGGCGGCCACGCTGATGGGCATCTTCAGCGTGGCCTATTCGCTGCGCTTCATCAGCGTGTTCTTCGGGCCGCTCTCGCATGACATGCCGCATGGGCATCCGAAAACCATCCACGAGCCGCCGCGCTGGATGCGCTTCCCGGTCGAGTGCCTGGTGGTGCTGTGCATCGCCGTCGGCGTGCTGCCCGAACGCACGGTCGGCGCCGTGCTCGCGGTGGCGGCGCACGCGGTGCTGGGCCCGGCCCTGCCGGACTACGACCTGGCGATCTGGCACGGCCTGAACCTGCCGCTCCTGATGAGCGTGTTCGCGCTGCTGGGCGGCCTGGCCTTCTATACCTGGCTGCGCCGCCGCGCCGATTTGCGCCACCGTACCGACGCGCCGGTGCTGCACCGCTTCAAGGGCGCGCAAGCCTACGAGACCACGCTGAACGCGCTCGGGCTGGGCGCGGACCGGTTGATGCGCTGGACCTCGACGCGCCGGCTGCAGCCCCAGTTTTTGGTCATCATGGCGCTGCTGGTGGCCGTGCCGCTCCTGCTGGTGCGCCCGCTGCCGGCCTGGCCCGCGTTCCAGCTGGCCGACCTCGATCCGCGCTTCGCGCTCTTGTGGCTGATCGGCGCCGGCTGCGCGCTGGCGGCGGCCTGGAAGGCGAAATACCACCGGCTGGCGGCCCTGATCCTGGTCGGCGGCACCGGCATCGTCACCAGCATTACCTTCCTGTGGCTGTCGGCGCCGGACCTGGCGCTGACCCAGCTGATGGTGGAAACCGTGACCACGGTGCTGGTCCTGCTCGGCCTGCGCTGGCTGCCGCTGCGGCTGCCGCCGAAGGGCCTGGCGCGCATCGCGCCGCTGTCGACGCAATGGCGCCGCACGCGCGACCTGCTGCTCGCGCTGGCCGGCGGCGCGGGCCTGGCGGCCGTGACCCACGTCGTGCTCACGCGCCCGGTGGCCGAGACCATCAGCGATTTCTACGTGCTGCGCGCGCTGCCGGAAGGGGGCGGGGCCAATGTCGTGAACGTGCTGCTGGTCGACTTCCGCGGCTTCGACACGATGGGCGAGATCACCGTGCTGGGCGCGGTGGCGTTGACCGTGTACGCGCTGCTGCGGCGCTTCCGGCCGGCGCCGGAGAGCGTCGCGATCCCGCTGCAGCAGGCCAGCGACGTCGACCCGGCGGTGCGCCAGACGCCGGCGCAGCAGGCCGCCGGCGGCTACCTGCTGGTGCCGGCGGTCTACATGCGCTTCCTGCTGCCGGTGATGGGCACGATCGCCGCCTACTTCTTCATGCGCGGCCATAACCTGCCGGGCGGCGGTTTCGTCGCCGGCCTGATCTTCGCCACCGCACTGATCGTGCAGTACATGGTGGCCGGCACCGACTGGGTCGAGGACCACCTGCGCCTGCGCCCGCACCGCTGGATCGCCTGGGGCCTGGCCACCGCCTGCGGCACCGGCCTGGGCGCCTGGCTGCTGGGCTACCCCTTCCTGACCAGCCATACCGCCCACCTGGCGCTGCCGGTACTCGGCGAGATCCACGTGCCGAGCGCCTTCCTGTTCGACCTCGGCGTGTTCCTGGTCGTGGTCGGCGCCACCATGCTGATCCTGGTGGCGCTGGCGCACCAGTCGCTGCGCAGCCACCGCGTCGGCGCGGCGCGCCAGGCGACCCCGAGCACGCTGCCGCCGGCCAAGGAGATACAGTAATGGAAGCCGTGATCGCCCTGGCCATCGGGATCGTGTTCGGCGCCGGCATCTGGCTGGTGCTGCGGCCGCGCACCTTCCAGGTGCTGTGCGGGCTGATGCTGATGTCGTATGCCGTCAACCTGTTCATCTTCGTCATGGGGCGGCTGTGGGTCGACAGGCCGCCGCTCACCCCTGCAGGCAAACCGGTCGATCCGGCTCTACTTGCCGACCCGCTGCCGCAGGCGCTGGTGCTGACCGCCATCGTGATCGGCTTCGCCACCACCGCGCTCTACCTGGTGGTGATGATCGGCGCGCGCGGCCTGACCGGCACCGACCACGTCGACGGCAGGGAGCCCGAACGATGAGGGCGTTCGATCACCTGATACTGCTGCCGATCCTGCTGCCGCTGCTGTGCGGGGCGCTGCTGGCGCCGCTGACCCAGGGCTGGCACCGCCTCAAGTTCGGGCTCGGCTATGCGTCGGTGCTGGGCCAGCTGGCGGCCGCGCTGGCGCTGGTGAGAATGACCGACGGCGGCTACTGGCAGGACGGCATCGGCGTCTACCTGGCCGCCAACTGGGCGGCACCCTTCGGGATCGCGCTGGTGGCCGACCGCCTGGCGGCGCTGATGCTGCTGCTCACCGCGCTGCTCGGCCTGGCCGCGCTGCACTTCGCGATGCGGCGCTGGGGCCGCATCGGCGTGCATTTTCATACGCTGTTCCAGTTCCTGCTGATGGGGATCAACGGCGCCTTCCTCACCCACGACTTGTTCAACCTGTTCGTCTTCTTCGAGGTGATGCTGGCGGCGTCCTACGGCCTGGTGCTGCACGGGTACAACGCCGAGCGCCTGCGCGCCAGCCTGCAGTACATCGCGGTCAACCTGGCGGCCTCGCTGCTGTTCCTGCTCGGCGCGGCCGTCATCTACGCCGCCGCCGGCACCCTCAACATGGCGGACCTGGCGGCGCGCATCCAGGCCATGCCGGACCCCGACCTGGGCCTGCTGCGCCTGGGCGCCACCGCGCTGGCGCTGGCCTTCCTGATCAAGGGCGCGATGTGGCCGCTGTGCTTCTGGCTGCCGACGACCTACGCCGCGGCCTCGCCGCCGGTCGCGGCGATGATGGTCCTGATGACCAAGGTCGGCACCTACGCCATCCTGCGCCTGGCGCTCTTGTGGTTTCCGAGCGGGTGGGGCTACGACGCGCTGCTGTGGGGCGGCATGGCCACCATCGTGTTCGGCGCCGCCGGCATGCTGGCCGCCGACGGCGCCGGGCGCATGGCGGGCTACGGCGCCATCGTCTCCTCGGGCACGCTGCTGGCGGTGATCGGCTACGGCCAGCCCTCGCTGGTGGCGGCCGGCCTGTTCTACCTGGCCGGCTCGACGTTCGCGATCGCCGCCTTCCTGCTGCTGGCCGAACTGATCGACCGCATCCGCACCCCGCGCGAAGCCGTGCTGGCGGTGACGATGGAAGCCTGGGCGGTCGAGGACAAGCCGGAAGAGCCGATGGGGCAGGGCGTGCCGGCGGCGATGGCGACCCTGGCCCTGGCCTTCGGCGCCTGTACGCTGGTGATCGCCGGGCTGCCGCCGCTGTCCGGCTTCGTGGCGAAATTCAGCCTGTTCCACGCGCTGCTCGGCCCCGACCACGTGCCGGCGGCCGGCTGGGTCCTGATGGCGCTGGTGCTGGTCTCCGGCCTGGTGTCGGTGATGGCGCTGATGCGCTTCGGGGTGCGCACCTTCTGGGCCACGCGCGCGGCGCCGCCGGCCTTGCACCTGTCGGAGGTGCTGCCGGTCGTGTTCCTGCTCGGCCTGACGGCGGTGATGTCGGCGCAGGCCAGCCCGATCCTGTCCTACCTGGGCCGCGCCAGCGAGGGCATCCACCGGCCGGGCGACTATGTGGAGCGCGTGCTGCGGCAGGCGCCGGTGCCCGGACCGCAAGCGGGCCAGGTTCACGACGGAGGTCCGCCATGACGCGCTGGCTGCCGTATCCGCTGGTCTCGCTCGGCCTGTGCATCCTGTGGCTGCTGCTGAACCAGAGCATCGAGCCGGCGCACCTGCTGCTCGGCGCCGTCATCGGCATCGCCGCGCCGCTGCTGGGCCGCAAGCTCCAGCCCTTCGGCTACCCGCGCCTGCGCGCGCCGCTGGTGCTGGTCAAACTGCTGGCGATGGCGTCAGTCGAAGTGGTGCGCTCCTGCTTCAACGTCTGCCGCATCATCCTGTTTGCCGACTACGCCGAGGTGAACGCCCAGTTCATCCGTGTGCCGCTGCGCGTGCGCGATCCCTACGCCCTGGCCGTGCTGTCCTGCTTGATCAACATGACGCCGGGGACGGTCTGGGTCGAGATCCTGCCGGAGGGCCACGAACTGGTGCTGCACGTGTTCGACCTGCAGGACGAAGCGTTCTGGCTGGACACCATCCGCAACCGTTACGAACAACCCCTGATCGAGATCTTTGAACCGGAGGCCCGCCATGGCAAACCTGCTTGAACTGGCGATCGGCTATGCGCTCGTGTGCGTGCTGGCCGCGATGCTGCTGTGCACCCTGCGCCTGTTGAAGGGGCCGTCGGCGCACGACCGCGTGCTGGCGCTGGACACCCTGTGGATGTGCGGCATGCTGCTGTCGCTGGTGCTCGGCATCCGCTACGGCTCGCAGGTCTATTTCGAGGCGGCGATGCTGATCGCGCTGGTCGGCTTCGTCTCGACCGTGGCCATGGCCAAGTTCCTGATGCGCGGGGAGATCATCGAATGAGCGGCCTCGATACCTTGCCGCCGTGGGCCGCGCTGGTGGCCGCCTTGTTGCTGTGCGTCGGCGCCAGCATCGTGCTGATCGGGGCGCTCGGGCTGCTGCGCCTGCGCACCTTCTACCAGCGGATCCATGGCCCGGCGATCACGATCACGCTCGGCACCGGCTGCGTGCTGCTGGCGTCGATGGTGGTGTTCACCGCGGCGCAGTCGCGCCTGGTGGTGCACGAGCTGATCATCGCCGGGTTTTTGCTGGCGACGGCGCCGGTGGTGTCGATGCTGATCATGCGTGCCGCCGTGTACCGCGATTTGCGGGCGCGGAAGCAGAACAGTGGGGCGACCGCGGGTAGCGTTTATACAATCGTCGATGAGGACTGATAGTGTCTGCCCGGGTCATTGGCCGGCGATTCCCGGACGAGGCGATACGCTAGAATAGCGGGGGTTCTCTGCCGCCGGCCGTATGCTTTTCCAGGATTCGTCATGCACGTCCAATCAGTGTCAATTAAGAATTTGAGGTCGATCGCCAGCACGCAGTTGCATCTGAACGACCCGAAAGACAAGGAATTACGTTTTCCCAACTTGAATGTCATACTTGGAGATAATGGTTCCGGAAAAAGCACATTGTTGCGTGCGATTGCGATGGGTATATTGGCGCCGAGTCTAGCCGATTCGGGCTACCGGCCTGATTCGATGGTCCGGAGAATGCCGGAAGCATCGGGCCGGCATGAGCGCCCCGGTACTGCGCCGGCACGGTTTGGAAGCTCGACTGTCAAAATGTCGCTCGACGCTCAAGACTGGCCGGAATCCGTGCGTGACGCTCCTGAGAACGAGTTTCTGACCTTGACGGGAGAGGTCGTCACACGTGGCGACTTCGAGGTCTTTAATTGGAAAAACGGGAAAAAGCTTTCTTCGATAACGCATCTGGTCGACGTTTTTTACGTCAAGCAGAGTGCGGCATTCTTTCTCGTCGGTTACGGCGCAACGCGCCGCGTGGAATTGTCCGAACGTTTCGACCCCTTTTCACGTGACAAGGCCCGCTCGCCGCGATACGCGCGGGTCGCGGGCTTGTTCGAAGATCAGGTGACGCTCGTGCCGCTGGCATCGTGGCTACCCGAGTTCAAGTCGGACAACAAAGGGCGATATACGCAACTGGTCAACCTGATCAACAAGCTGCTTCCTGAAAACTGTCGACTCGCCGACCTGCATGTCACGGCAGATAAGCAGACGGATTATTTCTTCGAAATGAACGGCACGCGCGTGCCGTTCAGCGCTTTGTCAGACGGTTTCAAGGCTTATATCGGATGGATTGGAGACATGCTGTACCACGTCTGCATGAACAATCCCAGAGGGAAGAAATTGGTGGAAAACCATGGCGTCGTCCTGATCGATGAGGTGGACCTCCACTTGCATCCGGCATGGCAAAGAACTGTGCTGCCTACCTTGTCAAAAGCACTGCCCAACGTCCAGTTCATCGTTACGACGCACAGTCCGCTTGTTGTCGGCTCGCTCGAAGCCGCTAATCTTTTTGTCCTGGAAAATACCGATAAGGGCACGATCGTTACCAGGCGGCCGGAGAAAGTACACGGCGCCAGCGCCGAGCAGATCCTCTTGAGCCCGTATTTCGGACTGGACAGCACGCGCAGCGAGGATGTTGCGGCGGAGTTGAAAAACCTTTCCGATGCAGTGAATATCGAGGATCCGGACACAGCCTTGCAATACTTGAGGTTATTGGCCAAAGCCAAGGCTGCCTCATGATTCGGTATGATGTTGATCCGGCCGATCTGATCGCCCGCATCCAGAAGATGAAGCCGAAATGGATAGGTAATGCGGAGAAAAGGAAGGAAGAATACAAAAAAGCTGGGAAATACACGGGCGGCACTGAGTTCTGGGCACAGGTCAAAGATGTTTACATTTCCCTTCAGCATGAAAAATGCGCATATTGCGAAATGAAGCTGGCCGGACGCCGGTATGGCTCGAAGCTGCATGAAGTGGAGCATTTTCGTCCGAAGAGCCGGGTGAGAACATGGCCGGGAACAATCAAGCGCTTGTCGAAGTACAGCCCGCCTTGTCCGACGGGCGCCGCCAGCACAACAGGTTATTATTTGCTTGCCTATAATCCCTTCAATTACGCGATCGCCTGCACGCGATGTAACTCCAGCCTGAAATCGGATTACTTCCCGGTGAAGGGCAAGCGCATGCTCATGGAAGAGGATGCAGGCAAGTTCGCTGCCGAACAAGCCTTGCTGATCTATCCTGTTTCGAATATCGACACCCAGCCCGAGGCCCTGATCGGTTTTGTCGGCGTCACGGCAGTACCCCTGCATTCGGCAGGTCATGAATATGAGCGCGCACGTGTCACAATCGATTTTTTCGACCTCAATCATGAAGATCTCACGACACGAAGGGCGGAAGTGGTCGGGACCTTGTATCTGGCGCTGAAAGCCAGGGGTATGGCGAAGCGGCCGCACGATATCCACGAATTCGACGACCATATCGCTTCGATGATCAGCGAGCAATCCGCCTTTTCTTCCTGCGCCAGAGCGTATCTCGCGCTGTACCGGAACGACCCGGCAAGCGCGGTAAAGATCGGAAAGGCCGCTGCACAAATGCGGCCCCGGTGACGCAAATCTAACGCCGGAAGCGCACGTCTTCCTGCACCACTTTATCGTCGCCCTTCGGCTTCTTGGGCTTCTTCGGTTTCTTGACGAGCTGTCCGCTGCCATTCGTCTGCGGCACGCGGTGCTCGGGCTCGAAGCCGTCTTCGTCCTTGCGCTGCAGGGTCTGCCCGGTCAGGACTTCGATCGCCGCCAGCTGCTGCACCTCGTCGGCGCACACCAGCGACACCGCCTCGCCCGAGGCACCCGCGCGGCCGGTGCGGCCGGTGCGGTGCACATAGTCCTCGGCGACGATCGGCAGGTCGACGTTGACGACCACCGGCAATTCCTCGATGTCTAGGCCGCGCGCGGCGACGTCGGTCGCCACCAGCACCCGGACTTCGCCGGCCTTGAAGCGCTCCAGTGCGCGCAGGCGGGCCGGCTGCGGCTTGTCGCCGTGGATCGAGTCGGCGCCGATGCCTTTCGCCGCCAGCAGCTCCACCAGCTGGTCGACGCCCTTGCGGGTCTTCACGAAGGCCAGCACCTGGCCCCAGCCGTGGCGCTTGAGCAGGTGCAGGAACAGCTCGGGCTTGCGCTTCTTGTCGACCGGGACGATCCACTGGCGGATCGCGCGCACGGTGGTGTTGCGCGGGGTGGCTTCGATGCTGACCGGGTCAAGCAGCAGTTTTTCGGCGAGCTGCCGGATCGGGTCGGAGAAGGTGGCCGAGAACAGCAGGGTCTGGCGTTGTTTCGGCAGCAGGGCCAGCAGCTTGTCGATGTCGCGCGAGAACCCGAGGTCGAGCATGCGGTCGGCTTCGTCCAGCACCAGCGTCTGCACCCCATTGAAGCGCACCGCGTTCTGGCGCTGCAGGTCGAGCAGGCGCCCCGGCGTGGCCACCAGCACGTCGACGCCCTTGCGCAGCCGCATCATCTGCGGGTTGATGCTGACGCCGCCGTAGGCCACCATGGTGCGCAGCGGCAGCCCGGCGCCGTAGGCCTTGAAGCTTTCGTGGACCTGCTCGGCCAGTTCGCGCGTGGGCACCAGGACCAGGCTGCGCACGCCGTTGCTGGCGACTTGCGCGCCGTCCAGCGCCAGGCGCTGCAGCAGGGGCAGGGCGAAGCCGGCGGTCTTGCCGGTGCCGGTCTGGGCGGCGGCCATCACGTCGCGTCCGGCCAGCACGGCGGGGATCGCCTGCGACTGGACGGCGGTGGGCGTGGCGTACTGGAGCGAGGCGAGGGTGCGTGTGATCTGGTCGATCAGGCCGAGCGAAGCGAACGACATGGTGGGCGATGGGTGTTGAAAAGGCGACAGTGTACCGTGTCGCGCCGGCTACGGACAGGCAATGGCGGGCCGTACCGCCCGGGGCGGCATCGGTAAGCGGCCTGCGCGGCCCGATGACGCGGCCTCAAGCCGTGGCGGGCGCCGGGCTGGCCAGGCTCAGGTCGACGGTCGGCTTGACCGGTTCGCGCCGGTCCTGGCAGGCGCCGATTGCCAGGCAAGCCAGCACCAGCGCGCCACAATGTACGAATACTCGTTTCATGATGACCTCCGTGGTCCCAGACTAGCGCAAAGCACGCCGGCGTGGCGCGCGTCCCGGGTGGGCCTTGGCGACTGTGTAAGCATGTGTTGCAGCGAATGAAGTGCAAGATTTCCTTTGCTAAACTCGACACATTGTTAAAAGAGGTGCATATGAAAGCCATTATTTTTGGTGCGGCCCTGTTCGCGGCCGCCGGCGCGCCGGCCCTGGCGCAGAGCAACGTCAGCATCACCCTCGGCCAGCCCGGTTTCTATGGCCGCGTCGACATCGGCGACTATGTCCCGCGCCCCGTGCTGTACGCGCCGCAGCCGGTCATCATCGCCCCGCGTCCGCACTA
>Ga0265780_10002476_pt1 | contig 24963 bp, 20 predicted proteins | sample P1T30metagenome_FD_192432 | JGI IMG/M metagenome (GOLD analysis project Ga0265780, IMG submission 192432) | Plant litter microbial communities from East Loma Ridge, Irvine, California - P1 T30 | ecosystem: Environmental > Terrestrial > Plant litter > Unclassified | place: USA: California... | reverse complement strand
CTGAGATTGCACGCATTCTACGGGCGTAGCCAGATGAGACGTTCTGCTCGGCTCCGACCTTCGCTACTGGCTTCTAGGTCGACGAGCCCAGCCCGAGTTAAAGTCCCGCGTGACCCTCAGGCGTAGTCACGCAGCAAGCCCTCTAGATGACGTCAGGCTCTGGCTAGAAGGCGGTCACCAGACTGACGGACTCCATGTGGCTCTACTGCTTACGCAGCGAGAGCGAAGTCAGTGCGCTTGTTATTGGCACTTATTGTTTTCCAGGGATCGTTCACGAGATGACCCTGGATCCTCGGCCCGCTTCTCGTTCGCACACAGGCGATGTCGAAACCGATCATCCCCATGAGGGGGCCGTCGTCACACTCTGTTGAATTGTCGTCGGCCTCAGTCTACCTGCCCGACGGCTCCGGGGCGCTACTCGCCCAGGTGCTTCCGAGCCGACATGGCGGCCTGCGCCTCGCGGGTCGCGGTGCGCTCGCGCAGGGTCTGCCGCTTGTCGTACTCGCGCTTGCCCTTGGCGACCGCGATCTCGACCTTGGCCCGGCCGTCGCTGAAGTAGATCTTGAGCGGGATGACGGTGAACCCGCCCTCCTTCGTCTTCTGCCCGATCTTGACGATCTGCTGCTTGTGCAGCAGCAGCTTGCGCTTGCGCCGCGGCGCGTGGTTGTTCCACGTGCCCTCGGTGTACTCGGGGATGTGCACCGCGTCGAGCCAGGCCTCGCCGGCGTCGACGAAGGCGTAGCCGTCGACGAGCGACGCCCGCCCCTGCCGCAGGGACTTCACCTCGGTGCCGCTCAGCACGATGCCGGCCTCGTAGGTGTCCTCGATCAGGTAGTCGTGGCGCGCCCGTCGGTTGGTGGCCACGACCTTCTCGCCGCGTTCTCTCGCCACGCTGTGCCTCCGGTCGTTCGTGGGTTGGTGCGCCTGCGATCAGGCAGCCTGTCAGTCTACACGAGGCGAGAGACCGAAGGAGGCGCGGTGCAGGGACGACCTGCACCGCGCCTCCTCGGGGCGCCCGCCCCGCGACGCCGGGGCGTCGCTACACCTTGAGGTACCGCCGGATCGCGACGTTGGCCGACAGCGCGGCCAGGGCGATGCCGATGACGATCACCAGGGGCACGACGATCGCGGTCTCGCGCAGCCCGATGAACGGGGTCGAGGCGAACGTCGTCACGAGGTAGCCCTTGACGAAGAAGTTGACGATGGCGATCAGCGCCCCGCCGGCGAGCACCGACCCCACCAGGGCGGCGATCACCCCCTCGAGGATGAACGGCGTCTGGATGAACCGGTTCGACGCTCCCACCAGCCGCATGATGCCGAGCTCACGCCGTCGGCTGAACGCGCTCAGCCGGATCGTCGTCGCGATGAGCAGCACGGCGGCGATGAGCATCAAGACGGCGATGCCGATGGCGGTGTAGCTCGCCGCGTTGAGCACGGAGAAGATCGGGTCGAGGTAGCCGCGCTGGTCGACGACGCTCTGCACCCCCGCCAGGCTCGACAGGCTCTCGGTGAGGACGTCCGACTGCGTCGGGTCCTTGAGGTTCACCCAGAAGGTCTCGTTGAGGTACGACGGCTGCACGAACTCGGTCGCCGGGCTGTCGGCGAACTGGGTCGTGAAGCGCTGGTACGCCTCGTCCTGCGTCTCGAAGTACGAGCGGTCGACGAACGGGGCGAGCACCTGGCTGCTGAGCTGGGCCTCGACGCCGTCGATCTGGTCCTGTGTGGCCTTGGCGCCCGTGCAGTTGCCGGTCGTGTCGGTCTCGGTGCAGAGGTAGACGGCCACCTGGGCCTTGTCGTACCAGTAGCCCTTCATCTGGTTGATCTGCAGCTGCAGCAGGGCCGCCGTGCCGACGAAGGTGAGCGAGATGAACGTGACGAGCACGACGGCGACGACCATCGAGACGTTGCGGCGGAGGCCGCTGCCGACCTCGCCCAGGACGAGTCCGAGCCTCATTCGTCCGCTCCCCTCAGGCTGAGGTCCTCGACCCCGATGGCCTGGATCGGCACCGCCTGCGTCTGGTAGCCGCCGTGGCGCTCGTCGCGGAGGATGTTGCCCGCGCTCAGCTCGATGACGCGGCGCTGCATCTGGTCGACGATGCCCGCGTCGTGCGTGGCCATGATGACCGTGGTGCCGCCCGCGTTGATGCGCTCGAGCAGCGTCATGATGCCGGCGCTGGTCGAGGGGTCGAGGTTGCCCGTGGGCTCGTCGGCGAGCAGGATCGACGGCTTGTTGACGATGGCGCGGGCGATGGCCACGCGCTGCTGCTCACCGCCCGAGAGCTCGTGCGGCAGTCGCTGCTGCTTGCCCACGAGGCCGACCATCTTGAGGACGTCGGGCACCGCCTCCTGGATGAAGCCCTTGCTCTTGCCGATCACCTGGAGGCTGAAGGCGACGTTGTCGAAGACGCTCTTCTGCGGCAGCAGGCGGAAGTCCTGGAACACCACCCCGAGGTTGCGACGGAAGTAGGGCACCTTGCGGCTCGACAGCGTGCCGAGCTTCTGCCCGAGCACGTGGATCTGCCCCTTCGAGGGCTTCTCCTCCTTGAGCACGAGGCGCAGGAAGCTGGACTTGCCGGAGCCGGAGGCGCCGACGAGGAACACGAACTCGCCCTTGAGGATCTCGAGGGTGACCGAGTTCAGCGCCGGCCGGGGGTTGCCGGAATACACCTTGGTGACTTCATCAAAACGGATCATGACGGGGATCACCCTAAGCGCGCCCCGCCCCGATCGCGGGCGCGACTCGCCCCCCGAGCGGGCCTATGGAACCGCTGGGAGGACGGCAGGAGGCGCGGTGCCGTCGTGCACCGCGCCTCCTCGGCCTCGGGTCTCGCCCGGCCTAGTCGTCGTCGCGCTTGCGCCAGCGGATGCCCGCCGAGATGAAGCCGTCGAGGTCGCCGTCGAAGACGTTCGAGGGGTTGTTGACCTCGTGCTCGCTGCGCAGGTCTTTCACCATCTGGTACGGGGCGAGGACGTAGCTGCGGATCTGGTCGCCCCAGCTGGCCGTGATGGTGCCGGCGAGCTCTTTCTTCTTGGCGTTCTCGGCCTCCTTCTGCAGCAGGAGGAGGCGGGACTGCAGCACCCGCATCGCCGCAGCCCGGTTCTGGATCTGGCTCTTCTCGTTCTGCATCGAGACGACGGTGCCGGTCGGGATGTGCGTGAGGCGGACCGCGGAGTCGGTCGTGTTGACGCTCTGGCCGCCGGGGCCCGACGAACGGAAGACGTCGACCCGGATGTCGTTCTCGGGGATGTCGATCGACTCGGTCTCTTCCATCAGCGGGATGACCTCGACGGCGGCGAAGCTGGTCTGGCGCTTGCCCGCGGCGCCGAACGGGCTCATCCGCACGAGGCGGTGGGTGCCGGCCTCGACGCTCAGGGTGCCGAACGCGTAGGGCGCGTCGATCTCGAAGGTCGCGCTCTTGATGCCGGCCTCTTCTGCGTAGCTCGTGTCCATGACCGTGGCCGACATGCCGTGCTTCTCGGCGTAGCGCAGGTACATGCGCAGCAGCATCTCGGCGAAGTCGGCCGCGTCGACGCCGCCGGCCCCGGCCCGGATCGTGATGACGGCGGGGCGGGGGTCGTACTCGCCGTCGAGCAGGGTCTGCACCTCGAGCGTGTCCATCATCGCCTGGAGGCTCTTCAGCTCGGCCTGGGCCTCGTCGGCGCTCTCCTGGTCGTCGCCGTCGTTGGCCATCTCGACGAGGACCTCGAGGTCGTCGAGGCGCTGCTCGGTCGTCTCGAGCTTCTCGAGCTCGGACTGGCGGTGGCTGAGGGCGCTCGTGACCTTCTGCGCGTTCTCGGTGTCGTCCCACAGGTCGGGGGCGGACGCCTGCTCGCTGAGCTGGGCGATCTCGGCGACGAGGCGCTCCTGCCCGATCACGGCCCGGATGTCCTCGAACGTGGCCCGGAGGGCGGCAATCTGCTCAGAGAAGTCCAGTGCGATCATGGTGCCCGAGCTTACCGGGCCGGGCCGGGCGGGGGCTGCGGTTCGAGCTCGGGCTCGGCGGGGTCGGCGTTCCGCGCTCGGGCTCGGGCCGATCGGGGTCAGCGGGGCTGGGCGGCACGCGGCCGGGCGACGCCGGACTCGCGGAGGGCCACGTCGGCGAGCCGCCGTACGACCTCCGGGTCGCCCACGCGCCAGGCGGCCACCGCGTCGGGCGACACGGCGAGCGCCGCGCGGGCGTCGTGACCGGCGAGCGCGCGGAGGGCGAGCAGGTCGTCGCCGCCGGGCAGAGCGAGCAGGCCCCTGACCGAGGAGGCGCGGCGCACGAACGCGACGCGCCCGCGCAGCCAGACCCACAGCACCACCACGCTCGGCAGCCCGCCGACGAGCAGCCCGGCCACCACGGCGGCGCGCCCCACGTCGTCCTGCTGCCGGCGTCCGGCGTCGACGAGCGCCTGCCCCGCCCCGGACGCCCCGTCGAACGGGGCCGACGCGGGGCCGCCCAGCAGCGGGATGCCGCCCAGGACGCGCGAGGCGTCGTCCATGGTCCCCTGGAACCCGGCGCCCGCCTCCTCGATCTGTCGCCCGAGCTCGGCGAGGCCGCCGACGAAGGCGGCGACGGCCAGGCCGAGCGCGACGAACACGACGACGAGCGCCACGGCGACGACGTCGCCGACGACCTGGCGGGCACGGACGGCGGACGACGCCGAGTAGATCTGCATCCCGCCAGTCTGCCCTCTCCCCTGTCGCGCCCTGTCTCCTTGCTGTCGGCTCGTCTCCCGCGCGAGCTCACCGTCGACGACGATCGGCGGGAGCGCCCAGCTCTCGGTCGAGACGGGCGAGGAAGCGACCCCACTGGGGCGGGCGCAGGTGCCGATCGGTCACCCGGAGGTACGCCCATCCGTCGTCGACGAACCGCTCGCGGCGGTCGACGTCCGCCTCCCACTGGCGGCGGTCGGTCCGGTGACCGTCGCCCTCGAAGTCGACGGCGACCTTCGCGTCGGGGTAGCTCAGGTCGGGCCGGCCGAGCACGGAACCGTCGCTGGCCCGCCGCCTCACGTTGACCTCGGGCTCAGGGCGGCCCGCACGCACGATGGCGAGGCGCAGGACGGTCTCGCGCGGGGAGTCGACCCGTTCCCGGACGTGCGTCATCGCCTCGCCCAGGAGCACGGCTCCCGGTCGGCGACGTGCTCGGGCGATCCGCACCGTGTCGGCCAGGACGGCCAGGGGCACTCGCCGCGCGACGGCGTGCGGCGACCAACGGCCGGCCAGCGCGTCGCCGACCTGGATCAGCTCGTCCAGCCCGAGGAGACACGCTGACTCGACCCACGCCTGGACCGGCGAGGACACCGGCATCCCCCGCACGGACCCGCGGGGCGGCTGCCGCACAGGCCGGTGCCCGACGATGCCGGGACGACGGAGCTGTCGCCGGACCGTGCCCGCGACGTGCAGATCGGCGGACTCCCACCGTGTCGAGAGCGGGAGCCCCCAGAGCTGGAGCGCGGTGACGTGGCTGAACCACTCACCCTGCTGCAGCAGGGGAAGCGCGTCGGCCGCACGCCCGGCGATCGAGGAGGTGATGGTCGTCGATCGCACGCCGCGGTGCGGCACGAGGAGGTCACCCGCGCGCAGCCTGTCCGGCGTGACACCGAGCTCGAGGGCACGCCGCCGGCTGAACGGCGAGGTGAGGAGTTCGCGGGGCAGGGGTCGGGGGCGCATGCCCACGACGATCGCGGACCGGGCCGTCGAGGCGCGCGCGTCGCCGGCGGGCCTGGGGACACCTCCTCTGCCCCTTCGCCCGTGGGGGGCCCACCGTCACCACGGCTGTGGACCGCGGTCGAGGCGAGAAGGAGTCATGTGCCGCGTCCGGGCCTCTCGGGCGCCCGCGCAACCCACGTCACGCCACATGAGTGGCCGTCAGCCCGAGGGCGCCGGGCGCCGGGCGACGGGCGACGGGCGACGGGCGACGGGCGACGGGCGACGGGCGACGAAGCGTCACATGACGAGACGCGGGGCGTTCCGACGAAGGAGGCGCCACCACGCGACACATGACCAGTCGTCAGCAAAGAGGGGGCCAGCTGAGGACGCGTCAGGTGACGAGACTCGGGGTGCCCACACCGAAGAGGGCCCGCGACGCGACACATGAGCCGCCCTCGTGCAGGAACGCGGGCGCGCGGCACGGGCGAGGGCACACGCCACGGGCGCGGGCGCGCGGTGCGGGCACGCGGCGCGGGCACGCGGCGCGGGCACGCGGCGCGGGCTAGCGGCGCGGGCACGCGGCGCGGGCACGCGGCGCGGGCTAGCGGCGCGGGCACGCGGCGCGGGCTAGCGGCGCGGGCACGCGGCGCGGGCTAGCGGCGCGGGCTAGCGGCGCGGGCTAGCGGCGCGGGCTAGCGGCGCGCGCGCTAGCGGCGCACGCGGCGCGCGGCGCGCGGCGCGCGCGCTAGCGGGCGCCGAGGGTGGGGGTGCGGGCGGCGTAGCCGGCGCGGGCCGCGCGGGCCACCGCGTCGGGCAGCGCGGCGAGGAGGGCGTCGACGTCGGCCTCGGTGCTCGTGTGGCCCACGGTCATGCGGAGCGCGCCCCGCGCCTCGTCGTCGGTCAGCCCCATGGCGAGCAGCACGTGCGACGGCTCGGGGATGCCCGCCTGGCAGGCCGACCCGGTCGAGACGGCGACGCCGGCCGCGTCGAGGAGGAACAGCAACGAGTCGCCCTCGCACCCGGGGAACGTGAAGTGCGCGTTGCCGGGCAGCCGGTCGACGGGGTCGCCGCGCAGCACGGCCGACGGCACGGCGGCGCGCACGCCTGCGACGAGACGGTCGCGGAGGGGCTCGTACGCGGGGTGCGGCTGCTCGGCCGCGACGGCGAACGCGACGGCGGCGGGGGCGTCCTGCGTGCCGGAGCGGACCTGGCGCTGCTGCCCGCCCCCGTGGATCAGCGGCTCGACGGTCGCGGTGCGCGCGAGCACGAGCGCCCCGATGCCGAGGGGCCCGCCGATCTTGTGCGCGCTCACGCTCAGCGCGGCGAGCCCGCTGGCCCGGAAGTCGATCGGCACCTGCCCGTAGGCCGCCACCGCGTCGCAGTGCACGGGCACGCCGTGCGCGGCGGCGAGCGCGACGACCTCGTCGACGGGCTGCATCGTGCCGACCTCGTTGTTGGCCCAGAGCAGGCTGACGAGGGCGACGTCGTCGTGCTCGTCGAGGGCCGCGGCGAGCGCGTCGACCCGCAGGCGGCCGTGCTCGTCGAGGGGCAGCCACGTGACGACGGCGCCGTCGTGCCGCTCGAGCCACTCGACGGCGTCGACGGTGGCGTGGTGCTCGCCGGCGGGCACGAGGAGGCGCGGGCGCGGCCGGTCGGCCTGCCTCGCCCACCAGAGGCCCTTGACCCCGAGGTTGACCGACTCGGTGCCGCCGGAGGTGAAGACGACCTCGATCGCCTCGCAGCCGAGGGAGGCGGCGACGCGCTCCCGGGCCTGCTCGAGCACGCGCTTGGCGCCCTGCCCGGCGGAGTGGATCGACGAGGGGTTGCCCACGCCGGCGAGCGCGTCGGCGTACGCGGCGATGGCCGCGGGGTGCATCGGCGTCGTCGCGGCGTGGTCGAGGTAGACGACCATGGGTGCGCCTCCTGACTCGTCCGTCTGCGTCACGGGCCCGTCTCGGCCCTCATCTACTGTAGGTGCCGTGTCCGACATCGATCCCCTCGCCGACCTCGGCGTGCGCCCGACGTCGGCGGGTCCGACCCTCCGCGTGTTCTCGTCCTCGGCCGAGCGCCTCGAGCTCGTGGTCGACGACGCCCCGCGCCCCCGCGTCGTCGAGATGACCCGTGACGAGCACTCCGTGTGGAGCGCCGTCGACCCCGCCCTGACGCCCGGTCGCCGCTACTGGCTGCGGGTCGACGGCGACGACCGACAGGCCCTGCTCGACCCCTGGGCCCGGGGCCTCGGCCGCACGGGCCGCGGCGAGCACCGGGCGACCGTCGTCGACGAGTCGTTCGACTGGGGCGGCGTCGCGAAGCCGCGCACCCCGCTCGACCGGGTCGTCGTCTACGAGGCGCACGTGCGCGGCCTCACCCGCCTCGCCCCGTTCGTGCCCGACGAGCTGCGCGGCACCTACGCGGGCCTGGCCGCCGACACGACCATCGCGTACCTGAAGGAGCTCGGCGTCACGGCCGTCCAGCTGCTGCCGGTGCACCAGCACGTCGACGAGCAGCGGCTCGTCGCGCAGGGCATCGAGAACTACTGGGGCTACAACACGCTGTCGTTCTTCGCCCCCCACGCGGCGTACGCGAGCCGGGACGCCCAGCTGGCGGGCGCCTCCGCCGTCGTCCGCGAGTTCAAGGGCATGGTGCGCCTGCTGCACGAGGCGGGCATCGAGGTCTGGCTCGACGTCGTCTACAACCACACCGCCGAGGAGGGCGAGGACGGCGGGCCGGTGACGAGCCTGCGCGGGCTCGACTCGTCGGCCTACTACCGGCACGACGCCGAGGGCCGCCCCGTCGACGTCACCGGCTGCGGCAACTCGCTCGACACGAGCCACCCCGCCGCGCACCGGCTCGTCATGGACTCGCTGCGCTACTGGGCGACCGAGATGCAGATCGACGGCTTCCGCTTCGACCTCGCGGCGACCCTCGGCCGCGACGCGGGCCACGTCTTCGACCCCGAGCACCCGCTGCTGCACGAGATCGTGAGCGACCCGGCGCTGGCCGGGGTGAAGATGGTCGCCGAGCCGTGGGACGTGGGCGCCGGCGGCTGGCAGACCGGGGCCTTCCCCGACGGGTGGATCGAGTGGAACGACCGGTTCCGCAACCGGGCCCGCGACTTCTGGCTGACCGACGTCGCGACGGCCCGCTCGCACGGCACGCCGCCCACCGGCGTGGGCAGCCTCGCCTCGAAGCTCAGCGGGTCGAGCAACGTCTTCGCCCACCACCGCGGCCCCCTCGCCGGCCTCAACTTCGTCACCGCCCACGACGGCTTCACGCTGCTCGACCTCGTCTCGCACGACGCCAAGCACAACCTCAGCAACGGCGAGCAGAACCGCGACGGCACCGACGACAACCGGTCGTTCAACCACGGCGTCGAGGGCCACAGCGACAACCCGTGGATCAGCGACGCCCGCCGCCGCTCGATGCGGAACCTGCTCGGCACCCTGTTCACGTCGTCGGGCGTGCCCATGCTCACCGCCGGCGACGAGCGGGGCCGCACCCAGCGCGGCAACAACAACGGCTACTGCACCGACAGCGAGCTGACCTGGGTCGACTGGGCGACGGAGCCCTGGCAGCAGGGCCTGCACGACGACGTCGCGACCCTCGCCCGCATCCGGAGGGAGAACCCCGCGCTCCGCCCCGTGCGCTTCGGCCTCGACGGCGCCTGCACCCTCAGCGCGAACGAGATCAGCTGGGCGGACGCGGCAGGCGAGGACATGCGCCCCGACGAGTGGGACGACCCGCACGTGCGCACCGTCCAGTACGTCGCCCGCTCGACGCCCGAGCACGAAGGGCCGAACACCGTGCTGGTGCTCGTGCACGGCGCCGAGACGACCGCCGCCGTCGTGCTCGCCACCCTCGAGGGAGTGGCGCGGTGGGAGCCGCTCTGGACGAGCGACGACTCCGCCGAGCTCGTCGCGCTCGAGCCGGGCGCCGAGGTGCTCGTGTCGGGGCCCACGGTCGCCGTCTGGCGGGCCGCCTCGTGAACGCCCGCAGGTCGGGCAGCGGCGGCGGCCGGCCGGGCGACGCCGGACCGGGCACGCCCGCGACGCTGGCGCTGACCCGCGCGGGCGTCCCGTTCACGGCGCACGCCTACGAGCACCACGACACCGCGACGAACTTCGGCGAGGAGGCGGCGGCCGAGCTGGGGCTGTCGGAGGACCGCGTCTTCAAGACGCTGGTGGTCGCGGCGGACGACGCCCTCGTCGTCGCCGTCGTGCCCGTCTCCCGGCGCCTCGACCTCAAGGCCCTCGCGGCCGCCGTCGGCGCCAAGAAGGCCCAGCTCGCCGACCCCGCCGTGGCCGAGCGGCGCACGGGCTACGTCGTCGGGGGCATCAGCCCGGTGGGGCAGCGCACGACGCTCGAGACCGTCGTGGACGCGAGCGCCGCCTCCTTCGCCACCGTGTTCGTCAGCGGAGGGAGGCGCGGCGTCGACGTCGAGATCGCCCCCGACGACCTGCTCCGCGCCACCGGAGGACGGCTGTCGCCGATCGCCCGTGAGTGACCCGACGACCGCGTGGGCCGTCGCGGCCCTTGTCGCCGCGGCGCTGGCCCTGAACGGCCTCACCGTGCTCGCCTACGCCCTCGACAAGCGGGCGGCCCGCCGCGGTCGTCGGCGCGTGTCGGAACGGACCCTGCTGACGCTCGGCCTGGCCGGCGGCTGGCCCGGCGCGGTCGTCGCGCAGCGCCGGCTGCGGCACAAGACGCGCAAGCAGTCGTTCCAGCGGTCGTTCCGCCTCTCGGTCGTGCTCAACCTGGCCGTGGTCGCGGTCGTCGTGCTGGTCGTGCTGTCGCCGCTCGGCTGACGCCAGGGGCGCCCCCCCGCCGCTCAGGCCGGCACGCTCTCCTCGGCCCAGTGGCACGCCGCCGTGTGGTCCTCGCCCTCGCGGCCGTGCGGCAGCATGGCGGGGACGTCCTCGACGCAGGCGCGCTTCTTGTCGTCGGGCAGCAGCGCGAACAGCGGGCACCGGCTGCGGAACCGGCAGCCGGTCTGCTGCACGGTCGGGCTCGGCGGGTCGCCGGGCAGCAGGATGTGCTGCCGTGCCCGCTCGACGACGGGGTCGGGCACGGGCACGGCCGACAGCAGCGCCCGCGTGTACGGGTGCAGCGGGTGCTCGAAGAGCTCGTCGACGGGACCGGTCTCGACCGTGCGGCCGAGGTACATCACGGTGACGCGGTCGGCGACGTGCCGGATGACGGCGAGGTCGTGCGAGACGAAGAGGTACGACAGGTCGAGCGTCGCCTTGAGCTCGGCGAGCAGGTTGAGCACGCCGGCCTGGATCGAGACGTCGAGGGCCGAGACGGGCTCGTCGAGCACGACGAGGGCAGGGTCGGCTGCGAGCGCCCGGGCGATCGAGATGCGCTGGCGCTGGCCGCCCGAGAACTCGTGCGGGTACCGGGTCGCCGCCGCCGGCTCGAGCCCCACCATGCGCATCAGCTCGGGCACCCGGCGGCCGATCTCGTCGGACGACCGGCCGGCCGCCCGCAGCGGCTCGGCGACGATGTCGCTGACCGGCTGACGGGGGTCGAGGCTCGCCATCGGGTCCTGGAACACCATCGAGACGGTGCTCCGGAGGCGCGCGACCGTCGAGCGGTCGAGCGCGCCTCCCGAGAGGTCGGTGCCCAACAGCTCGACGGTGCCGCCCTCGGGCGGCCGCAGGTCCATGATCTCGTGCAGGGTCGTGCTCTTGCCCGAGCCGGACTCCCCCACGAGCCCGAGGGTCTCGCCCCGGCGCACGTCGAGGTCGACCCCGTCGACGGCCCACACGGTGCCGACGCGCCGCTTGAACACCGCGCCCTTCGTGATCGGGAACGTCTTGACGAGCCCCTCGACGTGCAGCACGCGCTCCCGGTCGCCGCGGGGCACGCCCGCGAGCGCCGTGCGGGGCGCGTCGGGCAGGTCGTAGACCTCCTCCGGCTCGGTGCCCTCGCCGACGAGCTCGTCGGCGTGCAGGCAGGCCGCCGCGTGGCCCGCCTCGACGGCGGGCGCCTGCTCGAGGGCGGGCTCGACGGCGCGGCAGTCGTCGCGGACGAGGGGGCAGCGTGCGGCGAACGGGCAGCCGGGCGCGAGCGACAGCAGCGACGGGGGCGTGCCCGGGATGGGGACGAGAGGCTGGTCGCTCCGCTGGTCGAGGCGCGGCAGCGCACCGATCAGGCCGACCGTGTACGGCATGCGCGGGTGCGCGAAGAGATCCTCGGCGGTGGCCGTCTCGACGACGCGTCCGGCGTACATGACGGCGATCCGGTCGGCGAAGCCCGCGATCACGCCGAGGTCGTGGCTGACGAAGACGAGGGCGGCGCCCGTCTCGCGCTGGGCCGTCCGCAGCACCGAGATGACCTGTGCCTGGATGGTCACGTCGAGCGCCGTGGTGGGCTCGTCGGCGAGGATCACGTCGGGGTCGTTCGCGATCGCCATGGCGATCATGGCGCGCTGGCGCATGCCGCCCGAGAACTCGTGCGGGAACGAGTCGACGCGTCGCTCGGGCTCGGGGATGCCGACGAGGCCGAGCAGCTCGACGGCCCGCGCCCGCGCGTCCCGCTTGCTGCCGCCGCGGTGGATCAGCACCGTCTCCGCGATCTGCTGGCCGACCGTGTACACCGGCGTGAACGCCGACAGCGGGTCCTGGAACACCATCGCGACGCGCGCCCCGCGGATGGCCGACATGGCCTTGTCGCCCTTGCCGAGCAGCTCTTCGCCGTCGAGCCGGATCGAGCCCGACACCTGGGCGGTCGCCGGCAGCAGGCCGAGGATCGCGGTGCTCGTCACCGACTTGCCCGAGCCGGACTCGCCGACGATGCCGAGCACCTCCCCCCGCCGCAGCGTCAGGTCGATGCCCCGCACCGCCCGGACGGGGCCGTCGGGCGTCGGGAACGTCACGTGCAGGTCGGTCACCTCGAGCACCGGGGCTCCGGAGGCGCGGGTCGGGACGACGGGATCGGCGAGGGTCATCGGGTCTCCCCCGTGGGTCGGGTCGGGACGGGTGCGGAGGCGGCGTCCTCGGACAGGGCGGCGGCGCGGCCGACGGGCGCCGCGCCTCCTCGTCCTCGACCGCCCGCGCGCAGCCGGCGACGGCGACCGGTGCGGCCGGCCGTCGAGGTCGGGTCGAGGGCGTCGCGGAGGCCGTCGCCGAGCAGGTTGCTGGCGAGGGCGAAGACGATGAGGGCGCCCGCGGCGAAGAAGAACAACCAGGGCTTCGTCGTCGCGACGTTCTGGTTCTGGGCGATCAGCGTGCCCAGCGAGACGTCGGGCGGCTGCACGCCGAAGCCGAAGTACGACAGCCCCGACTCGGTCAGCACCGCGGCGCCGATGGCGATCGTCGCGTCGATGACGAGGAACGAGGCCACGTTGGGGAGGATGTGCCGCGTGATGATGGTGAAGTGGCCGATGCCCATGTAGCGGGCGGCGCGGATGAACTCGCGCTCCTTGATGCTCAGGGTGAGCGAGCGCACGACGCGGGCCGTGATCATCCAGCCGAAGAGGGCGAGCAGGGCGACCAGGATCAGCCAGCCGAACTGCTTGAGCCGCGGCGACAGGATCGCGATGATGAGGAACGACGGCAGCACGAGCAGCAGGTCGACGAAGATCATGACGAGCCGGTCGACCCAGCCGCCGAAGTAGCCGGCCATCGCGCCGAGGAACCCGGCGATCGCGGTCGAGAACAGGGCCACCAGCAGGCCGATCAGCAGCGACTTCTGCATTCCGCGGGCCGTCTGGGCGAAGACGTCCTGGCCGATGTTGTTGGTGCCGAACCAGTGGGCGCCGGTCGGGGGCGACGACAGGGCGGTGTAGTCGATGTAGTCGTACGACCACGGCGACACGAGCGGGCCGAGGAACGCGAAGGCGAACAGCAGCAGCAGCGTGACGAGGCCCACGGAGGCGCCCCGGTTGGCGAAGAGACGGCGCACGGTGAGCACGAGGCGGTTCGGCGAGCTCGTCGCCGTCTCCTCGCGCGTGGCGGGCAGCACGTCGTCCGCGCCGCCGTCGAGCAGCTCGGGACTGAACCTGGTCATGGTGGCTCCCCTTACTTCTGGCTGCGCACGCGCGGGTCGAGGACGGCGTTCAGCACGTCGCTGACGAAGCCGGCGAAGAGCACGACGACGGCGCTGTAGAGCGTGTAGGCCACGACGACGTTGACGTCGTTGCCCTGGACGGCGTCGATGAACCAGGCGCCGAGGCCGTTCCAGCCGAAGATCTTCTCGGTGAAGGTCGCGCCGGTGAGCACCCCGAGGAACGCGAAGGCGAACAACGTCGTCATCGGGATGAGGGCGGTGCGCAGGCCGTGCTTGACGATGGCGGGGCGCCTCCTCAGGCCCTTCGCCCGCGCGGTGCGGATGAAGTCGGCCTGGAGCACGTCGAGCATCGTGGACCGCTGGTACCGGCTGTAGATGGCGATCAGGCCGACCGCGATCGAGATGGTGGGCAGCAGGAGGTGCACGGCACGGTCGCCGACGACGGTCGCGAAGCCGCCCCCGAGGCCGGGCGTCGCCTCGCCCGTGAAGCTGATCAGCTGGAACCCGAGCACGCTGTTGAGCTGCGTGGCGCCGATCTTGAGCAGCACGGCCGAGAGGAACACCGGCGTCGAGATCAGGATGAACGACAGCACCGCGGAGACCCGGTCGGACAGCCTGTACTGGCGGATCGCGTTCCACGTGCCGACCGCGATCGCGAGCACGATGCCGATCACCGAGCCGGCGAGGAGGAGGCGGAGGCTGACCCCGAGGCGCGGCCAGAACTCGGCGTCCACCGGCTTGTCCTGGATGGTCTGCCCCAGGTCGCCGGTCACGGCGCCGCCGAGCCAGGTGGCGTAGCGCTCGACCACGGGGACCTTGTCGTTCACGCCGATCGAGTCGAGCTTCGCGTCGATCACCTGCTCGGTGGGGCGCGGGTTGCGCTCGGCGTACGCGGACCGGGGGGTGAACGTCGCCGACGCCAGGAAGTACGTCAGCGACGTGGCGATGAAGACGAGAGCGACGTAGTACACCAGCCGCCGCGCGAGATAGCGGGCCATGGAAGAACAACATAGACGTACCCCGGGGGCCGACCGTCACGTGACGTTTCGGGCGTGTAACGAAGTGGCAGAAAAGTTTGTACCGACTGCACACATCCGTAGCGTGGCACTCGTCGGTCCCGGAACAGGGGGACCCCGGCTCGTGGTCACCAGCCGGGAACGCACCTCGGACACCTGGGATGACCGGCGTTTTTCACACCATCTAGTTCGGAGTGCCATGAAGAACACGAAGAAGGCCGGCGTCGTCGCGGGCCTCGCCGCACTCGCTCTCGTCGTCACGGCGTGCAGCAGCGGCGGCGGCCAGGGCGGCGACAGCGCACCCAAGGACGGCGTGCTGTCCCCCACCGGCGACATCAACGCCACGGCGGCCGCCGACGTGCAGCAGGGCGGCACGCTCACGCTGCCGCTCACCCAGCTGCCCTCGCAGTGGAACTACGGCCAGCTCGACGGCGCGCTCGTCGACGCGAACCTCGTCGAGACGGCGATCCTGCCGCAGCCGTTCCGCATCGACGAGGACGGCGTGCCGCAGCTCGACGAGGACTTCGTCACGAGCGCCGAGGCGACGAGCGACGACCCCCTGGTCGTCACCTACGACATCAACCCCGACGCCACCTGGAACGACGGCACGCCGATCACCGTCGCCGACTTCCAGGCGTGGTGGACGGCCCTCAAGGGCACGAACGCCGAGTACCTCGTCGGCAGCACGCTCGGCCCCGACCGCATGGCCAGCGTCGAGCCCGGCACGAGCGACAAGCAGGTCGTCGTGACGTACTCCGAGCCCTTCTCCGACTGGAAGTCGATGTTCGCGCCGCTCTACCCGGCGAAGATCTACAACGACCCGACGGCCTTCAACACCGCCTACGTCGACGCGGTGCCGATCTCGGCCGGCCCGTACAAGATCGACGCCATCGACCAGACGGCCCAGACCGTCACGATGGTGCCCGACGAGAACTGGTGGGGCGACGCCCCCAAGCTCGACAAGGTGATCTTCCGAGCCCTCGACGGCGACGCCGACATCGACGCCTACCTGAACGGCGAGATCGACCAGGTCTACGCGAACTCGTCCGACCGCTACGACCGCGTCAAGAACGCGGACGGCAGCGAGCTGCGCGCCGCGCCCTCGGCCCGCTACACGCACGTCGACTTCAGCACCAAGGGCCTGTTGGCCGACGAGTCGGTGCGCCAGGCGATCCAGCACGCGGTCGACCGGGACGCCCTCGGCAAGGTCATCACGGGCACCCTGCCCTACGAGGTCACGACCCTGAACAACCACCTGTACCTCAGCACCGACGGCGCGTACAAGGACAACGCGGGCGAGTACGGGAACTACGACGTCGACGAGGCAGGCAAGATCCTCGACGACGCGGGCTGGGAGATGGACGGCGACGTCCGCGCGAAGGACGGCGAGCAGCTCGCCATCTCGGTCACCATCCCGTCGTCGGCGCCCGTGTCGCAGCAGCTGGCCGAGGTCATGCAGAGCCAGCTGGCCGCGGTCGGCATCAAGCTCGACATCAACGCGGTCGGCACCGACGCCTTCTTCGAGGACAACGTCACGCCCGGCAACTACGACATGACGATCTTCGTCTGGGCCGGCACCGGCTACCAGGCGTCCGCCGTCAGCATCTACAACCAGGACGAGCAGGGCCAGAACTACGGCCGCGTCTCGAACGACGAGATCAGCTCGCTGCTCGACGAGGCCGTGGCCGAGGGCGACCCCGACACCGCCGCCGACCTGTACAACCAGGCCGACGAGGCCATCTGGCAGATCGGGCACTCCATGCCGATCATCCAGCAGCCCCTCGTCTCGGCGCAGAGCCCGGAGCTGGCGAACTACGGCGCCCGCGCCGGGGCCACCGACCTCGACTGGACGATCGTCGGCTTCACGAAGTAGCACCGTCGCCCCTCGGGGCACGACCACGAGCCCCGCTCGGACCGCGCCACGGCGCGGGACGGGCGGGGCTCCGTGCTGTCGGGCCGACGCTCTTGCCTGACCGACGTCCGCCGGGAGCCGACGATCTCCACCGGCCGGCGTTCGGCTCGAACCGTCGCGGGCACCGTGCCGGGCCCCGGTGGCCCCTGCTCGCGACCGGACCCGTTCGGGCCGGGTCCGGGCGCGCTGCAGCAGAGTCCCGAGGTCGGCCCCGCGGCGATCGACCGCGGGGACGGCAGGACGGTGTCCGTCCGAGGGACGAGCGTGTCGAGGGCGCCGGGCTCTCGGGGCGGATCGCACCCCGGGCGGGCAGGCCGCGTCGACGTCTCCGACACTACCGGTCCCCCACCTGGCGGACAAGACATCTCCATGCGAGTGCATGCACCCAGTTGGAGGGGCACCCGGCCCGACCGGGCTCGGCCTCAGCCCGACGGAGCCGGTGGGCTCAGGCCGAGGAGGCGGCCGACCGGCGGCCGTGACCGGTCCCGCCCTCGTGCCCGCGCCTCCTGCGTCGCAGCCCCGCCGCGAGCGCCCACACCGCGTAGAGGCAGAGGCCGACGCCCGCGGCACTGGCGACCCAGCCGCGCCCCTCGCCCCCGACGGCCTGCGCCGCCCAGCCCACCAGCGGCAGGCTGTACCAGACGGCGCCCCGCACCTGGACGGGCATGACCGCCTCGGCGTCCGCGGCGTCGTTGGCGTCGCCCTGCATGACGAAGGCACGCGTGCCGTCGGACGACGACACGACCTGGACGACCCGGTGGGTGACGACGGCGGCCTCGCCCGACTCGAGCTGGTAGGTGAGGACGTCGCCCGGCTCGACGCGGTCGGTGTCGACCGGCCGCACGACGAGCAGGGTCCCCGGCGGGAAGGTGGGCTCCATCGAGCTCGTGAGCACCGTGAGCGGCGTCGAGCCCGTCGCCTTGGGCACGACGACCAGCAGGGCCGCGAGGCCCAGGACGAGTCCGAGCACGCCCACGCTCAGGCCGAGCGACACGGCCCGCAGGAGACCCCCGCGGCCGGACGCGCGCGCCTCGCGACGCGAGGGCTCCCGGCCGACCCTCGCCGCCCCTCCTCCGTCGCTCACGCGCACGACACCTGACGCTGGCCGGACGCGCTCGGCCCGACGACGACGGCGCCCGTCCAGGCGACGGGACCCGGCTCGGCGCCGGCCACCGACCGGACGTCGACGGTCACCCGGCCGTCGGGCACGAGCGACGCGGGCACCATGTCGCGCGTCACGTCGTGGGACTTCGTGGGCGCCTGGCCCGACACGGTGTTGCCGACGCGTCGCCCGCCGACGAAGATCCCCCACTGGTCGGAGTCGACCGGGGCGTCCCACGAGACCGTGGCGTACGACGTGCCGTCGCCCGCGTCGACGGTCCGGCAGCTGAGCGCCCGGGCCGTGGGCGTCGTGGGGGCGGCCGTCGTGTACCGGGTGTTCTGGTAGAAGTCCTCGATGCTGGCCCAGTCGGTCCAGCCGTGCGAGCCTCCCGAGACCTCGAAGACCGGGTTGACGGTGACCCCGTCGGGCGCCGAGGAGGCGGCGGTCGACCGCCAGCACCAGGTCACCCGGGACGAGGCGGGCGCGCTGCCGGCCGCGACGGGGGGCGAGGCCCAGGTGCCGCCGGGCGAGTCCGCGGGCACGTCGGAGTCGCAGGAGGCGGTCGTCGTCGGCCACACGCGGACGTCGACCCGCTCGGAGAGCTCGCGCGAGACGGCGCCGGTCGTGCCGGCGGCGGCGGTGAGCCGGTAGTCGACGGGCACGGTGCTGCCGTTGAAGACGGTGATCGCGGTCGTGAACGACTGCCCGGGCGCCGTGTAGTCGACGGCGCGCGGGCTCGGGGACTCGAGCTCGAGGTCCACCTTTGCGAGGATCGTCCGGGCCGGCGCCTCCGCGGAGGCCGTCCAGAGCGCCCAGCCCGTACCGGTGCCCGTGCCCACGAGGGCGACGACCAGGGCCACGAGCGCGGCCGTCCTGCCGAGCCCGCGAGCGCGCCGCGACGAGGTCGCCCCGTTCACGACGCCACCTGCGTGCCCTCGAGGCGCACGGACCAGTCGCCGACCCCGCCCTGGACCGTCTGGGGCGCGTCGGCGTCGAGCAGCACCTCGACGCACACCGTCGCCGAGGAGCCCGGCTCGAGCCGCGGCAGCACGTCGGCCCGGAACCCGACGAGGCGGGAGGGCGCGACGTCGGCGAGGGCGGACGCGCACGACCCGCCGGCAGGGAGTGGCGCGGCCCTGAGCCGCAGCTCGTCGAGCGAGGCCCCGGCCGTCGGCCCGTCGAAGGCGGCGGTGACGTCGTCCGTCGTCGCCGCGACCGAGAGCGGGACGACGCCGGTGTTCCTGAGGACGAACGACCCGGCGGCGCCCGTGCCCGGGAGCAGGCCCCGGGAGCTGAGCCCCGTCGCCTGCGAGACGGCGAGCGCCGCCGTGCCGGTGGTCACGACGCCGCCGACGCGAGCCGGCGCCGACGAGCTCCAGAGGGCGTACGACCCGCCGGTGGCGACCAGGCCGAGGGCGACGGCGCCGACCACGACGGCCGTGGCCGCCCAGACACGGCGGAGGACGCCGCGCCGCGGGGCGGCGTGGCGTGCTCCGGGGTGCGGGCGGCGCGACACGGGTGGGGCCCCGCTACTCGACCTGGGTCAGGGTGAAGACGACCTTGGTCAGGTCGAGCGTCTTGTCCTGCGTGCTGTTGTCCGCGTCGGTCGGCACCGACACCCCGAGCCGGGCGACGGCCGTCGTGCTCGAGGCCGACGGCGTCACCGAGAAGGCGTTCGCGCGGCCCGAGACGGGGGCGAAGCCGGCGGGCGACGCCGTGTCGGTCCGGCTGGTCTGGACCGTGAGGACCGGGACCACGCTGGTCAGCGTGCTCGTGGTCGCCCCGAGGTCGTACGAGAAGACGGCCTTGAGACCGGTGCCCGAGGCGGTGACCGTGACGGGGACGGTGTACTCGAGCTGGGTTCCGGGGATCATCCGGTACGACGACAGCTCGGCGTCGCTGAGCAGGGAGCCGGTCCGCAGGTCCTTCCACTGCCCGGCGCCGGGCGTGGTCGCGAGGCTGAGCTGTCCGGTGCGCAGCACGCCCGCCGAGGCGGAGGCCGAGCTGTTCCAGACGGCGAAGGTGCCGGCGCCCCCCAGCAGGAGGGCGATGCCGGCGGCGCCGGCGACGGCGCTCTTGACGAAGGCGTTCATGATCTGTCCTGTCCGCGCTCGGGCGCGTCGAACGTCGCCCGGGTCGCCGTGGGATGCCGCCGGCTCGGGTGACGCGTGTCGGGTGCAGTGCCGCGTCGGGGAGTTCGGGCCCGCGACGCCGCCGACGGGCGCCGGGCTCGCGGGGTTCGGGTCCCGCGGCGGGCTGGCCTGTCGACTCGTGCGACGGTACCCGGTCCTCCGAAATGCCGACAGGGTTCTCATGCATCCGCATGCACCCAATCCGGGGGTCACCGGCACGGCCGGCCGGTCGGGGAGCCTCCCGAGGCGGCCACCACGGCCTCCGAGCCCGGGCAGGCGGTACGTCGGGCCCGGAGACCGGGTAGCGTCGCCACCGTGGCGACAGCATACGAACCCAGAGTCGGGCGGATCCCCGTCACGGCGCTCTCCCCGACCACCCCCGACCGGGACTTCCCGACGAAGGCCTTCGCCGGAGAGGTCGTGCCGTTCGGCGCGACCGTCTTCCGCGAGGGGCACGACGTCGTCGGCGCGGACCTGGTCCTGACCGACCCCTCCGGCACCGAGTCGCGACACCCGCTCGCGGCCGGCCTCCCCGGCACCGACCGCTGGACGACGGAGGTGCAGCTCGAGACGGAGGGCGACTGGACCTGGCAGGTCGAGGCGTACACCGACGACTGGGCGACCTGGCTGCACACCGCCGAGATCAAGGTGCCCGCCGAGCAGGACGTCGAGGTGACGTTCGCCCTCGGCAGCCGCCTCCTCACGGCCGCCGCCCCCGGCTACCCGGACACGACGCTGGTGCGCGACGCCGCCAAGGCGCTGTCGAACGAGGCCCTCTCGCCCGGCTCCCGCCTGCGCGTGGCCACCGACCCGCGCCTGGCCGCCGTCTTCGCGGCGAAGCCGATGGCCAGCCTCGTCACGCGGAGCGCCCCGGAGGAGCTGCGCGTCGAGCGCACGCGCGCCGCCGTCGGCAGCTGGTACGAGTTCTTCCCCCGCAGCGAGGGCGCGAAGAAGCAGCCCGACGGCACGTGGAAGAGCGGCACGTTCCGCACCGCCGCCCGCCGGCTGCCCGCCATCGCGCGCATGGGCTTCGACGTGGTCTACATCCCGCCGGTGCACCCCATCGGCACGACGTTCCGCAAGGGCCCGAACAACACCCTCACCGCGGGCCCCGACGACCCGGGGTCGCCCTACGCGATCGGCTCGCCGGACGGCGGCCACGACGCGGTGCACCCCGACCTCGGCACGCTCGCGGACTTCCGCTGGTTCGTCGACACGGCCAAGAACACCGGCCTCGAGCTGGCGCTCGACCTGGCGCTGCAGTGCTCGCCCGACCACCCCTGGGTCACCGAGCACCCCGAGTGGTTCACGACGCTCCCGGACGGCACCATCGCCTACGCCGAGAACCCGCCGAAGAAGTACCAGGACATCTACCCCCTGAACTTCGACGACGACTACGAGGGCGTCAGCCGTGAGGTGCTGCGCATCGTGCGGCACTGGATCGAGCTCGGCGTCACGATCTTCAGGGTCGACAACCCGCACACGAAGCCGGTGCGCTTCTGGGAGTGGCTGCTGCACGAGGTGCGCGAGACGAACCCCGAGGTGGTGTTCCTCTCGGAGGCCTTCACGAAGCCCGCCATGATGCAGGCGCTGGCCCGCGTCGGGTTCCACCAGTCGTACACGTACTTCACCTGGCGCAACGAGAAGTGGGAGCTCGAGGAGTACCTGCACGAGCTCTCGAAGGAGACGAGCGCCTGGCTGCGCCCGAACCTCTTCGTGAACACGCACGACATCCTCACGCCGTACCTGCAGTACGGCGGCCGACCCGCCTACAAGGTGCGCGCCGCGATCGCCGCCACGGCGTCGCCGACCTGGGGCGTCTACTCGGGCTACGAGCTCTTCGAGGACGTCGCGCGGCCGGGCTCCGAGGAGAACATCGACAACGAGAAGTACGAGTACAAGCCGCGCGACTGGGCCGGGGCGGAGGCGGAGGGCGCCACCCTCGCGCCGTACCTGACCCAGCTCAACCGCATCCGTGCCTCGCACCCGGCCCTCCGCCAGCTGCGCAACCTCGACCTGCACTCGAGCGACGACGACGCCGTCCTCGTCTACTCGAAGTACCTCTCGCGGGCGCACACCCGCAGCGGCCGGGCCGACGCGATCATCGTCGTGGCCAACGTCGACCCGCACTCGGCCCGCGAGACCACCGTCCACCTCGACGTCACGAAGTTCGGCCTCGCGCCGGGCGGCACGTACACGGTGCGCGACCTCGTCACGGGCCAGTCGTGGACCTGGGGCGACGACAACTACGTCCGCCTCGACGCCTTCGTCGAGCCCGTCCACGTGCTGTCCGTCGACCTCACCCGAGCGCCGTAGGAAGGCGACCACCATGAGCATCTTCTCCCGCCACGGCGCCTCGCGCGACGAACCCGCCCGCGAGCCCGCCGCCCCGCAGCCCCCCGTCGAGGCCGACGCGGCCGTCGAGGTCGATGCGGCCGTGCAGCTCCCCGACGAGCAGCGCCCCGTCGAGCAGCCGCTCGTCGAGCAGCCGCCCGTCGTCCTCGACGAGGCCGACCCGCCGGTGACGGCCGAGCCGCCCCTCCCGGCCGACGTCCCGGCGACGACCGACGAGCCGACCACGGCCGACGAGCCGACCACGATCGACGAGCCGACCACGGCCGACGGGCCGGACGAGGGCACCGACGCCGCCGAGGCCGACGAGCCCGCCGACGTCGCCCCCGTGCGGCACGAGGACCCGACGCCTCCCGACGTCCGCCGCGACCCCGTCGTCACGGCGCCGTCGCTGCCCGGCCTCGACGACGCCGAGGTCCAGGCCGCGGCCGAGGGCCGGCACTCCCACCCGCACGCCCTGCTCGGCGAGCACACGGTCGACGGCGTCACCGTCGTGCGCGTCGTCCGGCCCCTGGCCGGTGCCGTCTCGGTCTCCGGCGCGTCGGGCGAGACCGTCGTCCTCGAGCACCTCGCGCACGGCCTCTGGCAGGGCGCCGCGTCGGCGCCCCTCGGCGGCTACCAGGTCACGGCCGAGTACGAAGGAGGCGCCCCCTGGGTCTCCGACGACCCGTACCGGTTCTCCCCCACGGTCGGCGACCTCGACCTGTACCTCTTCGGCGAGGGCCGCCACGAGCAGCTCTGGACGGTGCTGGGCTCCCACGTGCGCGAGCACGAGGGCGCGAGGGGCACCTCCTTCGCGGTCTGGGCGCCGCACGCGCAGGCCGTCCGCGTCGTCGGCGACCTCAACGGCTGGTGGGGCGAGCGGCACGCGATGCGCCGCCTGGACGGCAACGGCGTGTGGGAGCTCTTCGTGCCCGGGCTCGACGAGGGCTCGTACAAGTACCAGATCCTCACGCCCGACGGCGAGTGGGTGGAGCGGGCCGACCCGATGGCGCGCCGTTCCGAGGTGCCGCCGGCCACCGCCTCCGTCATCACCGAGGCCGGCCACGACTGGAGCGACGACGCCTGGCTCGAGCGCCGCGCGGCGTCCGACCAGCACGCCGGCCCGATGAGCGTCTACGAGCTGCACGTCGGCTCGTGGCGTCCGGGCCTCGGCTACCGCGAGCTCGCCGACCCGCTCGTCGACTACGTGACCGCGCTCGGCTTCACGCACGTCGAGTTCATGCCCCTGGCCCAGCACCCGTTCGGCGGCTCGTGGGGCTACCAGGTCACCGGCTACTACGCGCCGCAGAGCACGTGGGGCTCCCCCGACGACCTGCGCTACCTGATCGACCGCCTGCACCAGGCCGGCGTCGGCGTCATCGTCGACTGGGTGCCCGGGCACTTCCCCAAGGACGAGTGGGCACTCGGCCGGTTCGACGGGCGCAGCGTCTACGAGCACTCCGACCCGCGCCGGGGCGAGCAGCCCGACTGGGGCACCTACGTGTTCAACTTCGGCGACTCGCAGGTGCGCAACTTCCTCGTCGCGAACGCGCTGTACTGGTTCGAGGAGTTCCACGTCGACGGGCTGCGGGTCGACGCGGTCGCCTCGATGCTCTACCTCGACTACAGCCGCAACGACGGCGAGTGGCTGCCCAACGAGCACGGCGGCCGCGAGGCGACCGAGGCGATCTCGTTCCTGCAGGAGACCAACGCGACGGCCTACCGCCGCCACCCCGGCATCGTCATGATCGCCGAGGAGTCGACCAGCTGGCCGGGCGTCTCGCGACCGACCAGCGAGGGCGGCCTCGGGTTCGGCCTCAAGTGGAACATGGGCTGGATGCACGACACCCTCGACTACGTCGAGAAGGACCCGCTGTACCGCTCGTACCACCACGGCGAGATCACCTTCTCGTTCCACTACGCGTGGAGCGAGAACTTCATGCTGCCGATCAGCCACGACGAGGTCGTGTACGGCAAGGGCTCGCTCTTCGAGAAGATGCCCGGCGACGACTGGCAGAAGCGGGCCAACCTGCGCGCCTACCTCGCGTACATGTGGGGGCACCCCGGCAAGCAGCTGCTGTTCATGGGCTCCGAGTTCGGGCAGCCGACCGAGTGGAGCCAGGAGCTCGGGCTCGACTGGTCGGTGCTCGACCGGCCGCAGCACCAGCAGGTCTTCGACCTGGTCAGCCGCCTCAACCAGGTCTACCGGTCGGAGAGCGCCCTCTGGGCGCACGACTTCGACACCGACGGCTTCGAGTGGATCGACGGGGGCGCCGCCGAGCAGAGCGTCGTCGCGTTCCTGCGCAAGTCGGGGTCGGGCGACTCGGTCGCCGTGCTGGCGAACTTCTCGGGGCAGCCGCAGCGCATGCGCTTCGGCCTGCCCGAGGCCGGCACGTGGGACGAGGTGCTCAACACCGACGCGACGATCTACGGCGGGTCGGGCGTGGGCAACTTCGGGGCCGTCACGGCCGTCGACAGCCCCTGGGCCGGTCGGCCTGCCTCGGCCGACGTGCAGCTGCCGCCGCTGGGCGTCGTCTGGCTCAAGCTCCGCCGCTGAGCCGTTGAGCCGCGCGCCCCGACGGGCGGACACGGAGAGGGCCCCGACGACCATGTCGTCGGGGCCCTCTGCACGTGGCCGGCGTGGCCGGCGGACTCAGTAGAGCAGCATCGTGAGCCGACGACGGGCCGCCGCGACGCGGGGGTCGTCGAGGCCGACGATCTCGAAGTAGTCGAGCAGGCGCGTGCGGGCGGCGTCCTTGCCCGCGGCGTCGAGGGACGGGAACACCGTGAGGACCCGGTCGAAGGCGTCGTCGACGTGG
>Ga0265780_10002475_pt1 | contig 24967 bp, 27 predicted proteins | sample P1T30metagenome_FD_192432 | JGI IMG/M metagenome (GOLD analysis project Ga0265780, IMG submission 192432) | Plant litter microbial communities from East Loma Ridge, Irvine, California - P1 T30 | ecosystem: Environmental > Terrestrial > Plant litter > Unclassified | place: USA: California... | reverse complement strand
CTTTCGTGCGTACGCTAGAGACATCCTCAACCCCTCCCATTACGTAGGCCGTTCAAGCGAGCCACTACACAAAAACCTTAGATCCAGTCTCGAAGCGTACAGACGCGAGTATCTTCTAGCAACGCGTAGATACCCGAACATGACACTAGATTAAACACAACAGATAACTGACTACCTTTTTAAGTCTAAAGAGCAAAGAAAAACCTAAACAAGCGTTATAGATGATGATGGAGGGAAAAAATGCAGCTGCATACGCTACGCCACAACACAATAGAAAACGTAGCGCGGAGTAGAAGAGTACTTTGAAATGTGATGCCATATGTTCGTTACTGACAAATCAACAGCAAAAAGTCCCTTGGCACCAAAACACACATACACACACCTCTTGAACCCATGCCACATCTTTACAACCAATTCCACTCACACATCAAACAAAAACCATCACCCAACAACCCATTCGTTCGTCTCAAGTCGTACTCCTCTCCCAACTCCCCGCCCTCCTAACCTTCCACTCGCGACTCTACCGCGTCTTCTTAATCTCCGTAGCCCAACCCTCAATCCCCTCCCCCTTACTCCCCACCGTAACCCCCAAATCCTTCCCCTCCATCCCCTTCGTATCCCTCAAAAACTCATGGCCCGCCATACCCCCCGCATTCGCCCTATCCGCAGGCATCAATTCCAACATGGGCAACAAAAAGGATCCCACCTTCTTGCTCTCGTCACTGGGGAAGTGGTATTTTTCGTGCAAGACGTCAGGTAGCGCCCAGTGGCGCAGGCGATGTATGTTACGCAGTTCGCCTTTGCGGTTGAAGATTTCTTGCGACCATTTGCCAGACATGCAGAGGGCTTTGGGGAAGGTGCCGAGGAGCTCGATGATTTGGGCAATGTGGTCGTCGTCTTTGCCGTATTTTGTGCCGGATTGCGGGTCGAAAAGGTAGTCGCCTGTTATGAGTTCGAACGTCTGTGGAGTGTTAGCGATGTAGAGCACTGTGTTTAGAAAAATTATCATACCATCGCGGCCATACTCCAGACGTCGGTACTGGCGCCCCACTTGCTGCCGAGTATGACTTCTGGTGATCGGTATTGCCGGGTTTGGATGTCGTTTGTGAAGTGGTGGCCCACCCAGCAAGCGTTCCCAAGATCGGCGATCTTGACTGAGATGGTCTCGAAGGCGGCTTCGGCGGCTGATTCGAGGTTTGTTTTCGACGAGGCGCTGCTGCCCTTATCGAGGCTGATGCCGGATACTTCCTTGGTGAGGAGGTCGCTAAATCAATCAGTATGCGGCTGTGAAATTCGACACGTCAAACTCACGCTGTCTTTTCTCGCTGCTTTTGCACGTCGTCTTCGTTGGCGCTCTTGAGGCCGAGCCGTTCTGTCATGGAGAGACCGGATGCGGGTGATGAAGTAGCTAGAGCACCACTCATTACCTCTCCGTGTGGAGAAACCGAGTGACTCGGAAGGATGGTGGGGGAATCGTTACCTGTGCTTTCGTTGACAACCTTGTCGAGACTGAGTGGGCCGCCCATGCCGGGGAAGTGCTTGAGGTCTGCCTGGTTGAAGCTCGCGTTCAGCGGGCTGGGGAGCGGCTGGCTGCCTGTGATGAGGGTCCTCCGTCTCCGCCGGCCGTTCCTGTCGCCGTCATCGCTGCCCTTCTTCTTCGGGTCGTCCTTGACGTATGCCTTGACGATCTGCTCGACGTCGCCAATCTCGATGAGGACGTTCTCGGGCTTCAGGTCGGTGTGGATAATGCCGCATTCGCGGTGGAGGTAGTCGAGGCCAAGGAGGACCTGCTTTGTGATCTGCTTGACCAGGGGCATGGGGATGCCGCGGTGGTTCCACCTCTTGATCAGGCCCAGCAAGTTCTCGCCCAGCACCTCAAAGACCATGCAGACGTGGACGCCGTTGGGCCCCTTGTGGTTGAAGGAGTCGAGCAGGCTGACGACGTGCTTGCGGCCGGGATGGTCCTTGTTTGCGTCGACGACCTTCTTGAGCAGCTTGATCTCGTCGAGGGCCGTCTCGGTGTAGTGGGCGGCGGAGCGCACGACCTTGAGGGCAACGTGCTTGCCGTTGGTGTTGTCGCGCGACAGCCAGACGGTGGAGAAGTGGCCCCAGCCGAGCTTGCGCACGATGGTGTACTTGCCGTCCTTGTACTCCTCGCCGACCTGGACCGGGTGGTAGCCGCCCTTGCAGTAGTCCTCCGAGTCCTCCTCGTCGGCCGTGTTCTCCGCTTCGTCGACCGAGGACGAGGACGAGTCGGGCGAGTGGCTCAATTGGTTGCCGTACATTTTGTGCTGGCCGAGGGGGGAGGCGGTATTTGTGACACTGCGGGGTCGCGCGTTAGCAGAGGGTGGAGAGAGTGAGTGTGGGTGCGGTGAGGCATGGCATGAGAAAGCAAGCAAGCAAGCAAGCAAGCAATTAGTCGAGAGGGGGTGCGCGCGGTGATATATAGCAAGCGCGTGGGGGCTGGGCGGGCGCGCTGCCTGAGTATAGAGAAGACGTACTTGTACTGAAAGGCGGCGGTGGAGCCCGGCGATGCATTCTGCTGCTGGGCCGCCTGCTGCTCCGTCGTGATAATGGGCTTCAGGTCCTGGCCCTTCCGCCGCTTCTTGCCGCCGTTGCTGTTCGCCGCCTGCGCGACCTGCTTCGCCTTGTTGATGGCCGCCTTCTTGATGTCGGTGCCATTCATCGTGTCGGCCGTTCCCCGCCACGCGCTGGGCTGCAGATGACGCTCTCGGGGTGTGTCTTTGGGCGTGTGCGGTCAGGCGCTTCGGTCGCGTCTCGCTGGGCGCATCGGCGTAGTGCTGGATATGGTAGGAATGAGTATGTGGATTGTCTGGGAGAGCCGGTGTTGTTGCGATTTCTTCAACTGCTGGTTACTGGGTTTAGCGCTTGCTTCGACATCCCAGTCGTGATTGGCGAAGACGGACTGGCGCGGACAGCTGCACATGTCTCCTTATAACGTCATCGTTGGCCATCATTCACTATCATTTGTAGCACTTTGCTAACTCTGTACAAGTGATGATTATTGAGCTTAACTACTACAACTGCTACAGAGGCCCCCATCCATGCGTGCAATCATCTGAGACATGAGCTCGCTTGCCCATTATCCCAACTCGACGCGGAGAATTCTATGTAGAAATAATACCAGCGATACAGATCAAGATGTTAACACCCCTGATTCGGAAGGGGCAGTATCCGTAAGTAACAAATTGGGATCGTGGAGTTGGAGCCGTAGCCGCAACGACGTCATCGCGCTACCATCACATCAAGTTCACGACGCCTATGGAGCTTCCTCGGCCAGCCACACCGCACAGTCATCGTGACAGTCAAGCTCGGATGGATGAAGCTAGCCCTAGACCTAGACAGATAGGTAGCGATACATACTCCAACAACAATTCCCAGTTAGTTAAGAACCAAAGTAACGCCGTTCGCTATGCAAATCCAAAACCCATCACCTACTTCGCACTAACAGCAGCCATCCACTTCTGCTCATCCTTCTTATCAAAATGCAGCAACATCCCCAGCACAGGAATAAGCTGCTGCTGATACTTCTTGTCCCTCTGCTCCAAAAACTGCAGCAGCACATTTTTCAGGTACACGTAGTCGATAGCATCAGCTGCTTGCGACGATTTTGGTGTTGGTGATGCAAGCCGTGAGCGCGACGATTCGATGGATGTGCGTGAAGACTGGGTGTTGGAGTCTGAGTGGCGGGTCTTGAGGGCGCGGAGGTCGTCGGAGAGGATCTGGTGGATGTGAGTACGAGTAGGGGATGGGATGGGGTGGAGAGGATGTGTATGTACCTTACTCGATTTCTGCAACTTCTCAAGACGTGCTTGCGTCTCGTCAAATGCGCGCCGAAGTTCAGATTTCTCCTTCTCCAAGTCCCTCGCTTGCTTCTCGCTCTCGTCCAACGCATCTCTCAATTGCCCCATCGCAAGCCGAACTTCACTCGCCTCCTCGCCCGCCTGTGCAGCACGTTTTTCAAAGTCTTCTTTCTGCCTCCTCAACTCCTTCTCCTTGGTCTCCAGATCCTCTTTATCCTCAACAGCACGACTCATCGCACGCTCCGCATCTCTTACTTTCTGCTTCAATTCCTCGAGCTCCCGCGCCCGGCGACGACTAAACGTACTAGCCTGCTCCTCTGCGCGTTCACGCTCCTCGACAGCAATATCAAGGCGCTCTTGCATTTCTCGGACGCGGGAGTCGGCGCGTCCTTGTGCGTCTGCGAGGAGGCGGCGCATTGTTTCTGCTTCGCGCCCGCGTTCGCTGAGCAGGCGGTGCGCGTCGGCGAGTTCTTCTTCGAGGGACTCGCTTCGTGCGCGGATCTCTTTGACTTGGGTGCCCATTTCTTGCGTCTGATCTTGCATGCTGTTCATGAGGTCTTGTGCAGATGTGTATTGCGCAGTCTTGAGTTGGAGGTCGTCGCGCAGGCTGCTGGCTTCGCGCTTGAGTTTGGAGACTTCTTCTTCGAGGTCGTGTAGGGTCTTGCGGGTGGTTTTGAGCTCGGATTGGGCTTTGGTGAGGTCTTTGGTTAGCTTGTCGCGATTGTCGACGACGTCTTTGCGCTCTTCTTCGGAGTTTTGGAGGTCGCGCTGCATTTTGCGGTTGCTTTCTTCGAGCGCTAGTCGTTGGGATGTCTCTTGCTTGATCTTCTCGTTCAGCGTCTTGATGTCGCCGTCCTTGTCGGTGAGCTGAGCACGGTAGGTAGCAATCTCGGATCTCAGGTCCTTTTCGCGCGTCTCCAGTCGTCGTACGTCAGCCGACTTGGTCGCAAGCTCGTCTTTCGTGCTTCGGAGTTCTGCCACCTCCTTGCGCAGGGAGCTCAGCTCAGGTTGTGCCTTCTGTAGCACTTCTCGCATGTCGGTTAGATCCTTGAATCGCGATGCAGCGAGTTGCTCTGCGACAGAGAGGTCTGTCTGCAATGAACCGGTCTTCGACTTGAGCTCCTCAAACTGTACCGTCAGTGCCTTGCTGTCTTTCTCGGACGTCTCCTGTGCAGCCTCGTTAGTCTTGAGCTCCGCAATCTCTTTCTCAAGACTAGCGAGCCTCTCTTGCATTACGGTCTTCTCTGCGTTGAGCTCCTTGACCTTGTCTTTAGCCTCTGTGTGTTCGGAGCCAAAGTCAAGCAAGTCCTGTCGCAGGGTATCGATTTCCTCCTGCATGTCATCTTGGTCCTTCATTTTCTTTCCAAACCTTTCAAGAGCCGATGCTTTCTCGGCGACGTCGCTCTCCAACTTTGCAATGGTGGCAATTTTCGCCTCAAGGTCAACTTTGAGCTCGGCAACAGCTCGTTGCGTCTCCTCTAACTGTGAAGCTGAAGAGTCCGCATCTCGAGAGCTCACATCACCTGCCTCGCTAGGGGGAGCGGATGGTACTTCAGCTGGTCCCTTGCCTCCTTTGTTCTTGTTCCTCTTATTCTTTCTCTTCGATGATGCTGATTGGGCGGGAGTAGACGCTGCTGGTACTTGCAATGAAGAGTCGGTTTTGCTCTCATCTTGCGGGGCCGATACAGACTGGGTCTCTGCAGCATCCTTGAGATCTCTCTGTGCTTGGTCGAGATCACTCAATGCTCGATCGCGCTTCGCTTCAGTGTCCTTCAGTTGGCTGCGCACGTTGTCAAGTAGACTGCTGAGGGTGTCGCTGCGCTTCTCCGCCTTTGTGTGACTGTCGCGCAATTCTGACAACTCTGCCTCGAGCTTTTGGACCTGGCTCTTTAATTCTTGGACGTGGTCATCATTCACGAGCTCCTCTCCCTTCGCAGAATGTAGCTCCTCAAGCTCTTTGGTGGCCGAATCGAGCTTGTCTTTCAGGTCAGCGATCGCCTTCTCATCTTGCGCATGAGTGTCCTTTTGCTTCGTAAGATTCTGCTCTGCGGCCTCCAGCTTAGTCTTAAGGTCGGTGATTTGGGCGCTAAGCTCCTTTTCGTGCTCGTCGGCGTCCTTTTGCAGTCGCTGGTGGGTGTCTCGGAAGGTGTTCAGATCGTTGGACGTCGTCTCGAGATTCTTCATGAAGGACTCTGCCGACTCCTGCGCTGATGATAGCTCGCTCTTCAATGAAGTGTTCTCCTCCTGCAGCTTCTCAACCTTCTCTTCGCTGTCTTTGAGCTGGGCCTGTAATCGTGGAAGCTCGCTGTCATACGAGAAGAAATCCTCGCTTTCCGTAGCCTGGGTCTCTTTAGTGTCCTTGGAAGCCGAGGAAGGTGCGATGGAGTCAGTCGTTGTAGTATCGTCCTTTGCGCTCTCGGTTACAGATGGAGCCTTCGACTTGTGCGTTTCCACCTCATCTGCCGACTCTTTTGCGCGCTTCTCCGCATCCGCCAGCTTCTTGTTGACGTCGTCGCGTTCCTTTGAGACTCGCTTGAGTTCCTCCATGAGCATGTCGCTCTTCACATTCAGCTGGCCGAGGTATTCGACGAACGCGGAAGAGTCGGCGATGGAGGTGAGAGGGGTGTGTTCGCGGAGAGAGTTTTCAAAGGTCTCGATTGCGCCGATGCGCGCGTGTGCGATGCGGTACGACCGGAGCAGTTCTAAAGAGGGTATCAGCGTCGCATCAAGCACCGTCACGTACTAACGCACCTGTGTACTTTGGCTCGAGCTTGTCCAACTTTCGTAGCCGTGTCTGTATCTCTGGCGGTATCTCGGGTGTCTTGTCGGGCTTCTCGTCGGTCTCAGCGTCCTTGTCGTCCTCCTTCTTGTCGCTGCCATTCTCGGTTGCGCCTTCTGAGGAATGCGCCTTCTCCTTTGGTCGTGGAGTGCCTGCGCGGCTTGGCTGCTCGTCTTCATCTCCTACCACAAACTCTGGCTCGAATTCAGAGGGATCGGGACCCTTCCCCGTGGGCGCTGGCTTGCTGTCTCCATCCTTTGACTTGGCCGACCTCTTCGTCGGTGACAGATTACGTGAGGATGAGCGGCGCGGTGTAGAGCTGGATCGTGCGGGTGGTTGCCCGGCTTTCTGTTGCTTTGCCTGTTCTTCTGCTATTCGTGCATTGATGGCGCCTGAGATGCGCTGTGCCTGTTAGCCTATGATACTACGGAGCTTGGAGAAGAGAGAGAGAGATATGTATATTACATACTTGGAACATATTGAGGTAATGCAATAAAGAGGTGTCATACAAGAAGAGGTACGGAGTAGGAAAACGAGAAAGATGCCAGCTATTCAACAACGCGCGCACGCACAAGGCACATCTGTAACCATGGATGGGCCAAACCGCAGTTCCGCGTCTGGGGGTCCCAAAGTCCGCCGTAGCGTGTGACAGGGATGCGCCCGCTAGCGAACCTGCGATCTGCGCCAGTCCAAAAATTATCTGCCACGACCTTCCCCTCCACCACCACCACATCGATAACAACACAAACGATGGCCTCAACCGTGGAGATTAGCCTCCCGCTGCCGGTCCTCCCGACCGGATGGGCTGGCGAGAAAGACTTTAAGCCTGTTGGTCAACTCGCCTCAGCTACCGACCGCAACATCGAGCCTGTTGGCCCTCACTTTCTCGCATATGCCCGCAGAGTACGTATCTTGTCGAAGTTTGTACTCACTCACTGACAATTTGTATAGAAGCGACACCAGCGCACTTTCTCTGAGGATGAGCGTATTCAGGCCCAGGCCAACGTCAAGCAGGTCGAGGATGAGGACCCAGACGATATTGACGAGCCAGAAGACCCGGTCATGCTGCAGCGCGAGGCCAAGGACTGGAAGGTAAGGATCTTGACATGATCTCTACATACTCTCACTGACAACTCCCAGTCGCAAGATCACTACGCTGTCCTCGGCATAACGCGCTACCGTTACCGCGCGACTGAAGACCAGATCAAGAAGGCCCACCGCAGGAAGGTCCTCAAGCACCACCCTGACAAGAAGGCTGCTGCCGGCAACGACGAGGGCGACCAGTTTTTCAAGTGCATCCAGAAAGCTACTGAAGTGCTCACGGATCCCGTGCGAAGACGGCAATTCGACTCCGTCGACGAGGGCGCCGAAGTCGAGCCGCCCTCCAAGAAGGAGACGCAGAAGGGCAACTTCTACAAGATGTGGGGCAAGGTCTTCGAGGCGGAAGGACGCTTCTCCAACAAGCAGCCCGTGCCCAAGCTCGGCAACGCGAAGAGCACCAAGGAGGAGGTCGAGAACTTCTACAACTTCTGGTACAACTTCGACAGCTGGCGCACATTCGAATACCTGGACGAGGATGTGCCCGACGACAACGAGAACCGCGACCAGAAGCGTCACGTGGAGCGCAAGAACGCCGCCGCCCGCCGCAAGAAGAAGACCGAAGACATCGCTCGCCAGAGGAAGCTCGTTGACGACGCCCTCGCTCTCGACGAGCGCATCAAGCTCTTCCGCCAAGCAGAGAACGCATCCAAGAACAAGCGCCGTCTCGACAAGGAGGCCGAGACCAAGCGTCTCGCCGAGGAAGCTGCAAAGAAGAAGGAAGACGAGGCCAAAGCTGCGGCCGAGAAGGAAGAGGCCGAGAAGGCCCAAAGGGCTGAAGGCAAGAAGGCAAAGGAAGCCGCCAAGAACGCAGCGAAGAAGAACAAGCGTGTCGTTCGTGGCGCTGTCAAGGACGCAAACTACTTCCACTCGGGCGGCGACGCTCCTGCGGCTCAAATCGACGCCGCCCTCAACGACACGGATCTCATTATCGCAAAGATTGACAACGAGGAGCTCGCTGCTCTGACGGCCAAGCTCAACGGCGTCAAGGATGCGGCCAAGATCAAGCAAGCTTTTAAGGAGGAGGCTGATCGATTGATTGGCGCGGGTAAGCTCACACAGGCTGAGGTCAAGTCTCTTGCTTAAACGAGCGTTCCCTCGAGTTTGCGATAGACTACTAGAGTTGGAAAAGCGCGACCTGATGGAATCATGAAACTGATGCTTCTTTCTTACGACCCGGGTCCACAATGATCACCTTCTGTTTCGATTCTTCTGTCATCTGCTGGTTGTTGAGCGGTACAGCTACCTTCCCAACTTCGATTGCCCTTATTGCTTTAAACACTGTTTGGCACAATTCCCCACCTGATAAGTCAACGTTTTCCGACATTCACAGCACCAAAGCAACCTCGATGATCCATCGCGACAAAATTGTACTTCTTCGGGAAACATGACATTTTCGCACCTGTGAGCGGCGACATATCGAGCACCTCGATCATAAGCTTCGCATGAGTAACCCTAATGGTGCTGTGTATTGTTTCTTTCAGCATAGTATTAACGGCCTACACTCTAGATCCACCACCTACCCTTACAGCAACTCCGCACATGGCTGAGATACACTCTTCACACGATCCCCAAGGGCAGCATGAATTCCCAGCCTATACCAAGCCACAATGTTGCTCGTACAAACAAGTTCGGTGATCTCGGCGCAAAGTCATTGAAAATCACACGCGAAACAGCTATCAAGACCTACCATCATCGACCATCAGTCAAGATCCGTATCCTTCAACACAGACAGGCACCACAGCTTACACCCACTCCAACAACCACCCCTCCCCCTCCCCCTCACTCACGCCTCCTCCAACCGAACATAACACCTAACAGGACTATGCGTCAACTGATCCATCGCCTCAAACCCGCCATACTGATCCGGCACCCGCACCAACCCAAACCTCCAAACAACCAACACAAGCGCAATCCTCAACTCCAAATACGCCAACCTCCTCCCAAAACAGCCCCGCGGGCCCGTTCCAAACGTTAAATGCGGGCCTGCCTGCGCGTCGAAGACTTGCCGCCCCGTGCCGCTTCCGTCGTCGACGAGCCAGCGCTCCGGGTCGAAAGCGCGTATGCATGATGGGTCCCACTCGCCCGTGCGTTTACCCTCGGACTTGCGATATGCCTCGCTGCGTAGGTTATCGTCGATGGCAAAGGGCGGTTCCATTATGCCCCCGCCGTGAAGACACATATACACCGTCGTCCCCTTCGGCACCAACTTACCCAGAACCACGACATCAGCGAGCGCCGTGCGCGTTAGTACGCCCGCCGTGCCGCCCACGCGGATCATCTCTTCGATACATGCGTCGAGGTAGGGAGAGTGGCATGTGGCTATTTCGTGGGCGGATGGGAGGCGGGATTGTGCGAGGGCGGCGGGGAAGAGGGTGTGGAGGGTTGTGCGGAGTGTGCGTTGGGTGGTGGGGTGTGTGGTGAGGAGTTTTAGCGCCCAGAGGAGGGTTGTGGAGGTTGTGTCGTGGCCGGCTATGAGGAGGCCGAAGAGCTTGGGTTGGGGTGTTAGTTTTGTGTGTTATGTATGGAGATATACTCAAGGACGATTGAATGGGGCGCATCATGGTACATACCTCAGCAGCCATAACCCTCCCCTGAAACTCCGGCCGCCTCCCCAGTTTCTCCGCACCAAGCTCTTCCCTCCTCAGCATATAATCCACCGCATTCGTCATCTTACTCACATCCCCCTTAATCCCGCCCATTCTTTTCTCAGCCTTCGTAATCTGCTCCGCCATAACGCGGTCCTTCATACGCAGCAAGCGACGCTGCGACGGCAAATAACGCATCATGACGCCCATGGCTTTGGGAAACGGCGATTTACCGACTGGCTCCAGGCTCTCGGTGAGTTTGAGGACCATGTCGTATGCGGGTGGTGCGGGGGCGCGGGTGAATCTCGCTTCTTCGTCTTTTGACTTGGGGAGATCGATGTGGGATTGAGCGGAGAGCAGCTTGATCTGGTTCCCTGTGACTGTTGCGGCGTCTTCGTCGCCGAATACAGCGCCCCAGATAGCTTCGAGTGCGGTGTCGTAGACGTCTTCTTTAACAGAGAATGCGTGGCCTTTACTCAGACGCATTTTCTCCGTCCACAGCGTAACAAGATTTGTAAAACTCTTGTAAACTTGTGGAGCAGCAATGTTGTGTAGGAATGCGGGCGCCATGAGATCCTGCATCAGTTTCCGCTGGTAGCGGAATTTATCGTTGATGGGCTGCACGGTGTGGTGCTCGGGATTGATGCCGTAGAACATGACGCTGATCATATCTGGTTTGTCGAACTCTTTTGACCGCCGCAGTGCGATGTCCTGTGTGAGTTAGCTAGGTGAAATGCATTCGTGTATGGATTGACTTACTTGCGCTTCCCGGAAGTCGCTGATTACTATCTCAGGCCGGCCGAATAATCCGGTGAATATTTGGACGATGGGGGAGTTGTGGCGAAGACTGTGGATTTGGAGCCAGCTGATTAGTTCTTTGCTGTGCTTGAGGTGTCCGAGCATGGAGGGGAGGTCTCCGAAGATGGACTTCGTAGCTTCTGGGTCTGGAGATTGGAGAGCGCGGTTAGTGTTGTATATCCAGCGAGGGTGTTGAGCTTACTGTATGGGATGCCGGGGATAGGTTTTGGTAATAACCATCTGTAGAACAAAAAGACCGCTATGAAGAGGATGCTGCTAATAGTGAGAGATGCAGGGGTGCCGAACACGCGAAGAGATTCGAAAGAATTCATTTTAGGCGTTGTTTGGGTCAAGCACAGCGTTGTTTGGAGGTTGTTGTGCTTAAGTAGCGGAGATAGAATTCTTGGTATAAGGCGCGACGATGGCGGAACGACTGGAGAAGTCAGGATTTCCATGTGTAAGCGTAACGAGTATGGGATCGTGCAAGCATAAAATCCTTTCTGATGAAGCTTGGATCATCGCTCCATCAACATGTTGTCGACCGACTGCACCAATCGCAAAATAGTGAAACGTCTTACCTACAAGGGTACAAAAGTACAAGATCCGCGAACGACTTACTGCTGACGTTTCTCCATGATACGCTTGGGAAGCTAGGCTTGTAGGGGCGTTAGAGCGATCAATTAGCCCGCCTCGGGCTTCCAAGACCTCCGCATGCTAGCCCACGATACTTTTACGGCCGACGGTGATTCGGAGGATCTGTGAATTGAGCAGGCTAGGACATTCGGACTCTGTGACACCGTGTGCTCTCTGCTGCCACTTGGTGAACAAGCACCACTAATAATCATTTTGATGCGTGCTGACGTTGCCTTATTACGAAAGTGTTTGTACCATTGCTGTGCCGCATTCAAAGCCACCGTCGAAAGTAATGGCTTGTCTGGACTCATATTTGGCGGTCAGAAGATTGGGAGGAATGCAGAGAGCGCATAGTAGCTGTTGATCCAATAAAGCTACGTTCTCGACTTTTAGGCTTGACTTTTAGGCTCCAGCAGAAATGGCAAAACGCCTGAAAGGCCAAGCAGTTGCCCAAAACAACGCTTACTGTGGATATCGGCTGACGGTTGGCGCTCTACTGACTGGCTTTCCTGCATCTATGGTTACTTCCTCTAGGATGTAGAGATATCTAGGCCGTGAAGGTTGAGGAATGCGATTGAATCCGGATGTGACTGTAAGAGAACGCACATTGGATGAGAACGGAGTCATTACAACGATCCCTGTATTTGCCGTAGCAAAACTATCGCAATGCCAGGTTCGTCTCTTGAGTAATATCTGGCCCTCCCTTTGTAGGCACAGCCTCTGGACTACCAGCTGGCGTCAGCCACGGCGCATCGCTCTTTTCGATCACGCTCTTGTTGTTCTGTCTCTTGTTCACGAAACCCTCGCCAGGGCTCGCCCAAGCAAAATCAGCCCACACACCCAGCTCTTCTCTCACGCCATCAGCAAGGATCTGAACAGCTTTCCGCCTGTTGCGCGACCATTCCCAGGCACGATACCAGCGACCAGCTTGAACAGCAGTTTCTTTGCCGTTCTCGAGGCCGTCCAGAATAGAGCGCCAGACGAGCATCGTCTTCTCGAGCTCAGAAGCGTGCGATACACCGATGACCGAGACACCGAGTTTCGAGCCGCCCACATCGTCGATGGACTCGTGCTTCCAAGGTACACCGGACGCAGGGTCGCCCTTCGATCCGCAGATAGCGCCTGCAGATATCCATGTTTCGAGCGCAAAGCGGATCGCGATAACTTCCAGACGCTCGCCATAGTCGTCACAGAAATTGCTTGCTCTCCGTATGGCTGCCCGTACATCAGAAGGCGCAGGGTGCCAGTCGCCAAGTCCACCAATAGGCACACCAGCGCGTCGTAGCAAGCCCATACCGAGGATGGAGGCATTTGGTACAACATCAACTCCGGCGTTATGAAGTCGCTGAAGACCGCGTGGGCCAGCGAGGCTCTGGTTTTGGAGAGAGAAGTGGCCGTAGCTTTGTACCGCATCAAGCGGCTCGCCGGTCTCGCGGAGGATCATCTCAGCCATGTCGCCCAGTACGTCGATAGGATAACCTGCGATGCCGACATACCGGATCAACCCTTCTTGATCTCGTATCCTTCGCAGCTCAGTAACCGCCTCAAGGACTTCGGCTGCGCTGACGAACTCGACGTCATGGCAGTATACAAGATCGAGGTAGTCGGTGTGCAGTCTCTCCAGGCTTCGCCGAACACTGTATTGCACCCACTCTTTACTATAGTCGAATTCTTCCGACGCTATGCGCCCGACCTTTGTCAAGATCATGTATGAATTTCGGGGGAACGTCTCTCGCACGAAGGGCGTCGCAAGCGCATCGCCGAGCAGTTGTTCGGAGGGGCCATAGTATGGCGAGGTGTCGAAGGCACGGATGCCGTGCGTGAGGGCCGAGGTCACCAAGCCTGTGGTATCAAGTGCGAAGGGGTCGGTGTTGTACTGGTGGTTGAATGTCGCCGTTCCGAACACGAGAGGTGGGAGGATAGAAGAGAGCAGCGTGCGTTTGCCGTCAACGGACGCATATGGGATCGGCTTTTGTCGAGTCGGAAATGTACTGGTTGTGCTGGGGTGTTCGGTGGGCGTAGTCGCCATCGCTATGACTTTATGCTCGTCTAGAGGTATCGAGGGAGTATCGAAGGCGCGATACAGGTCGTGACAACAAAGATTATTATCGTGGTGGGGTCGCGATAGGAAGGTCGAGAGCCGCAACGATAAAGACAAAAGGATGGCGGTCAGAAACAGTCTTGATCCTCAGCGCATACGGTTTGTCGTGAAGAAGGTCAGAGAGACCCAGGTGTATTCATTTTCTGCGCCGGCATAATCTCCGCCCAAGCTGCTGTCCCAAAGCGTGGAATCAACACCTCACCACCCGCCCTTTCGGTGCCCGCGAATCTTCAACACGATGGCAGGGAAAGATGAACTAAAGCATTTCTGCAAGGGTCTGCCGTGACGCCATCTGCATCTAGAACGCGTTTGCGGTGCTGTGTCGCCTCCGATTCGCTGAAAATATAGGTTCCAGGAATGGTTTCCAGTAAAAGGCCGTTGGTGGATTAGATGACAAAGACCCTGCATATTCGGCCCTACAACCGGCCGATCCTTGGCGACAACACGGGCAGATTCGGGGCGTGATCAGATAAGACGTCAACATCATGAGCTTATTGTCCATGTCTCTCTGGCTACAGCTGTCTCATTCATTCCAAGCAGACTTGCGTTCTCCATGGCTATGCAGAGAATAATGAAAAAACCTCAATCCTTAGCCATGCGAGCTATAGGCACGTTGGCGTCGGGCCGCCATTATGTCCCACTATCAACCACCCTTCAATTGTCTGGCAACGGCGGTGTAAGTTCACCGCTCTGCTCGGCATGCTCCTGTAACCATTGTATACGCAAGCCAGTTTCCAAGCGAATAAGCAAGCTCATACATAGCTCTCTAGACTGCGCGATGTGCGTGTTCTCATCCGCAGCTCGTTTATCAAGAACCCTTAGATCTGTCACAAGCTCATTGTATACTCGGAGCTCATCTTTGCTGGCTTTGGGCTGTTCTGGGTTGTTGAGGTGATGCGAGAGCACCACGACCAGGGCCGCGATGAACACTTGGTGTTCCATCCAATACAAGCCAGTGTCTCCACGAGGTGCGATGGGGAGCAAGCTCAAAAGCCTCTTCGCCGCCCCATAACTTCTCTGCACTTTGATCGTCGAAAGCCGCCGCAAACCGTCTAGGCGGAAGGGGTTAATCCTTGGGTTCTTGTCCAGTGCCAGGAACGCAGTGAGGCGAAAAACGGTGGCGAAATGTGAGGCCTCAAGGGTCACAGTATGAGTAATGTCCGAACGATACAGCAGCTGGAACAGTTGCGCAGGGCTGAGCTTAAAGATCTCGTGCTCGTGAAACCCTTGCAGACGCGCCAGAACAAGGGCTGCTGCTGCATCTAGGTCCTGAGGCGCAGTATTCCGAGCCTTAATTGAGAAGACCTGCTCGATGGCTTCTGCTTGTATCAGAGCCAGTTCTACGCGCAAACGAAACACGTTGACTTTCCAATGGCCCTCTGCAGATACGACCGCACCAAGGCTATCCGAGGGATTCTCTTCTGGCTTTGGAGCCACTATGTCTTCCCGACGGTGAGTCGTGGGTGCATTCGAGACCATGCTAGCATTGGTATCATTGATAAAGGCCAGCCAAAACACGCGTCGTTCTTGCTGTATATCACGATCGGGATCAACGGCTTCAGTCTCGTCGTCGTGATATGCTAGGCTTTGAGCGACTCGAAGGGACGTGGAAAGAAAGTGACCGTCGGGCACGTTTCGGCCACAAGGCGTAGTTCTGATCAACCAAGCTGTGCCAATCAAACACTGTATTAGCCCCAGAGATGGAGGTGACAGTAGAAGAGAGGTGAGGGAGGTGTAAGTCCGACTCAAGTAGTACTTCGCCAGCTCATTGTCCTGCTTCGTTGCAGTCGCACTCATGCCACGAAGCATATGAGCAAGGCCGAATATAATGTAAGCACTCGTCCACGATACGGCGGAACCGTCAGACATTCCAGCATAGCAGATGCGCAGATGTTCTGCGATGACACTAGGGCGGTAGAGAGGATAGGCGGTATTGAAGTCGACAAGGAACTCCGAGAGCAGTGCAGTTCCAAGTTCTGGGGGAGGCAGATACCAATCACAAACTGGCGTCTCTGGTAGAGGTGGAGGTCCCAAGGTCTCTTCGTCCATCGCTGACTCCGGTTCAAAATTGGTGCTCTGGAGAAGGTCGGCAGCTTCTTGGAAGTCCGCGGAGGGCTCAAAGTTTTCTAGCGACAAGGACGCCGCTGTTTCCGGCATGAACTCTACCACATCTTGCGGAAACTGAAAATCGGGATCATGGCCCGAGAGATCGTTGGGGATCATACCGACATCGTCCTCGACTGTGTCTGCAAACAGAGCCTCAAACTCACTCAAATCAGGGCGACGGAATGTTGGCATGACATCGCGAAGGTCGGATACCCATTCGGTTGCTGGTACCGAAGAATTCGCAGGCTCCAATGGCTGTTGATCCATATCAGGCTGAGCTGCATTACGTTCTTGCAGCATTGCCTCGAGCATATGGATTCTCTTTTCATACTCCGTGATGCGATTGCTCCACTCGTTAGCTGAAAACTACTCGCGTCGAACTTGAGGTACTGACCCTCTCTGCGGCTTCGCCCTTGGCTTGCGAATGTGTGAAGTGGTGCATGTCTCTTTCAGATTGGTGCACGGCGTGCAGCCTTCTGGCCCTGAATTCCACAAGCATCGTCGCTTACGCTTCCGACAGAGATCGCATGCCTATAGCTTTGTTAGTACTTGTATGCTGGGAAAAATACTTATTAGATCCAAGGTCTGTAAGCTCGGCGCTAGTGGCCGTGGCTGGTGTGGGGCAGGAAGGATTGACTCAACTCGAACAGTAGCAGCAGAACCTCGTTTCTCAACAGCTCCTGCTGAGCTAAAATTGCGAACAGCTCCTGAAGACATTGCGCAGCAATATCTCAAATGCGTTGAGTGGTTGCGAGAAAGGGGGGCTAAGGGTGTGCGACAAGGCTGATGTGGTAAGCAGGTCTAACCTATTTCGCTTGATGACCAATGTGCAGATGGTTGACACTCTGATCAGCGGAATTCCGTCTGATGAGCTTACGTTCTTTGGTAACTCATAAGAAATGTTTGATTCTCAAGAACCATCACACGCTTTCTTCTGAAACGACAATTGCACAATGTCAGCAATCGATGTAGCACAAAAGCGCAGTGCGTCCTAGGAAGCAGTACAAGCGAAATGCCATAGTAAACATTCAAACATTCACAGTTAACGATGACAATAATGGAGATGTTAAGTTAACATGTAGTTATTTCTGAGAGTCGTCTACTGAAAGACATCCAAATCTTCCTCTATAGCTCTCCACACGCGGCGGTATGATCAATCAGGACGCTAAACATCCTCTGTGTACCACGCGACATGTATTCCGAGACTTCGCAACCGTCGTCTCGCCCTCTCGATGTTCATCACGTCGTGATCGTCGGGTGCTGGGTTTTGCTAGAAGCTTGGTTAGCTGACTGTATGAAACGCGATGGCACCTCGCTTGAACTCGCAGATAGCATGGGCGGCTTACATCGATGAGCTCAAGCTCAGTACAACGCACTGCACTATCTTTCCTGTCGCAGGACACATTGAGCTTCTCGCAACAAATCCCCGGCGATCGAATCAGCACAACCTTCTCCAACATCTTTAGATCGCCAGCTTCTCGGCACTCGAAGATGGACCAGAGCATCTCGAAAGCATTTGCCTCGCTTGTTGCTCTAACCCAGAGGATCTTGGTCGTTGTAGTGAGAAGGCAGTATTCCTCCAGCACGTCAGGTTGTAAGTTTGGCCAGTCAAGTTCCAGTCGCTCGATGGAGCTCTTTTCGAGGAAGGTCTCGAGTGAGTCTAACGTCCTTCCATCTGGAGTGTACGACAATTGGACGGAAAGATCTTTGAGAGTTCGATGCTCTTGCAGGAAGGTAAGAACTTCGGAGGTGAAGAACAACGCCGGAGTCGTCGTGACCTGCTCGGAGACTGTAAAAGATGCGAGTTGATCAATTGTTCGCATGACTTCCCCAGTAATTGACTGACGCTTTGCCGTAAAGCCACTGTGCACACCAAGTCTGGGCGTGATCATTGCATGTTTCGAGAGCAGAGACAAGTTCTTGAGGTTCTTGAGGCTTGATAGGATCTCGATGGCGGCCTGAGGTGAAGATGCTGAGAATCCATCAAATGAGAAGGATTCCAGCGCAGTGAGTTTGGACAAGAACACGAGCTCTTGGTGATGAAAATTGCCGTCCAGACGGAGGTTAATGAGGCCCGGGTAGATTAGGCTGAGCATCTCTAGAAACCTCGTCAAGAAGTCGCGGTACAAGAACGAATGCTGGCACGACGGCACCCCGATTGTGATGACTCTGACCTTGGCTAGTTTGCGCAAGGATGCCTCCAGCTTTTCGAGTTCTGCCTGGTATAGATCCGAAGTCATCATACGTGGGGAAGTAGGACCATTTGGAACGGATGACTTGGATGTGAGTATCGGCCTGAGGTTGACATCTCGGAGATCTAGCGAGAGTTCCGAGACGTAGTCGAGCATGTGAAGCGGAGTCTCTGCCAGCCATGCGTAGAAGTCGCCTTGGTTACCAAATTTGAGCGGCCGCTGATATAAGTATTTGCGTGCTTCGCGATTGACTTCGTGGCATGTTTGCAATAGATCTGGGCCAAAGGCAGGGGATGCGAGGACGCCCTTATAGATTTCTTCGCGAAGTTCCAGTGGGAGCGTGAAGAATGGTGAGCTGATGGTACCCATGGCAGGTAGTCGGTACAGCAACTGCCGAAGAGCCTGTTACGGGCCGGACTAGAAATCCAGGGTGCGTTGGAGACTCCCGAAGGAAGTGGCTGATGTGACCAGAGGATCAAAGTAGTGGCTGAGGGAACAAGAAAATGCGAAGATCGTTCTCCGAATCAGATGCAAGGGCAAGGCGGAAAAGTCGAATGAAACTCATGTGAGTGCGAAGCTGGAGACGCTGTGACCCTGGTGATGCTTGTGAGGGTGATCCTGGGAAGTAGTGCAGATCATCCAGTCTTTATAAAGTCATCCATTCGTGGGAGTTCTCCTTCTTTTGGGTACCTTGGAATGGGTATAGTGTCCAGGGACTATACAGAGGCGTCAGGGGAGTGGGAAAAGGCTTGTCGTGTGCTCGATTGGCAAGCCGCACGTGAAGTAGGTCTCATAAGCATGTCTGTTCTTTGGCTGTGGGTGCAGGCAACCCATCGCTTGTCTCAATGTGCACACTTATTATGTCCGTGCCACATTTTGATGATGAGGCCACTAGTCTTACCACAGAACGCTTCTCCATGGTTTGGTCGATGTGAAATACAATTGAGCTCATTTGGAAGTTGGTACCACAATGGCTGCTGGGGAGCATTTGCTTCTTACCGCTTAGCATCGTGGTCACCACGTGGATAACACGATGCTTACCTGAAACGGGAGATTGTGTTTCCCGCTTAATGGCTGACATTGCGCCACATCTTCTAGAAGGGGGCTCCGAACTTCACCGACAGCCACGCAGGGCTACATCAGGAGTCCATTCCACATTCAATTGGCACAATGGCCAAAAGCAGCCATTGAATGGGGCATGACGTATTTAATCGCAAGCATCGTGATGTGGCCCATCTCTGTGTAGTTTTGTCTGGAAGTATTGCGAGCCGTCTATGCTCGCGCCGAGCATGATAGAACGATTTGTTCTTGTGAATACACTCCGATTTCTCCAGAACGAATCGAGTGAGCATAATGTCTCTGGTCGATGCGAGAAGTGTTCGTTGCCCGCTGCTGAGAGCAGCAACGCGGGACATATCAGACCACATCGATGGTGAGCCCTTGCGAGAGACCCGCACTCTAACCAGACAGAGTCTGCGTCAACTCGCTTCGAGGCTGACATCGGTTCCTGCCGGAGCGGGAAGGGTCGTTTCGTGACGGTAGTCAACCACCAAGTGGCCTTCCATCGCTCGCACCACCGAGTCTAATCGATATATCCACTGCAAAAGCAGTATCTCGAGGCACCGAAGTGAGATACGGCTAGACAAGCGGCTTACGCCAACCTCGTGGCATGTCTGCAAGCCATTCTCATACCATGGTGGCTGCATGCGGCTGAGCTTGGTCGAAGTGGCGGGCGTGGACAGGGTGGCGTTTGTGCTACCCAATGCGCAAGGGCAGTTGAATAGTCCACGTTGTCGCGTGTCAGGCGAAGGGACCCCGGTTCCTGTCCTTGCTTTTTGCACAGAAATCTGGTTGTGACTGCGAGTGTAGATTGAACGATGGGCGCGTCATTCTTCGAGGTCGCTTCGAACGATCGGGCCGTGAGGTCCGTGCGATTCCGCCTAAACCTTCCGTCGCGACCTCAACTTCTTCTTCCACGCGACTCCCATGTTCATGTTTGCTTTTATCACCTACTGCCGGCTTTGGCTTGTCCATTGGTCGTCAATTGGCCATCTTACCGAGTGCGCCCAAGCTGATGGTCATTTCTATCTCCACGACTACATCTCGACAGGATCACGACGAAATCTAGCCGCCTCGAAATTGACTTCGGGCTTGAGCATTTCATATCTATTCGATTGGCAAAAGCTTCTTTCTCAGGTGACATATTACTTCCTACTCGTTGGTGCCCAAGAAAAGGAAATTCGTGAAACCGAACTTCCAGAATCTAGGCAAATGCTACATCATCATCACCTAGCCCTATCGAGGTATGAAGGCCTGTATGGTAGAGTCTTCTGTACCACATACGAGTATCTAGAAGCTACTTAACGAGACACGCTTCACTTGCTTATGGGCGCGGGCAATCGATTGGTATAGCAGCAGACTTCCTGTCGGATAACCACAATCTAAGAGAAAGAAGGACAATTATTGCGATTGCATACAAGGCTATAACGCGCTGATGCGGTTCAAGTTCTTGCAACACTTGCTGAACCCTTCTCTGATTCCAAGCCTTTCTACGCTGCGGCTCCCACATGGTCGCCACTTGCACGACAGATCGGGCAGACACGTTTACGGCTTGATACAAGGCGTCCAGCGAATATGAAATGGAGTCGCACAGCATCCAAGCACGGTTGACCACTGGGCACAGTCCTCACACGTACCGCAACAAGCGCCGTAACGCATGCGAAGCGACATATCAGCGGCTTTTACGATATATGTGTACGACTTCCTTGCATGCACGTGGGACCTCAGCCACTCAGCGTAAGGCCGCACGCGAGCTTTACAGTCGTACGACATGCATCCTTCGATTACGAGCCATCTGCCCAATAGTATTCGGAGTGAGATTCGCCGCTCGAGTTCAACACACGGCCCTTGGTCACAGTGCTACATAACAACAAGGGAAGCTGTTGAAACAAGCTGACAAATTCCTCTCATAGACCGAGTCTCTACGTCTTTCGATGTCTCGTTCTTCGCTTGAGCCTGACGAAACACCAACTTACACAACATACGGCGTGTCTCGGCATCTTCCAGACATAGTCTTCGTTATGCAGCGCAACCTGAGCGTAGATCAACGTCGTCGTGCGTCCACAGGGGTCTGTGGTAGTACAGAACCCCACGACATGACTACATGTTCACTTTACTGTGATAAGGCCGGACCCAGAGATGATCTGCATGCTTTCGCTGGAAAGGAAAGCGCTGGGCCTGTCGTGATACGGACTTCATCCCAGTCTTGAGGCTCTGTTCGCCGAGGTGAAAGACTGAATGGACTTTTTCGAAACCACTGAGAGGTCTGCTGGTAATCATGAGTTCGTGTTGTTCCTTGTACACCGGAGAATGTTCCCGACGACCCATTAACTACGTCGCACTGTATCGCTCGATGCACAAGGAAGCGTCGCTGACTACCCCACGTTCTGCGGTTCTGGGTAACTCACTACACCCTCCACCAAGTTCGTGGGCACATCGGACGCTCAGATGTAAGAGAGGTACATGCGTTTCAGTACAGCCCAGAAAGCTTCAAGACATCTGCTGCAGATTCCGAACCCGGATCATGGGGGTGATGGACGCCTAATTCTGTCAAGTCTCGTCGATTCACCCTCAACTGAATCTCCCGAGATCTCTCGGGCTTGTTGATCTCCCATAAACCACCAGACGACCGCCTGTTTTCTTCAATGCTGCATAGAGAATATCGTCGTGTCTAAATCCTTCTTCTTCTCAAGCTGTGTGTATCGAGCAGGCACACAAAGAAGATGCTGTAGTATGATAAGCTCTTGACTATATGACGTTCTTGATACAGAGTACATACATTTCAAGCGAGCCACTATCTCGAGGCAACAAATAGACTACATATCTGCACCAGATTTGGAAACTTCACAGTCATTAGATGCTCGCTGTACCATTTTCTCGACTCCATCTCCTCCACCGTCCCCAGCTTCGCGCTTAAACTCGCCATCTTCCGTCCAGTGCAGAAACATCATCCCTTTATGCCCACCACATAACAAAAATACAATCCGTGCCCATACTCCGATCTAACCACTGAGGTAATCTTGCACACATATCAAGCCAGTCAGTCCCCAATTCGCTTTCCCTTGGCAACGAGCAGAACAGGGCGTAAGAAACACAAACAAAAGCTTCACCATGCATACCACTATCCTCACTAATTCACGCCACGCATGTAACCCTCACGCTCAACCAGAAACATCATCCCGCGCGCATGCAGCGAAGAAATCGTACCATGAGATCACACCAGTAAAAGTGAAGTGCACTTCTTCACCATACGCATGCAAGACCGCGATGCCCAAGCCCCACACGACATGTTGTCTCCCAAGTACGTCGAATGTTTCAACACTTTGATACCCGTGTTCCTGCTTTGTGATCACTCATGCATGCAGACGGTTACTCTGAAGCACCTTAGTGCGTAGCCAGCCGCGTCGCTGTGGACTCACGTTTCCCAGAACACCTCATTGACATGTCGCTGGCTGCCAAAGTCGGAGAGTACCTTCCATGGTCGAGCCTTCACACGACAGCCCAAAGTACTCTACGTCTCGAAACAGGGCGCAGCAATCCACGCATCAATCGTTCCACATCACCACGATGAGTCCAGACCCGCACGTTTACCACATGCCTCCACAATCACACGTTCAAATCCCAGCCCAAAGCATCAAACATCAAAAGCCTCCAAAGTAGAATTTCAAATACATACTTGTACATAAGCGCACGACACCTAATATGCCCCATGCCCCTATCCCTACCCCAACCCAACTAAAACAAGTCCACTCTCCAAGCCTCTCAGCCCCAGAAAAACTTCTTCTTCATTCTTCCTCTTTTGTTCCAGAAGAAGGAAAAAGCAAGCACATCTTCCGCAAACCTGCAAGCCCACACGTGGCCAGCCGCAGATCTAGAACACTCTCTCGTGGCATCCACAAAAAGCGCCACAACACACACCTCGCTTGCACACACGCACGCACACCACTCTACGCGACCCTCAGCAACTTAGCCGCATAATCCACAATCAGCTTCTCAGTCGGAAAGCTCATTTCCTCAAGCGCCTGCGCATACGGCGTGGGCACCTCTGCGCCAGTAACACGCGCAGGCGGCGCCTCGAGGTAATCAAACGCGTACTCACACGTGAGCGCCATGATTTCCGCGCCGACGCCAAAAGACGGGAAGTCGCTTGCGACGCACAGCATGTGGCCCGTCTTTTTCACGGATGTGACTATGGCCTCGACGTCGAGGGGCTTGATGGAGCGCAGGTTGATGACTTCGGCTTCGATGCCGTATTTGGATTTGAGTTGTTCGGCGGCGACGAGGGATTGGCCGACGCAGCGGGAGAGGGTGACGATGGTGAGGTCTTTGCCTGGGCGCTCGATTTTGGCTTTGCCGAACTAGATTGGGGGAATTAGTAGGGGGTTCTGGGAGCTGAGGGGTGGTGGGGAGGGGCGTACGGGAATGACGAAGTCGTCTTTTTGCACTGCTTCGCTGACGGGGAAGGAAAGACCGTAGAGAAGCCTATCTTCTGTTAGTAACTTGCTTCTTCATACACACTTTCAGCTCAGCTACTCACTCGTTCTCCAGCACAACGACCGGGTTGGGATCGCGAATCGCCGCCTTGAGCAGACCCTTCGCGTCCTCTGCGCTGTACGGCGCAACGACCTTCAGACCCGGAATGCTTCCGTACCACGCAGTGTAGTCCTGGGAGTGCTGGGCCGCGACACCGGAGGCGAAGCCGTTGGGGCCGCGGAAGGTGATGTTGCAGGGCTGAATGCCGCCGGACATGTAGTGTGTCTTTGCGGCCGAGTTGATGATCTGGTCGATTGCTTGCATGGCGAAGTTGAACGTCATGAACTCGCACTGTCGCGTGTTAGATTATGGCGTACCGGAGGTTTAGAAAGACGTACGACGGGGTGCAGGCCAGCGAGCGCGGCGCCGACTGTGAGGCCTGCGAAGCCAGACTCGGTGATGGGACTGTCGATAACTCGCTTCTCGCCGAAGCGGTCGAGGAGGCCCTTGGTGACCTTGTACCTGAGGTTTATTAGCTCCGCGTCCAGTCTCTCTCTACTGCAAGCACGATGCGATAAGCCGTCCTCCGATCTCAACTTCTCCTCCTGCTCATCGCGTAGCTCTGCAGCTCAATTGCCCTTGTATAGGATGTACGTACGCTCCATTGTACTGCGCAACCTCCTCGCCCAGCACGAACACCTTGTCGTTTTGCTCCATCTCCTCGGCCATGGCCTCATTCAGCGCCTCGCGTACCGTCATCTCCTTCTGGCCGGACGCATATCCTCTTCGCGCAAAGGTGGGTGTGAGAGCTGGTGCGCGGAAAGCTGGTCGGAACGCGAGGCGCGAAGCCGGTCGCAGCAGCCGTGAAGCAGCCATTGTGTGAGTGGGAGGAGGGAGAAGTGACCGAGGGGGAGTGGCTCGGAGCTGTAGGTGCAGAGTGAGATGGCTGTTGGGATAACTAGTTGATGGTTGCTATCGACAAATTTGCGGACAACTCGGGGATCCACCTGCTTGGACAAGCTCAACGACTTTCCAGTCCTCAGGGTCCGTGCCTAGCGCGTCCCGACATCTCACGCATCTCCACCAATCGCTGCCGGCATCACCATGATCACGATATAAGCCCTCAAATGTGGGAAGATTACTTCTAGATTCTATTCTATGCTTGCATTACCATCACCGGACTGCTGCAGTCCATATTAAACCCGTATAGCGCCCGCCTGTGGACGTCGATGCAAAACTAGGAGTGTCGCTCCATGCTAATGCTAATGAAGATATCGCCTACAGTGCTGAAGGAAGTGAAATGATCTAGCTTTCAA
>Ga0265780_10002474_pt1 | contig 24980 bp, 37 predicted proteins | sample P1T30metagenome_FD_192432 | JGI IMG/M metagenome (GOLD analysis project Ga0265780, IMG submission 192432) | Plant litter microbial communities from East Loma Ridge, Irvine, California - P1 T30 | ecosystem: Environmental > Terrestrial > Plant litter > Unclassified | place: USA: California... | reverse complement strand
AACAGGCAACTATCAAATTCCACCCCACCACGCCACAGGACTCGAGATTCTCGAGTGTGCATGTGCAGCAGGAGAGATTAACCGCAAAAGCCCGCATGTGAAGGCATGAGTAAGCGAGGTATACTTATGTAGAGGCTGAACATGCTGATGGGTTGACATGTGAGTGAACGCGTGTAGTTGCTTTAGACACGGGCGTGGTGTGGCCATAACGACCCGCTCAGTCTTCTAGAACTGCCAATCTCCTGCACGGTGGGTCTTGCGATGGCTCGGCGATTGGCTGGCAGCGCGACAACTAGGAAGGTGTGCATCACCACGCGACTCTTTACTGTCCTCCGTCCGCCCGCCTGAGGTACGCTCAGGTGACTCTGACGGATATACCGCAGCTGGCCATCCCACCGCACGCCACGGCAAGGCTCGTCTTGTGACCCGACCGACCTGCCAATCGCTCGACGCATCCGGATGGCTGACTCCCACACGCCAGGTACCGCAGCCCACCGCCGAGACTAGTATATCCAGCATGAGCGCGACTGACCGCCGCGCAGGTGCCGCGAAGTATCTCCCCAACACCTCGCAGATAACGTGAGGCGCAGGCAACCCGTGACGGCATCTCCGGGGCCTCTCATACGCTGCATCCATGTACCTCACGACAAGCGAGCCGGCCGAGGTACCCAAGGGCTTCACAAAAGAGCAGCTGGATGCCTTGGCCCAAAATGTCGAGGTGCGAAGGCAGCAGCTCGAACATGGCATCGAGGAGTACATAAGCAGCCGCCAGGCCGAGCTGCGCCGGTACGAGCAGGACGTAAGTTCGATGCATGCGACCTTTTTGTACGACGACGACCTGACTATCTACAAATGCAGCTGCTAGCGCACCACGATTCCATGGAGCGCGAGGAACACCACCCCAACAGCGACGAGTGCAGCAGCCATGCCGACGACGGTCCCGCGCAATCCGCTTCTGCAGAGCCGGGAGAAAAGGCTAAACGCACAAAGCACTCGCGCGTGCACAAACGCGAAAGGGAGCTCTATGGCCTGGTGACGCCCGTCTTTCTCCCGCTGCTCGATGCAAAGGATACCTCGCCCAAGCACGAAAGGAAGCAACCGAAGCCGCACTCGCAGACGACCGAGGATGCGACGCCCTCGAGAGATGCAGACACGTCCACAGCAGGCCGCACACCGAGGAGAGAACACACAGACATGGAGTCCAGCACGGCACACGGGTCCAGCAGAGACACCACAACCACACCCAACGACCCGCCCAAGAAACCCCGGCACGCCAGCACCAGCACCGCGAAGAAATCCGCCCTGCGCCAGACCACATCGCGCAACCGCCGGAAAAGAGTCAGTCTCGTCATTGACGGGCAGACAGTCCTCCCCGCAGACACCGTCGCCGAGCCGGCACTTATATCGCCCAGCAGCGAAGAAGCGACCTCGACCTCGAATTCCACGGCGTCACTAGACGACATGATTGATCCGCGGCTCACATCACCGCACGTAGATGCTATGCATCACAGCCTCCCACTCCCAATGTCGAATAACATACACTCGCCCACGAAACCGCTCGTCGAAACCACTTCCAATTCCCTGACCACAGACTACCAGCCCGTTCTCGATCCGTACCACTCAACCGCTACTACCGACTCGCCATTACTCGACGCGCCCCCGAACGACGAAGACGACGATCCCGACTCCTTCAACACGTACGTCGGCGGTCTGCACGGCTCGGGCATCGATGATGTTGAACAGGCGGGCTCGTATGGGTACCCGAGTAGTCTTGGCGCAAGCTATTTGGAGAGTTATATGCAGAGTCGGCCGTTGAGGGTGAGGATGGAGGCGGGGTTGGAGGGGAGGGAGAAGAAGGTTGACGCTGGCAAGGAGAAGCAGAAAAGTGTGGAGAAGGAGAAGGAGAAGGAAAAGGAGAGGAGGCGGGTGGATGAGGACGAGGATATGGATTTTATGGGGGAGATGGAGGGGTTTTGAAGGGGGGTGGAAGATTGGATAGGCTGATAGGTTGATGATTGGTGTTTGCGGTGAAGGGATAAATGTCTTGCTCAGGGACAATGTGCGTTTGGATACAGCACGATCCTTAAAGTCGTAGCATGGCATCATACTGCTCTTGGATACAGGCCTCTGAGTGCTTGAAATTACGCGTGTATGGATGTACTTGTACATATATATTCACAGGTACTTGCTAGTTGCTCGTACCCTGAATCCTCCATCCAACATCTTGCAACCACAAAACTCCCACCATCCCCATCCCCATACCCATCCACTCCATCCCCTTCCACTCCCCCCCCTTACCGCTCACTAACCTGCTCCATCCTCCCCACCACCCGATCCAACAAACTCACCACCTCATCACTCACAAACCCTGGCCCATCCACATGAATCGCATGCCCACATCCCACAGCCACAATCGGCCCGATGGCGCGTCCGTCGTCGGTCAGGAGCGTGAGGCCTTCGTTGTAGCGGCGCCAGGCGGGGTTGGCGTAGGTCATTGTTAGGAGTTTGGGGGTTGAGAGGGGGGGGTGGACTGTTAGGTAGGTTAGGAAGTGTGAGGGGGGAGAGGGGAGGGGTGATGGGATGGGGAATGGTAGGTGGAACGTACGGCATTCTTCTGCAAAGGACTCCCAATCATGTCCTACAACAGTTAAATACGGCCCTTTACCAAGATACCCCTCCAAACACGGCTGATCCGCACGTGGCAACAAGTCCTTTAGATTCCTCCTGCTCAAGCCCTCTTCACTCGTGACATGAACACCAAACGCATCCCCATACTTGCGCCGTGTCTCGCGCAATTCCTGAACGCTGACGCCATCAGGCAGCGTAACGTCGGACTCGGAATCGGGATTGGGCCATATATCCAGCGCGTCGGCGTCGGTAATGATACTATCCAGAAACAACAGCCCCGTCACGGTACCTGGATTATGCTGCGTGAACAAGCGCGCAAGGGCGCAACCTATACCACTACAAACGAAGATGAGGCACGGGAAGTGTGTGGGTTTCGCAGCGTCGAGGTGTTCGCGCCATATCTGCAGAATAAACTGTCGTAAATCTTGGCTCGCGGCCATTAAATCGTGTTCGCGTTCTTCTGGGTTACGGTCCGACTCAGCTTGTCCGTAGCGATCATAACTAAGCAGACTGGGATACGGCAAGCGGCCAACAATCCTTTTTTCCAGGAACGAACAGATACTCGCGTCCCAGGAGTCCCGCGTACTCGTCAATCCATTTAAATACACAACAAGCGTTTGCGAAAAGGGATTCGAGTGACCCGTGGGATTGGAGGCTGGGTAGTATGTGTAGTGTATGTCTAGGCCTGGATTGTGGTCGAGTTGGAGGGTGGCGTTTTCGGGGGTGGGGAAAGGGGCGAGGTCTTCTTGCGAGTGGTTTAGGCTGTTGGCGATTGGGATGGAGAATTTTCGGGCGGAGTGGGAGTAGGCGTTTTGGGCGGCGAGGAGGGGGGCGAGTTGGGCGTGGTTTGTGGTGGGGGAGTTTGCGGTGTGGTGGGTTGGGGGCATGGTGGTGGTGATGGATTTTTCTTTTCGGCTCTTTTTGGGTGGGTTGGGGTGGTATTAATTTACGGTCGGGCAGTCTGCTCGGAAGTTCTCAAGTGGTCGGTTAGGAAGTATGTCCTGATGTATGACGACGTTCGTGAAGTTGGCTGTAGTTATTCATGCGGGCGAAGGCAGTATTAACGGAATCTTATGGTCTAGAGCTCTTTTCATGCAGCAAGCATGGTGAATGTTTGCAAAAATTGTACTTACTCCCGCAAGACGTTCAGTGTTATAAAGTTCGTGTTACCCCTCGCTTTCACGATCTCCAAGCCCGTCGGAAGTCCAGGCCTCCCGCCTTCTATCGGTCCGGAGGCGCTGACGTCTAACGCTCAGCCTTGCACCAGATACACGTGCAGATAAAGTTTGGCGTTCAGCAGACTGATGCAGGTCTATGATCAACAGCGTCTGGAGGCGTAAAGAGGGCATCATGATTACAGGTAGGCAGATGAACAGATGAGGCTTATGGTGACTTTGAAATGACAGATGCAGCCAAGCAAATCTAAGGAGCGATCCAAGATGTCGTTCCAACAAAAGACATGTCAATCGTGGGCTTGCTATGGACGCGATGTTGCGCTGGGATCCGTGGCGCTTTCTCAGGTACCCGCGGCTCGCGTTGCGCAGATGACGTAGCCCGTTTGGCCGCTGCCTTTTGGACCGCAATTGTTGCGCGATCCACATGCCTCCCGTGCCTGACATGACATGGCCCTCGCCCGCTCGTACAACCGCATAACAAACAAGTTCTACAGTTTTACACATATTCCGAGCTGAACTGCCGTCTGCTCGGCAACCTTCGCTCACCACCGACTTACCGCATCACCATCGTCATCAACACCACGCGCCTATTCCGTCGTCACGCCTTCTTTACCCGAGGCTAGCACATCGCCTTACTGAGACATTAGCGTACCGTCGATCCAAGCATGGCGAATTACGTCCACGCGAGCACGCAGACTAAGTGGGCGGGTCTGATGCAACGGGACAATGTTCGTCCCGACGCACTCGTCCTCTCACCTCCTCTCTCCAACACGCCCACGCCGCCCGGAGACGTGATGTTGACACAGAAGCCGCAGTTCATGTATGGCGGCGCCATTCCTACCATCGCGAAGCCACCCACGCCAGACGACCACCCCACGTCACCAACCCAAACACTGCTCGAGCGGCGTAGGAACCTCCTCGGCCTCGATGCGCGTCTCGACATGCCCACCGCGTCTCACAAACTCAACGACGAAGTCCCCTTCTCGCCACCCACTACGCACGCTCTCCTTTCGCCTATTCCTGAAGCCAACAAGCGCCACGCTGGTCACACGCCTCTGATTCCACGCTCGCTGTCGCCGGAGCCAGAGAGGGCACAGGAGCAGGCTGCAGACGATGACGACTATGACAGGGACGAAGGCCTTAAGGGCGCCTTGACACTTCCTTCCAACCCGACCGACGGTACCGACGACGAGCAACACATAGGAGTGTTGGCGCTCGACAAGGTACTGCGCAAGATCGAAAAACAGCAGAAGACACTGCGCGGCGAATTCGACGACGATGAGCCGGCGACGGATGTGGATGCGACGCCACGGAGCAACTCGGTTGATGCAGCTGTCGAGGACCTGACGCTTAGCCGCAAGGGCTCTGCTGACTCCAGGCGGTCGAACACGGAGGAATTTGATGGTGTACTTCTCAAGACTCCGCCGTCGAATTTCGGTGCGCCGTTTGGGCAGCTGTAGGGTACTGAGTATTGCGCATGTGAAGGACAGGACAAAATGGCGTTATGGGAGAAGATGGAGACTTGGATAGACATGGAACACGAGATGCCCAGAGACTGGCCTGTTCAGGCCCCTGAAGGTATCCTTTATATTTGCAGGCTATAGAATACCAGCCTAGCAATCAGTCAAGCAATCAATCAATCAAAGCATTTCAGTGGAATGTAAGTAGCTAGATTTTGAGCTCGACGCTGAGAGGGAAGTGCTGGTTTGCTCGCCCTGTGCTCGCGCAAGGATACAGCGCACAGTACAGAGCCAAACAGATATTCAAGTGATGAGTAGGGTAGTATCTGACTGTAGTTCCAACGACGTGGGGGCTACCAGTGGTAGATATAAGATGTAAGACACTGCCACACACTGTTGTGCCTGTGCCTTCCTCGAGGGCTGTTGCGGCTCAACTTAGCGTCGACTTGGCGACCCGGCACCCTTATTGCCGGATCATGTTGGATGCCTGATATCAAGATGGATCTTGTCGTCGCGCAACTGCTTTTTTAGGAGCATCGTGTTGCGCTTGTAGGCTTGGATGAGTAACTTACGCGTTGGATTTATGTAGAGTTGAGCGTGCACTACTGGTGAGCTGCGAGGAGAGAAGCTTGCCGGTGCGAAATCGCGTCGCGTTCGCGAGGATCCTTCGACATCAGCGCGTTCAATTGAGTGGTGCCGTCTTACGGTTCCTCATTTTACGCTAATCTACAATCCAATCCACTTCGATCGTTGACATGCTTTTAGGGCTGGTTGCTAGGGGATTGGGGGCTGAAAGCCAACACAGTAGTGGCAGCATGGCTGTCCTGATAGGTCGATGAAATTGTCCTGTAGGTTCATGCACAACTTCCCCATAAGCAACCTGTAACCTTCTTTCCTATACTCGTCCCCTCAACCTTCCTTTCGACTGTCGCTATCCTGTGTGCCAAATCGCATCTCGGATTTCCTTACATCGTTCTTTTGACGCGCAACATGAGCGCCCCAACTATCGACAAGAATCAGTGGTACCACCTCTACGTCAACAACGACAAGAAGCAAGCCTTACTAGGAACAAGTCTTTTCAAAGACGGCCTCAAGGGATCAGTCTTCTTCAACACAACAAATATAGCCTCCAGCGTACAAAGATGGCAAATATTCCCAGTCACCGTCAACGATACGACGATGTACACCTTCCGCAGCAAAGACAGCGGACCAAACGGCTTCATGGGCACATCCTACTCGGAAGATGAAGAGACCGAAGGCAAGACGCGCGCCAGTATGATGAGAGGCGATATTGCTAGCGATCGCGCTTTCTGGAGCTTTGGATCTTGGGGTGATAGTACGTGGTTCTTGACCAATGTAGCCAACACGACGGAATACCATCTCAACAAGAAGGGCAGCGGCATCATGGCTATGAGTCCGGATATCCGGGCCCCGCAGAATGGACAGCGTTGGAGCTTCGATCCCATCGACAGGATTGACGACGAGAAGTACTCGAGTGTTAGCGTGAGTCGCAGCTGCTTGCAAGTGTCTCTACCTTGGTACCGTACTGACTTTACATAGCTAGTCGGCGTCGCAACGAAATCTACCAGTACAGCCACCCCAACCAACACCCCCACCTCCTCACCCACCCCATCCTCCACCCCATCCCCCACCCTCTCCCCCAGCACAAAAGCCGCCATCGCAGCCTCACTAAGCATCACCCTCCTCCTCGCCCTCACCGTGCTCGCCCTCGTCTACTACAAGAAACGCAAGCACAGCGCGCAATACACACAGCCCATCGATACATACATGCACGACGGCTCGTCGACGCTCAAGTACCAGGTGTATCTGGATAGTCAGGCGAAGTACGAAATGTCGGGTGCGCATGTCGTGGAAGTGCCGAGTTGTCATGCGCGGGCGGAACTGCCGGCGTGGGGAAGGCGTGTGGAGTTAGATGGGGTTGGGGGGAGGGGGGGGAGGGATCCGGATTGAGGGAAGGTAGGGGGAGTTATGGAATTGCGTATGGATGCTGTTTGGCATAGGGTCTCGGGACTTGGACATTGCTGTGTGGGTTGCAGGAAACGTTGTGGAACGTAGCAATGTGCTTCCTACATCGTCGAGCCAATCCAAAAGCTCCGAGAGCATAGCATATACGCTTATTATCCAAGGCGAGCTTGGAAAAGAAGAAGAAGTAGGAGGAGTAGTCACCAGACGCAGGCATGGAGATCGATTGTGAGCATCCGGAGAGCACTCAAACCTATGTGTCCCGGCTCCGTCGCAGAAATGCAGGACTGCACAGAGTCTTGAGCTGAGATTGCGCACCTCTCTTTCCAGCGAACATGGCTATTCGATAACAACTTGGGCGTAGTGAAAGTAGTTCAAGGAGTTGACTATATCCAGAGGAGGAGTGTCTCGTGCTACATGGCTTGACGCTCAGCAACATTGGACACCGTCGTTTCCCTCCGACCATCGAGAATACGAGCGTGAAATGCTCAACAAAGCACGCACGTTCCCTTCAACACCGGGCATGGCAAAATACTCTCTATTCCCTTGCTGCATGCGCCGTGTATGTAGTGGCTGACTGCGTCGGTTGAAACGAGCCGAGATGAGGGTCGACTGCCGGCAAAATACTGTCGCAAGGATGGTGAACGAATGGCACGCGGGATAGATCACTATGAGCCGCATCTGGATTCGCCATGTATCGTAAAGCATCCTCAACACATTTGGACGCCAGATGGATAGGTTGCGCATCTGCAGTCGACAGCGCAGAAGGTGTAGAAGCGTAGCAACGCCTCTGTTGAGCAAAGAATCTGATGTACATCAAACGCCACAACCCGTCGCTTATGATTCAACAAATTAAGCAATCTTCCATAACCATTCTAGCTCGTCTAAACGGCACCTACGAGAGTGTCCGACTTGGCAACGGTCGAACCTAAGAGCCTGTTGGCACTTACTGCAAGGCGCGGATTCATCTCTTACTATAAGCGCAGGCACACCGAATCTTCTTCTTCTGCTGAAAGCTTTCAACGAGCTACTTATGTCCTTCATCGCGTCGGTCATCTCAAGCTTTGACCCGACGAGCGAGAATATCACAGTACGATCAAAAAGATCTCCATTCTTTGCTAAAGTCGTGCCATGTCTTCTGTCTTCCTCGTTAATCTCAATGCCTCCTGGCGTGTAGAGAATTCATGTAGACGTATATTGATACCTGCATCTGCCGACCCTATCACACATTCCATTGCCCATTGCGCACTTCTTCCACGTGCAGAATGCAGTCGCCTGATTAAGCTTCTCATCTAGCCCTACTATCTCACCCTCCACCATCATTACTACCATGTCCAAGCGCGGCTGCATGCTCCGACCGTCGGGTTGGGGATGACACGAGCTTACTGCAGGTCGCAAGCTGTAAGGGTATAAGAGACTTATAACATAGCCCATCGTGCAGACTCACCAGTTGACAAGTCACTGTCTTCACGAATATGGCGGGCCAACTCTCGCTCAAAGCGTTATACGCTCTATTCGCTACCATCTCACTCTTCTCCACTCTCTGCTCCGCAGACGCAGTCTCAGATCTCGCTACCAAAGGCCGCCCCAACATCGACGCCGCCATCGCAAAGTCAACAACATGTACCAAAGAGAGGCTCACAGTCCGCCGAGAATGGTACGTACCCTGCCAACTCCCAGCCCCATCACCTTCTACACTTTCTAACATACTGCACAGGGGCGACATCACCGCCGCCGAAAAAAAAGCCTACATCGCCGCCGTCCAATGCATCACTAAAGCGCCCTCGAAACTATCTGCTACAACATACCCCGGCGCAAAAACCCGCTTCGACGACTTCGTCGTCATACACATGAAGAACACCATGAGCATACACGGGACCGGGAACTTCCTGTCCTGGCACAGGTATTACACGTACGCATACGAAAACGCGCTGAGGGTCGAGTGCGGGTACAACGGTACGCAGCCGTACTGGGACTGGGGACGCTGGCCAACGCCCGAGACGTCGCCGCTCTTTGACGGTAGCGAGACGAGTATGGGTGGTCAAGGGCAGAAAGTGGCGCATAATAGTAATGGGATGAAACCTGCTGGCAATGGGGGCGGGTGTATTGCCAAGGGTCCGTTTGTGGATATGAAGGTCAATCTTGGGTACGTCTCATCTCTTTTCGAACGAGCGGTGTTGCTCTCAACTGTGTGGGGCAATTGCTGACTTTCGTCGATAGCCCTATGGCTGCTCTGTCTGATACTACGCCACCACGGAATCCTCGTCAAGATGGCTACGGGTACAATCCGCGCTGCATCAAGCGCGATATCAGCGGCTACCTCGTTGCGCGCGACGCTACGCCTGCGAAGATCGCGGCGCTAATCACGAACAGCAGGACCATCGGGTCGTTCCAGGATAGCATGCAAGCGAACGGAAACGTGCACATGGCAGGCCACTTCACCGTCTCCGGGGACCCAGGTTCAGGTACAGTCTCCATATCCTCGCGAGACTCATTCGCTAATGATCAACCAACCAGATTTCTACACGTCGCCCGGCGATCCGTACTTCTATCTTCACCACGCTATGATTGATAGAACGTGGTGGATTTGGCAGGCGCAGGATTTTTCAAATAGGCAGCAGGTCATCGCGGGCGGGACGAGCATGATGGGTGGTGGCAGGGCGCAGAGTTTGGAGGACAGTATTGATCTGGAGGTTTTGAATGTGGATGGGAAGAGTTATAAGATCAAGGAGCTGGTGAGTACGGTTGCTGGGCCGCTGTGCTACGTGTACGAGTAGAAGGGACGTACGCGCCTAGGGAGACCGAAATCGTCATGCCAATCTTTGACCGAAATATGCTTATGACATGCAATGTACACAACGTAGCGTGCCCTTCATATCAGTCAGCGCATTGCACGAAAAAAATGATGAACGAACAAGGTCTTTGATTTGGTCCTCAGATTAGCTCTCCTGCTGTCCTCAGAAGAAACCACAGACGCCCACCAGCCGAAGCCAACAGGTATCCAGGCTCCTCAACTCGACTTTGGCTTTTATGCCCCGCCTCAATGGCAGAACATCATCACCGGACCCTCTGAACTGCCGTTCAAACAGAATAAAAGAGAAAAACACACCCACGTACACGCATTTCCTCCAACCACAAAACCCAACGACAACAACCACGCATCCCCACACACAAGGCGCTCGGATTGAAAACTACGTTTCCGTCGTCAGTAGCGAGCTCGCCCTCCAATCTTGCGAAAGGTAGCGCGGCGCTTCAACTCTTTTACTATTTCCTCAGTGCGCGGTGGGGATGGTTGGGGTAGCGTAGTGGAGAAATGGTGACCCTGCTGCTTTTGCGAAAACGCGTCCTGTCAATGTGCAATGACAGGGGCGATATGGCTCATCGTGGAAGATGGCGCACTCCCTCCGCTTTCCGTTCTTGTTTGTCATGCAGTGCGAAGCGCGGGTTGATTAGACGCCGGCTTCGCCTTGTGACGTAAGTTTTGTCGTTCATCGGGATCTGGATGGAGTCAGTAATCCAGCGACGACTGTCGAAGCGCAATTATCCGGTTTGCGCGTGGTGGAAAGTACTCACTCGCAGGGCGGGTTGTGGGTGGTGAGAGAAAGTTCTGGGCGACGCGAAGTTGAGTTTGGCAGGCGCGCCATCACGGGCGGCGCTAGTTACATAAGCGCGCTTGGCTAGATCAATTTGGACTCCTCTTTTCTGTTCTTCACTGTGAAATCAGAATTCGCAGCTTTAGGCAAGAAATGTCATGGAAGAAAATACGTTATTCCCAGAGCCTCATATTCCCCGATAAAAGCTTTACACAACCTCCACGATCCTGAGTCTTCAATCATCAAGGTGACCAGACGCACTCTTCCGCATTTGCAGTCTGACCTCGAAAGGCTGCCTCTCCACCACGCTAAACGTCTGCTGCGATGTCCATTCAAGTCTCCCCGCCTCCGAATCAACCTGATGCAGGTCGAACTTCCACACCAATCTCGCAAGGATAAGGCGCAGTTCCGCCATTGCAAGTGGCCTACCAATGCAAGAGCGAGGGCCAACACTAAACGTTTGCACAGCGTTCAGCTCATCGTTGGCAAACGCTGCATCCTCCCTCAGCCAGCGTTCTGGGAGGAACTCTTCTGCACGGTGGAACGAATCCTCTGAATGGTACAGCGTCTCGAGATGGACATTGACGTATGTGTTCCCGGGGAGCCAATGGCCAGCTACTGAGCCGCCTTCAGGTGGTGTGATGCGCATGAAACCCACAGGTCTACGACTTGTCAGTTCTATCGAGCAATCGGGCTCCCGACTTGAAGACTCACACTGGATTGCACAAGCGTAGCCCTTCTTGTACAACGGCACCAAGATACGGCAAGTCCTTGAGAGCCGACAGTGACATATCGCTCTCGCGATCGAAACTAGACCGCACTTCCCGCGTAAGTGCCGTAAGTACGTTGGGACTTTTTATTGCGTAATTGATGATTCCACTCAACACACTTACGACAGTCTCACTGCCCGCGCCAATGATCAGGGCAGAAGTCGAAGATAGTTCTGGCCGCGTGATACCTTTCAAACCGTCTTCATCCCTCTTGATCATAGAAATCATGTCCGGCCTCTCTTGTCCGTGCTCGAGCCTTCGCCTAATCTTGTCTTCGGAAAACTCCCAGTGCTCTCGCATCTGCTTCATGACCTTCTTTGGAACAGCAATACTCATGAGCCAGCTCAATCCTGGATAGTATTTGAGGGACACACTGTAAGTGGCCGCTTTGATCGACGAAAATATCAGGCTGATCCATGGATGTATCTTGGAGGCTTCTAAACTTCCAAACGACTCGCCGAACGCCAGGTCGCCGACAAGATCGAAAGCGACGAAAGCAAACCATTGCACAATATCGACTATCGCACCTGCAGGATCTTCCGAAGCGAGCTTGCTCAACTGAGCGATGAACAGCTCCACATTGTGTTGAATAATGGGTTCCTGCATTCGCACAGACTTTTCTGTAAATGCAGGATCCATCGCCCTGCGAAAACGGGAATGCACTTTGGGATCCAAAGCCACAAACACCGAAAGAGGTCTTCCGGGCATGCCGCTATGCCAGGTCTTGCTCTTGGGGAAAGCAAGGCGGCCCAGCGCATTCGAATAGATGTCGTTGAATGCGTCGGCTCGTGCAAATGATAATTCGTCTGGTGCTATCCGCACAATGTCTGCGAGTATGAGCTCGGTACTCCTCGTGTTATCAGGGGCGACAACGTACCTCCGTACTTTCGATGAAGCTCTTGCACGTTTCTATGGTGCCAGCCCGACCACATCGACAACACGTATCGGAGCCGTGCGGCTACCCATATCTTAGAGCCGGGAAATTTGGCTAGAGGGTGGAAGTATAAATTGTAGAAGATGTACCCGATAGGATACTAGTTAGCGTCAGCCTTTGTTCGTGTTATGGTGCGATCACTTCATACCAGGCTGCACGCCACAATTGCTCCCACCAGCCTGAGCGCAAAGCTCTCCAGTAGAATTGAGACGACCATGATTTATTAATGACTTCTAGACTGCTGCCGTCGTACGTTTCGCGAGATGTTGTCGTTCAGAGCGGAGGCAAGCGCCTTCAGTCTTCAAGCAGCTTTTGTTCAACGTGTTGACGACCAGAAGGAAGACGATGTCAAGTCAATCTCTGGAAAAACGAACGAACCAAGGAGGGCACATCTAGGGTAATGAGAGCGAGAACCTGACTGATAAGCCGATGCACACAGTCCTCGCTTACCCTTGGCAACCCTTCCAAGTTCCAAAGCTGAGGACAATGAGTGTTATCCATTGGAGGTTCTGGGCATCTAAATAAGGAAACTTTCCTTGCTGACACAACGGGGCGTAAAGGCGTGTCACCACGGTCCGGCCAGTTGGGTAAAAGCAAGGGCTGTCAGCGCCACATGATTTGACGAGGGTGGCTCGCAGGTCACTTCGCAATGCAAGGCTATTCTCGAATGTTGACATCTTGTTTTCATAAGTCACGTTGACCAAACAGATCCATGATATACGGCAGGATCGAAAGTGCTGCGAGTGTGGCCAAATAAGCGGTCGTGTTATGCGGTCCACTCTATAGGAACATTGGAGTTGAATATACGTCGATGAAATTGAGCAAGACGCGTGCATCAAGAACACAGTTCTGGCGTGTCGATCATCCATCCCAATTCCCTGGTCAATTTCGCCATAAGTCTTGCCCAGGACAGAGAAGACCTACACAATCGTATAGCGCTGCATGCAAAACCTCCCAGGATCTTCCCATACGTCCTCTGCCGTCGTGTCTTCACAATCGCGCCCAGACTGCGTGAGATACGCCGTGTTGATCATGTGATAGGTACCGTCGTCCAAGGGCCTCAAGACGAAAGTCATACTGGTGCGGAACAAGCCAACTACGATGTCTCCAGCAAGAATACCATCTGGGTGATAGACCATACCCATGTGACCGTCGCAGGTAAGGAACACTGTGTTGTTCGTACACGCTCTGAGAACCTCCTCGAGACACTGTGTCTCATCCTCGGAGAGTACTGGTTGATCATGCGGCGCGGTCCGGAACTTTTCTAGTGTTGCCCTCACGCCACAATCCAAATGATTATGTATCCAATGTTTACCAATACTGCCATGAACTAGCTGCTCATTTGTGAATCCCTTTGGTTCGAGGATAGTGTCGTGTAACTGCATCATCACCTGGAACTTTCCTACGGTGTGTAATTTGTTGGCATGCCCTATGCGAGCCAGCCTTCTGAATTTGTTCCGTCCTTCGTCAAGTTTCTCTTCGAGTGTCATGAAGTCTACACAGAGATTGATTGAATAGTAGTAAGAATGAACTTTCGGAAGTTGCGAGGTTATACTCAGATCCATTACCCATGATGGAAGCCCAGTCACACCAGGAGACTCCGTGATCGATTCGTCCCGCGGAGCATGCAATGACCATACAAGGAAACACTAAAGAAAGTCATTTTCGAGCAGATAGCCGACAGACTCTATATAGACCTCGGCAACTGACTTCGTGTAATCCGCGTGTATGGGAAGATCGGGTCGAGTGATGCCAAGGACGCCATAGACTGTGTCGCAAGGATCCGTAGCTTGCCCATACGTTGCGGCAGATAGTTTGTGGAAGAAATCATCCTGCTCTTCAGGCTTATGTGTACGGCCCTTCCACCGCCTTCTTATTGCGCTTGTCCTTACGTCCCCAATTCCGACTGTGGCACTTGCAACACTCCAGAATTCGCTATAACCTAACTTTGGAGTTTTGAAGTTAATCTCATATGACGCAAGGCAAGCTTGGTACAAAGTGTCCCAGAGAAAAGTGTAATGGCCAATGTGCACTATTGGGTCCTCACGGGCGAGAGCAAGCTCTTGTGCCACCCACACCCGTCTGAACCAAGGACGCTCGCAGATGCGCATCAAAGCTTTGATCCGTTGTGGATCTGAAGGCTCGCGGTCCTCTTCGATCGTCTTTATGGCGTCAAGACCGCCAGTATCTCCAGGACCAAGCCAGATAATGATTCCGGAGGCGAAGGGATATACACGACCCATGAGTTTAATCTGAGAATTCCTCTCTTGAATGTCGCGCTAGTTTATGCACAAAGCTTCTACACATAGAATCCGATGCGTGTCTGGTTGGCGAATATAACGGAGTGCGCAGTCGAGGTTGGCAGTCATAGGCATTGCAACGCCCTCAACCAGAGCCTTGCTTGGAGAAAGTTCTGTGCCCCACGCATACGAAAGAGCTTCGTATTCGGTCGCATCTTCATTGATGAATGCTTCAATCTTGAGACTAACGACCACGACGTCGTTGAAGTCGCCCGGCGCTAGGATTGCGAGTCGAATGTGCGGTTCATCTGTCGGAAGCGGAGAGTACGGCGACGTAGCGAAATCGGAACCAAGCTGTTGCATAATGTGCTTTACGTCGATTCTTCCTCGAAAGCAATGCGGGATTGGACGATCGATATGCGTGTCGCCGCGAGGCTACGTAGATAGAAACAGGCTGCAATGAGGCCGCACTTACTGGTGAGAACATCCAGCCCCACCACCTCAGCCTTCCTCGCCGACATACAGTCGTGCTGAGTGAAAAGAATCCACGAGCTCGAGGCTGTGAAAAGGAAAGAAAGGACGAGAGACGGAACTAGCAACGACTCTCCAGCACCTATTCGCCCCTACTACTAGACTCACACCCCACCTCCTGCGTTTCCCAAAAACGTTTAGCCTGGACCTAGGCCGTTTGTATCTTGTCGTCGACCTGTATCCCCAACGCGATCTCCTTCGCCGCAACACTAGAACTCCTGTCACTCAAACGATTGCCATCTTCTTGCGTATCTCATTTAGATACCTACATCTTTCGCATGCAGCAACCGATTCGCTAAGGTGTTCGGATCGCGCGACGCACCCAGCATGCTTGTCTTGCATGCTACACTCACCTCGTATAGCGAGCGAAGCAACGTCGAGAAGAACAATAATCACACTGACGAGGTTGTCGAAAGCAAGGAATGAATCCGGACGAGAACGCAGCACCACCTCTCCTGCTCCACTCTAGCTCGACCCCACACACCCCTCCACCCAACAACCCCCCTCCCTGCCCTCACCCCCCTTTGCAAACATCCCATCTTCCACACCAACCCCAGAACCTACCCAAAGCAGTATCTTCGCTTAGGTACCCGTCCCCATCTCATGCAGCATTCTCGTGCATGCAACACAGTTTTCCACACTACCCAATACAGCATCTCAGCCTAATCCAGAAACCCTACTACAAGACTCACAACACACCATTTACAAAGGTAACATCACCGCCGTTATTGTCTTCAAGCACCAAAGAAAGAACAAGCCTCTCTTATCTCTACTCATATATGCACAAAAGATGCATTCCTCCAATTGCGCTCTGGCTGCTCGCCCGGGCGGTTCCCTGTGATCACGACCGCCAAGCCCAGTGCATGCACGCGGATGCCCCATAATCAACACCCCAACCAAAAACCTTCCTAATCCGGAAGTTTGCCAAAAATCAAAACACCCCAGCCAATCCATCTCATCGCTTCACCGTCTCTCCTACAACAATACAACGCATCACGCACATCATGACGGCTCGCTCAATACCTCCATCGAGCATGAACGGATCATCTAAAACGGATGCTAGAAAGAAATGCCGCAACGTGCTGAAGCTACCTCGCGCTACACGTACGATGCGAGAAGTGATTGGCTCTAAAGTTTGCGGATACATATCCAATGCCGACACCTCTTGGTTCGGCGATAAGGATTTGTGTGTCTCTTTTTACGATGTGGTATTTGCCTAGGAGAGAGAATATACACACTAGGATTTCCAAGTTCTAATCGACTACCAATAAATGACCCACGCATCGTCACTTTTGCGCAACCCATTCCTTTCCAAAAACTCCCGTCAACCCGAGCACACCCTGTACAAAGTCACGCACTCATCATCATCCTTCTGAGCCCTCCTCTTTCCAACGCTGAAGCGGTAACGCGTGGGCGTCGGTTCCCATCCAGATTCTCTCGCACCTGTGGCGTCCTCCACATTCTTGTTCCTCTAGAACCTATCCCTTTGCCTCGCTCTGTACACCGTAAAACCCACGTACGCGCCCGTCAGCGCCAGGCCAAACAGCACAAATTTCATGAAGAACCATGTCCAGCTGCCGCCAGACGATGTACTACTGCCGGGGCGCTCGCGCGTCATCGAGCTCGCCGTCTTACCGCTTGCCTTTGCGGCCGGTTGCTGACCGCCGGGATTCTTTTTGTACAGGTTGTGTGACCGCACAGTAACGATGTCGTGGTTGTCCGTGAGTTCGCCCGTCTCAGCGCTGAAGCCGAGGTATGCAACAGGCGGGACCTTGAAGTTTTGGACCTCGAAGCACTGCGTCCATTCGTCGACGGACTTGTATTGCAGCTCGAGCTTGAGGTATTGGTCTTGGAAGTAGGTGAGGCGGGCTTTCGTCGGGGTTTGCGCGTTGCGGATGCCGCGGGCCTGGAGCTGTAAGTTAGCGGAAATGTATGGGAGGTATTAGGTCGAATCATACCGAGCAGCCTGCCAACTCATTCGCCTTGCCGTCGTTGTCCTTATCATACGCCGTCTTTCCGTCACCGCTCATGGCCATGACGTATGGGAATACAGTGCCTGGTCGGTTGTTCTTATATGTGTCGAAGAAGAGGCCGAGGCCCTCGAACTTGTCTGTGTGGCCGAAGACGTTGCCCGGTTGTGCGCGCTCCTTGGTGAGCCACATCGCGAAGCCATCGCCGTACAGGTTTCCTTGGCCGTGGATCTTGAACTCGAATTCGATCTACTCGCGTGAGCATGTGAAAGTTGGGTTTGTTTGGTGGTAAACGCACCTCCCAGTTTGTTGCAGTCAAGGGAACTCTGGAGAATATCCAGCCGTCTCGTGAGGGCTTGTCTGAAGCTAGTCGGACGTACTTGTCAGTTCGAATGATGGTGTCTCCGCCAAAGTCCCACCACCGGCTTTGCATGTCCGAGTCGAGGTATGGCTAGACAGAGTCAGATTCGGTCTGAGCGCATGCTACGTGAGCATCATGAGGTGTTCATATGCGACTTACGGGCTCGAGGCTGTGTGTCCGGAGCTGTCATTCACTTAGTCACCATTCCCAATTGCTTGAAGCAGACAACATACCGAAATAGCCTTAATATTGGGATCCTCAATGAGACCACCTTTCCTCGCCATGACGCCCGTCAGACTCCCCGCCAGCAGGCAAAAGCCCGACCATCGTTGTGAGAAGAGCATGGTAGCACCGCAGGCTATCCGCAAGCTTGCCCGAAGAAAGAATGGAAAGGAAACAGAATGCGCTTCTGTGAGGATGATGCGAGGGAAAGCTGCAGCGAGTAGCAGCTACGTGAACGGAAGAATGGCACGGGCATGCGACATTAAAGTGCGTGTCGTGGTGTCGTTTGGTTTGGCCGCGGTGGTGATAGAGTGGCCTTTCCGCGTGCAGCAGGGGTCCTGACACTTGCGCTTGCGGCCAAAGTACGCTAGAGAAAGTGCGACGGAACTGATTGACGTCGTCACTCTGGAAACACGGAAAACGAATCGAACCTGTCCCGCGATTACGACCAGCCAAGCCACATTCCGAAATCACATAAACGGCAGAATGGACTCATTAGGCGGCGCCGGCATGAACGACCCCAAGACGCAGATCATGCGGCAGGTACAGCAAGAAGCGGCCATGCAAAACGCGCGCATGCTGGTTGAGGTATGGCGATCACTATGCACTCGATCAATACCCTTCAAAAACACAGTCAAGTTGATACGGTACTGATCTCACCCAGAAACTCAACGAACACTGCTTCGAGCGCTGCGTGCCCAAGCCCGGAACCTCACTCTCCAAAGGCGAAGAGACGTGCTTCACGAATTGCATGGAGAAGTACATGAGCGCGTGGAACACGGTGTCGAAACAGTACGTTGCGCGGATACAGAAGGAGAGTCAGGCTGGGGCTGGACTTGGGGGAATCTAAGTGGCAGACGTTCATTGGGAAAGATGTAGAAATCATACTGGTGTCGTTGGACATTGGCCTTCGGCGTGGGACGGAATGGCACACTGGGTGGGAAATTGACATCGCATTGGCATCTCTCTGTACAAAAGTGTAGAATATGGGTAACCGCCCGTCAAAAAACACAGTCATAAATTGGCTTCATGAAATCACGCTGTACATATGCTCGCATGCAACTCGCTTGCGGTATTAAATTCATCACCGCTTCTCCAACGGCACCTGCTGCCCCTTCCCAAAAGCCTTCTGCCTCTGCGCATACTCCTTCACAATCGTCGAGCAAGTGACTTCCTGACACAGCCTCCTCCTCCTCTCCGGCGCCAACTTCGCCGCAAACTCCAACCCACTCGCCCTCTCCACCGCCTCAATCGGCACCTCAAAGTCCGTCAGCGGCTTGCTGTTCGGTATCACGGCGTTCGGCAGCACAAAGGCGCCTAGCGCAACTTTTCCGCCCAGCCGTCCGTCTTCCGCGAATATGACCTTGAAGAAGTGCGTGGGCACAGCGACATTGGGCGGATTCCCAATGACCTCGTACGAAACGCGCCACTTTCCGTCCGCCTCGCGCTTAGGCAAATACAACGGCCCCGTCACAATCCTGACCGACGGATACGAGTGCGTCAACCTCCTACAAAAGTCCTCAAAGTGAGCCCAGTAATCGCGATTGAATCCATCTCCCTGCTGGGGACACATGTTGCTCAGCGCAAACGTATCGTCCATGGCTTCCTGGCTCCACTTCGCATCTGCGGCAGGTACCTGGTGCCCGCGATCATAGCCGGAGCGGAAGTAGTCCTTCAGCTTGGCCCTGAACATCTCGGGAATCGCGATATCTTCGACGAACACGCTGTGCTTGCGGTCGGCGTTGCTGTTTGCGAGCGACTCGGGCGTGATGTGCTCGGCGACCCATGCGGGGTTACGCGTGCGCCGGTCATAGGTGGATGTGAGGGATGCGGCGGGACGTAGGTCGTTGACGGGGCCGGGGAAACCATATTGGAAGACGCCGTTGGGGTCGACGGGGGGTCGACGGGCAGCGGAGGTGGGTGAAGGGATGGCGGGGACGGAGGGTCGTGGTGGGCCTGTTACGGTGGTTGTTGTGGTGGTAGTAGTGGGTGTTGGTATGTGATCTTTCTTCGAGGATAGCAAGGCGGCTGTTGCTACTGCGCCAGCTGCTGCACCGCCTGCTGCGATGACTGCGAATGTGACTTTGGACATGGTGTGTGGTGTGGAGATTTGAGGGCGGTGAGAGAGTTTGTTGTGAAAGAGGAGTCCTCTTATGAGGGTTTGGGTGTCCTCACGGGACTGGAGGCGCGGACGGCGCGTGCAAAGTGTCTCAGACGCGTCGAGGCGTGCTCGTATGGTTCGCTGGCGGCTATGGTGTCCTAGTGGTGATGGTCATCTGGATTTAATTTCTGGCCTAACTTAGTTGGCGCTAGCTAGACGACAGGCCTGCATCTCATGTCGAGCACACATCACCAAGTCGAATTGTCTCGTGTTACGCATCAACCGAGTGCATCTCCTACAGTACTTCATATTCGATGACTATGGCCCGGTGACTTGAAGGAGCTTCCTCACAGATTTGCCATTTGCGCCGAGATGTCTTCTTGGATATCGAAAGCGACAGAATCTCGAAATGCGCAACTCATAGCCACTGCGGTGGCGTCGGGCGCGTTAGTAGCGAGCACGATACTTGGCTTCCAGCAGGCCAGGCGAATGTACAGGGTGGCGGATCTCAAGGCATCAATACCTGATATCAACGATGAACATCACGCAACACGAGTAGGTCAGGTGAAGACTCAGATAGAGACTGTGGCTGACATATGCCAAAGATGACCGAATATGGAGCGGCATCCAACGTATTTGCGCCGAGTAAAGAAGACGAGCGAAGCACAGCGTTAGCCGCAAGAGCAAGGAAGGGAGATTATGATGACGGTATGCATCTGAAGACTATCCGTACAGCCAAATCTAACATTCATAGACCTCATCCTTGAACAACTGGCCAGGAACCGAGTGTTTCTCACAGACGATGGCCTTGCCAAGCTTCGCAACGCCTTCGTCATCGTCGTTGGCTGCGGAGGAGTTGGCTCCCACGCAACAGCAGCACTCTCCCGCTCAGGCTGCTCCAAAATCCGCCTAATCGACTTCGACCAAGTAACCCTCTCATCTCTCAACCGGCACGCCGTCGCCACTCTAGCAGACGTCGGGACATCCAAAGTACACACTCTCCGCAAGCGACTCGAGCAAATTACTCCATGGACGCACTTCGAATGCCGCAACGAGCTCTTCAGCGAGCAGAGCGCAGCCTCCCAGCTCGCAGATTTGAACGGCCAGCAACCAGATTTCGTGATAGATGCAATTGACAACATCGACAGCAAAGTCGCACTGCTCAATTACTGCTGGAAGAACAAGCTCAAGGTCATTTCCTCCATGGGCGCAGGATGTAAATCAGATCCTACGCGCATCTTCATCGGCGACATATCCGCCAGCACTGACGACCCATTATCCAAATCAACACGACGAAAGCTGCGTCTCCTCGGTGTCAACGACGGCATACCAGTAGTGTTTTCCACCGAGCGACCCGGTCCAGGAAAAGCAGAACTCCAACCCCTCGCCGAGGAGGAGTTTGCGAAAGGCAACGTCGGCGAACTAAGTGTGCTCGCAGACTTCCGCGTTCGCATCTTACCTGTTCTGGGGACCATGCCAGCTATCTTCGGCCTTGCAGTGGCAAATCACGTTATCCTCTCTATCGCTGGATATCCACAGGACTACCTACCATCGAAATCCCGTGACAAAATGTACGACGGTATCCTCGGTGCTCTCCAAGGCGCAGAAGAACGACTCGCACGTGCGCTCTTTGCCCAGGATACTCAGGGTCTCAAGATTCCTCTCACACAGAGCGACGTCGGGTATCTAGTAGAGGAGGTGTACAATGGGCGTAGTATCATTAGCGGGTTGTCGACACGCCTAGTACTCTGTAGATGGAAGAAGCCGGGAAACAATTTCGTGAACGAGAGGACGGAAGGCCAGAGGGCGAGTACGCTGCAAATGGAAGACCTCGTTTGCATGACTAAGGAAGAGGCTACGAAGCATGAGAAGGAAGTGCTGAAGGGGGGAAAGGGTTTGCAGGAGATGTATGATAAGGACACTATTGAGCGTGTGGAAAGGAGGATGGCAGAGGAGGAGCGGTTCGAGAGATTTAGGTAGAGTTTGGTGCTCGACGGGCGAAATCTCAACTCTCCATACGCATTTGGGGTGCTACGAAGCACTCCATCTGCCTATCCATACACTTCACCCATTTGAAACAAAGCCTCGGTCACGCGGTATTTCAAGTGGCATGCTTCTACCACAAAATTCCGCCAGCGTCGGCGATACAAGCCTCTGCCCGCATCGTGCTCTTCACAGTCGCTTCCGCCAAGCTCCGCAGACTACTCACCCCGCCTAAGACATCTCAAGTCCATCTTGAAGTTATTCAAACTCCACTGCTTCGCTACCTAAATCCTCGCCCCTTCGAAACTGTCAGCAACATACCTTAATGCCGATCCCTTCCTCACCCTTAACACCGTTGTCTCCGCCTACCGTACCTCGCTAGTTTCGCCACAGCCAATCAACGTGCAAGTGCCTAGTCTCCGACCACAAAATTTCCTACACTCCATGACGTAAACATGTCCGAAAAATCTCGCTGTGAGAGCAATGCGGCTCTTTTGGAACGCTATCTATGACGGAGATCTGGACCCGGCAGTGATGGAGCCAATAGAGTCTTCACGGGCGAGCCCGTAGATAATGACAGTGGGTATGCGCGGAAGACAACGTCATGGTATTCTTGAAATTCTCAGGGTCTGGGTATGTGTATAAAGAGATGGAGGTCTTGTGGAGAAGTTATCGCTCCTAAATCCAGCATCTCAACAACTTCAAACCTCATTAACACCTATTTCAAATAACCCAAACACCAACATGGCAGCAACCAAGTTCCAAGGATGGCTCGGCAAGGACAAAGAGTCCGTGAAGGGCACGATGGAATGGGGCGACTTCGAGCCCAAGAAGTGGACTGAGGACGACGTCGACATTGAGATTTCGCACTGCGGTATCTGCGGCTCAGATCTGCACCAGCTGAGTTCAGGCTGGGGTCCCACACCATACCGTAAGCTCATCTTTAACACCCTTTACCGAAACTGCGACTGACACTCGTACAGCCTGCGTCGTCGGCCACGAGATCATCGGCAAGGCCGTCAAAGTCGGAAAGAACGTTAAGCACATCAAAGAGGGTACCCGCGTCGGTGTCGGCGCCCAAGCACGAAGCTGTCTGGAGAAAGACTGCCCCGATTGCTCAAACAACCTTGAGAACCACTGCCATCGCGGCGTCATCAACACTTACGGCTCAGTCTACCCAGGCGACGAGGGCAAGTCATACGGCGGCTACGCAACACACAACCGCACGAACGGACACTTCGTACTCAATATCCCCGAAGGCCTGGACTCCGCTGACGCCGCGCCCATGCTATGCGGTGGTATCACCGTGTACTCACCCTTGAAGAACTACGGCTGTGGGCCCGGCAAAACCGTTGGAATCGTGGGTGTAGGCGGCCTCGGCCACTTCGGCGTACTCTTCGCCAAAGCACTAGGCGCCGATAAAGTCGTCGGCATCTCGCGCAAAGCCGATAAGCGCGACGACGTCCTCGCCCTGGGCGCAGACCAGTATATTTCCACAGACGCGGATAAAGACTGGGCCAAGCACAATGCGCAAACACTCGACCTTATCGTGTGCACCGTGTCGAGCGAGAAAATGCCGCTGAACGAGTATCTGTCGCTGCTCAAGACGAAGGGCACATTCATACAGGTCGGTGCGCCGGACGGCGGGAACTTGCCTGCTGTCAATGCGTTCACGTTGATTGCGAGCGGGATCAAGATTGGTGGAAGCGCGATTGGGTCGCCGAAGGAGATTGCGGAGATGTTGCAGGTTGCGGCGGATCAGAAGGTTAAGCCGTGGATTCAGAAGAGGAAAATGGATGATGCGAATGAGGCGGTTAAGGATATGGTGGCTGGGAAGGCGAGGTACAGGTATGTGCTTGAGAACTAGAAATCTTAAGTATGTGTGGTGGAGGTAATCGTACTGGAACTTGAAGTAAGAAATGCGTCCATCAGTCTGCGCCAATCGATGCCAACAATACCATTCTGCTTGTCGACGTGCACGCATGTATCGTCTTTGAAATCAGCCTCTTTATAAGCCCATTGCAATCTCACCCTCGACAAAGCTTTCAGGCCCTGTATGAAAAAGGCATCCAGCCCGATTTTCGTATCAGCTTCGTCTCCTTCCCCAGTATAGTTTCCAACCACAATATACAACCACATCTCACTATCGCCGTCCAAGCCCCGCAATCTCAGCATGTCCCCCAACAATCGTATATGACCGGGCGCCAACGTGAAATTCGCAAACTTGTCGTCAGCAGAAGAATGCGAGAAGTACGCTCTTGGAGGCGCATTTTTCACCTGCCCATGGCGGTATTTAAGCAGCGTTCGTTTTGGAATCCACTCGTTGCGCACAAGGTAGTAGCTGCTTTGGCGTAGAATAGCGGGGCCGAGGCGGTATAGGTGCCAGAGGTAGATTGGATCGTTGATGTAGGATAGGATTTGTAGCCAGAGCTCGAGAGGGAGGAATGGGGTTCGTTTTGGGATTGGGGCTGGTGTTGATGGTTTGTGGTCTTTTTGTTTTTGTGCTCTTCTTTTATGCGGCATTGGGATGTTGGTGTTAATAATTGTTGGGTGGATGAAAGTAGGTTTGGACTGGGTTCATGTAAGCGTGAAGTAGGTAGAGCACGCAAGAGCGAAGTTGTCGAACGGTCAGCACTGTGCCGCTTAGGAACGCAGGGATTCGTGGTAGATGGGCCAATGAAGAGCTCTGAAGTGAAACGTAAGACCGCGTCATCTTCCGCAGCTGATGAAGTACGCGGCCTTTCTATGAAGAAGCTCTCTAGTCCTCATCGGCAAGCAGGCCACCGGCTTTCGAGTATTCCATCTCTGCGCTTACAGGGTCAGTTTCACACTACTCGCCCAACGGCGGCATCGCCCATTTCGCAGCATCGCAAGTTAAGACGCGTAGTCATTGAGATGCCGTTATACAAGTTGATGAAAGGCACAAGATTTGGCATGATGATGTTGTATTGGTAGGCGCGTGAGAGCCTCTACGAGGCTCACAGAGGCTGCCAAGGCACTAGCTACACGCGATCACGTGAGAGGTATCA